>Ga0233365_1001053_pt1 | contig 12191 bp, 13 predicted proteins | sample ElkDunMinimDraft_27_FD_191535 | JGI IMG/M metagenome (GOLD analysis project Ga0233365, IMG submission 191535) | Fecal eukaryotic communites from dung pellets of Tule Elk in California, USA - Elk Dung C36 | ecosystem: Host-associated > Mammals > Digestive system > Large intestine > Fecal | place... | reverse complement strand
GATAAAAAATTAATTCACACTGTTACCGGTATGGGTTATGTTCTAAAAAATGACGCATGAAAACCTATAGCAAAACCGTACTAACCATTGTTTTAATTTTTGTTGTTTACACCTTAATTTTTACAGGATACATTTATTATTCGTTTTCGAATTTTGCTTTTGAAGATTTCTACAAACGACTGGAATTAAGAGCTGGAACCATAGCAACCATGCAATTGGGCGAACCTGAAGAATCATTAAAAGTTAAAGAAACGTACGAGAATTTTTTAGAAAATCTACCTAAACAGAAATATTATATTCTTCCTGTTGAAAATAATCAGATTGTAGGCGAAATTCCACAAGAAGTTCCTTCAAAAGTTGTTCGAAATACTTTAAAAAGCAAAGCTTTTAATTACAATAATGCCGATTTGTTTTACAGCGGATTAATTTACGAAGACGCTAAAAAGAACAAATATGTTGTGGTTGTTTCGGCAGAAAATTATTTCTATACGCATCATATTATTTACCTTCGAAACTTACTGATAACATCACTTGTGTTTTCGTTGCTACTTATTTTTGTGATTTCTCATTTTGTATTGCGAACGTTGATTCGACCAGTAAAATCGATCATAAAAGATGTAAATAAAATTGGTTCAGAAAATTTACACCTTCGATTACAAGTTGCCGATGCAAAGCATAAAGATCCTATCAGCGAACTGAAATATACGTTTAACGATATGTTGAATCGCATTGAAACATCTTTTGAAACCCAGAAGAATTTTATTAGCAACGCATCACATGAATTAAATACACCACTGACATCGATAATAGGCGAGGCAGACCTTATTCTTTCTAAAGAACGATCGATTCCCGAATATGAAAAGGCACTGACAAATATTTTGTTGGAAGCCGAAAAGTTAGAAGAAAAAACCAAAGCACTGCTTTTTTTAGCGCGAACAGGTTATACCGAAAATACCAAACGTTTTGATAAAGTGCGCGTTGATGAATTGTTGATGGAAGTTCAGCAAAATCTTTCAAGGGTAAACAAGAACCTGAAAATTAAGATGGATTTCAGCTTATTGCCCGAAAGTCCTGAAAAATTAAAAATCAAAGGAAACGAACAATTGCTTCACTTGGCAATTTCAAACATTATATCAAATGCCAGCAAATATTCAGACAATAATGAGGTTTATTTGGCATTGGGCGCTACCGAACAATCGGTTGTAATCATTATTAAAGATAAAGGTATCGGTATTCCAGAATCGGAAATGCCTTATATTTTCGATCCTTATTTCAGGGCATCAAACACATTTAATTACGAAGGTTATGGTATTGGATTGCCTTTAAGCCGAAACATTATTAAAATGCATAATGGCGAATTATTGATAAAATCTGTCGAAAAAAGCGGTACAACCGTACAAATTATTTTGCCTACAGGAAACTATACACTGTAATTTTAATCACATTCTAATAACTGCCTTATTTTCTAATAACTTTATAATTTCATTCTAAAACCCTTCTAATACCTGCGGTCGTAATTTTGTTTCAAACATTAGGTGAAATTATGAGCGCAGTAAAAAAAGTATTGATTCCTACCGATTTCAATGTTAAATCGTTAAATGTATTGTTAGAATTTTTAAGAAGAAACCCTAACGACCAATTCGAAGTTATTTTGGCGCATGGTTATGATATGTCTTATTCTTTTAGAGATTTATTGTTTTATTCTGAATATAAAATTCTTAAAAAAATACAATCAGATGAGTTTCGTGAATCGTGTAAATTAATCGAAAACACGTATCAGTCTAAACTTAAAAAATTAAAATTCAGCATTTTAACCGGTAGTACCAAACGCTATGTTAGAAATTATGTTGAAGCTAATAATATTGATTTTATTGTTTGCTGTAACGATTACAAAATGAAGTTTAAATCAAGAGACAGTTTCAACTTACTGCCTTATTTAAAAGCCACAAAAGTTGAAATAATTAATATTGAAAACACACAGAATGTCGTAACAGAGTTGGAACATTCGGAACAACTTGCCGATATTTTTTTATCAAGCATAGAACAATGAGAAAAACAGCACCGTTTGCATATAGTTTAATTTTAATAGTACTGCTTTGTTGTGGAACTGCATTAATTAAGGGCGACAGCCCCGAAGATTTAATTGTGGGAAAATGGGAAGAAGTAGACTGGAATTTTGAACGAATTAATGTAGATTCTACAGAGGTAAACGGCAATTTGTTAGCTTACCAGAAAAACGAACTCTACAACAATATGATTATTCATCAGGGAGAAGAGTGGGAATTTTTTCCAAAAAAAAAGCTGACTTTAACTCCGAAAGATAATTCTGAAGAGAAAAAGATCAAATGGTATTTAAAAGGTCGTGGGAATATTTTAGAACTTCGATATGGCGATGATGTTGTAGAAAGTTATCAGGTTCACAAACTAACCAAAGATACCATGGTTATTTATTACAATTTTGATTTGCAGATGAGGGGAAGTGTTAAAATTACCTTTAAAAAAGTAGAAGAACAAGATTATGCTCAGAAAATATAGTACACATAGAACGCATGACGATAATTTAAAATTAGGCGCACTTACTGCTTTTTCGGCAGGAATGGTCAATGTTATATCTGTAATTGTGTTTTTTGCTTTTACATCGAACATAACTGGTCATTACGCTGTTTTTGCACAGGAACTTGCTAAAGGAAACTGGTTTCAGGCAGCAATTGTTATTCTGTGGATTATGTTGTTCTTTTTCGGAAGTTTTACATCGAACTTTGTCATTATTCACGGAAACAAATACATTGGCAGGTATTTATCGCACGCTATTCCTATTATTTTGGAAATTATCTGTTTGCTTGTTGTTGGGATTTATCTTCAAGGATTTTATACCGAAAGTTTACAGGAAACCGAGTTTTTAGTAGGATTATTGTTGTTCGCAATGGGACTTCAAAACGGATTAACCGCAAGTATTTCTAATTCGGCAGTAAAAACAACTCACTTAACAGGTTTAACAACCGATTTGGCTATTGCAATTTCTATGATGACCAAAAAACATTACAGAAAAGATGAAAAGGTGATAGAAAAAATACAGCTTTTAAGTTCAATTATGTTTTTTTATGTGTTGGGCGGCGTAATTACAGGCGTGCTTTACAACACTATTCAAAACTATACGTTCTACATTGTTTGTTTTTTCTTAACGATTATTATTCTTTACGATTACTATAAACTGACGGTTTTAAAGTACAATCACAAAAAGCTTTTCAGTTTAAGACAAGAAGCAAGAGAAAGTAAAAACAATATTCAAGAAGAACAAAACAGCAACATAACAGAGAAAAATACCTGTTATTAAAAGAGAATCTTTAATTTTTCATATAATTAATTTACTTGTAAGAAGAAACGCCAAGGCTTGAGAAACCTTGGCGTTTTGTGTGTGTTATTTATATGATTTAAAACCTTGTAGCTTTTTAATGAATACCTACAAGGTCAAAAATGAGACCTTGCAGGATCAATCGTTTTTATATATATTGTTATCAATAAATTAAATAATCATATTTTATTTTCTTATTAAAGTTCGATCTGTGTTAACCGTATTGAACTTCTTTTTAAAAGGAATCATGTAGCTAAGCGTATATCCAAAACCAACACCGATATTTCCGCTGTATTTTTGTCCGAAACCTGGGTAATAAAGGTTTTCAAATCCTTCTGGTTGTGTTTGATAGAATAATCCTTTTAAGCGGGCATTCATTCCTACATACAAATTGTTAGCAACTTCAACCTTAATTCCTACAACCAATTCCAACCAATGAGCCATTAATCCTGTCGATTTTAATTCGGGATACTGCATTTCTTCATCAAAATAAGCATTTCCGGTATTTACGCGGTAGCTGTGCAGCGTTTGATTGTGGTAACTTAATCCGTAACGTCCACCAACATAGATCAAATTATCCATATCTAACCAGTTTTGATGAAAGTTTCTATCCGCACCCAGTTTTAAAAACATTCCGGTGGTTGTGTATGAAAGTTGATCATCTTCTTTAAATCGGTCTTCAAAACCAGCTTCGGTAGCCAGATACCATCTTTTATTGTAACGATAATCGGCATTAAATTCCAAACCCTTATAATCTTTATCCCAAAAATTGCGCGAAGCCTTAACTACATCAATACCAATACGTAAACCGTAAACATCTGGGTATATTTTTGGTAAGGAATCTTGTGCAAACAAGTTAGTACTGGCTATAAATGCACTAATAATAAAACTGAAGGTGCGCATTGTCGGTATTTGTAAGTTCGTTTGTAAGTCTGTTCATGCTTCGTATCCACGTATCTTCAGAAACACTTGTTGTTTTTACGGCATTAAATTCGTGAAAAATAGTTTTGTAACCGCACGCTTTAGAAACATAAAGCGCTTCGGGCGTATAAGTAAATCGCAACTGATCTGTTTTGTGAATAGTATCGCTATTACTTCCGGTTGGAATGAAAAGTTTCAGATTCCAAGTTGTTTCGGTAGTATTTATCTGTAATGGAAGTTCGATTGTTGATGTACTTCTAAAAATCAGCGTTTGATTAGATCCTTCTGCAGTAGCGGCTATTTTTATAGCAGATTTACGAATTTCAGGATCTAAACGATCAAATAAACCAATGACAACGTTTGGCGTTTCCGATTCGCTACCCGAACAGATATCGTCTTTTTCACATGCCGATAAACCTAATGCAAGCAAGCCTACAAACCAAATTTTTCTCATACATTTTTTAATAGACTGTAAAAATACAAAATCATTTTGTAAAAAAAGAGCAGCTGTTAAGCCACTCTTGTATATTTTATTTTTTTTCTAACAAAACCACATTTTCAACGTGATGCGTTTGCGGAAACATATCAACCGGTCGTACGCGAACTACTTTATACATTTCGTCCATTAAAGCTAAATCGCGAGCTTGGGTTGCCGAATTACAACTAACATAAACCACACGTTCCGGAGCAATTTTTAAAATTTGTGCCACCACATCTTTATGCATTCCATCGCGAGGCGGATCAGTAATAATCACGTCAGGCTGACCATGTTGTTCGATAAATTCATCGTTAAAAACATTTTTCATATCGCCCACAAAAAACTCGCAATTGGTAATATTGTTGCGTTCTGCATTCACTTTTGCATCGGCAATTGCTTCGGGAACAGCTTCAACACCAATTACTTTTTTTGCGTTTTTCGATACAAATTGTGCAATGGTTCCGGTACCCGTATATAAATCATAAACCAATTCGTTGCCTGTTAAACCTGCAAAATCTCTGGTAATACTGTATAATTCGTATGCTTGATCTGAATTGGTTTGATAGAACGATTTTGCATTAATGCTGAATTTTAATCCTTCCATTTCTTCCAAAATATAATCTCGTCCATGGTAGCAAATTACGTTTTGATCGTAAATAGTATCGTTCAATTTGCTGTTGATCACATATTGAAGTGAAGTAATTTCAGGAAAACGATCTTTTAAGAAATCAAGCAATAATTCACGTTTCTTTTTATCTTCTTTAAAAAACTGAATCAGAACCATTATTTCTCCGGTCGATGCCGTTCTGATCATCAAGGTACGCAGCAAACCTGTATTTTCGCGCGGATTGAAAAATTCCAGACCGTTTTCATTCGCGAAATCACGAATTTCATTACGAAGCGCGTTTGAAGGATCTTGCTGTAAATAACATTTTTTAATATCTAAAATTTTATCCCACATTTTTGGAATATGAAAACCAAGAGCGTTTTCCTTGCCTAATTCTTCGCCCGATTTAATTTCATCATCAGTTAACCAACGCGCGTTAGAAAAAGAAAATTCCATTTTATTGCGGTAGAAAAATTGTTCTTTCGATCCTAAAATAGGTTCAAATTGCGGTAATTCAATCTTACCAATTCTCTTTAAATTGTTTTCAACTTCCTGGTGTTTGTATCCCAACTGAAATTCGTAGCCCATGTTCTGCCATTTACAGCCACCACAAGCTCCAAAATGCTGACAAACAGGTTCAACGCGTTGTGTAGATAATTTGTGAAAAGCAACAGCTTTACCTTCAAAATAAGCCTTACGCTTTTTAAAGGTTTGAACATCTACAACATCACCCGGAACAACATTTGGAATTAAAATTATTTTACCATCGGGAGCCTTTGCTACCGAAACGCCTTTTGCGCCTGCATCAAGGACTTCTACGTTTTCGAATACGATTTTATCGGTTTTTTTTCTTGCCATGATGCAAAAATAATATAATGTTTGCAGAAATTTCTGTACCAACCGTTATTTAGATTGTTTATAAAATTAATAGCTAAAGTTTTTAGAAAAGTTCTATTTTTAGTACCTTGCACCTTTGGATGATTTCTCTCCGTTAAGAAGGAATGGCTTATTTTAAAATTTATGAACTAATAATAATGAGTAGTTTATTAACAAGTAATGATGCAATTGCATTAGAAGAAAAATACGGAGCGCATAATTACCACCCGCTTCCGGTAGTACTTACAAAAGGTGAAGGCGTTTATGTTTGGGATGTTGAAGGTAAAAAATACTATGATTTTTTGTCGGCATATTCGGCAGTAAACCAAGGACATTGTCATCCAAAATTGGTTGAAGCTTTAACAAAACAGGCACAACAACTTACACTTACTTCACGTGCATTTTATAACGATAAATTAGGCGTTTACGAAGAAAAAATAACCAAGTTGTTTGGTTTTGATAAAGTTTTGCCAATGAATTCTGGTGCAGAAGCTGTAGAAACAGCTATTAAACTGACAAGAAAATGGGCTTACGAAGTTAAAAAGATTAAGGAAGAAGAAGCGGTAATCATTGTTTGTGAAAACAACTTCCACGGACGTACAACTACCATTATTTCTTTCTCTAACGATCAAGAAGCTCGTAAAAACTACGGTCCTTACACCGAAGGTTTTGTGCGTATTCCTTATAATAATATCGATGCTTTAAAAGATGTTATTACTAACAAAAATGTTGCTGGATTTTTAGTAGAACCTATTCAGGGTGAAGCTGGGGTTTATGTTCCGGACAGCGGATATTTATCGGCAGCATTTGAACTGTGTAAGCAGAATAATGTGTTGTTTATTGCAGATGAAGTTCAAACAGGAATTGCGCGTACAGGTAGAATGTTGGCGGTTGATCATGAAAATATCAAACCCGATGTTCTAATTTTAGGTAAAGCATTATCTGGCGGAATGTATCCGGTTTCGGCTGTTTTGGCAGATGATGAAATTATGAATGTGATTAAACCTGGACAACACGGATCTACTTTTGGAGGAAATCCTTTAGCAGTCGCAGTTGCAATGGCAGCTTTAGATATTGTTCTTGATGAAAAATTGGCAGAAAATGCCGAAAGGTTAGGAGCGATCTTCAGAGAACGTTTAAATGACTTCATTCAAACATCGAACATTTGTTCAATGGTTCGCGGAAAAGGATTATTGAATGCGATTTTAATTAACGATACCGAAGACAGTGATACTGCTTGGAATATCTGTTTGCGTTTACGCGATAACGGATTACTTGCAAAACCAACACACGGGAACATTATTCGTTTTGCACCGCCATTGGTTATGACTGAAGAACAATTGTTAGATTGTGTTAGAATTATAACAGAAACTTTGAAAGAGTTTGAAAAATAAAACATATACTCTAATTATATAAAGTATTTTTCAAACTGATACAAAAAAAAATTCCGAGTAATTATATTGCCCTAAATAGCATCTAACTTTTTTGGACAGTATAGAGGAGTTTTTTTAATTAAACTTATAAGCCAAACCAATTTGGAATGCTTGGTTTTTCATTGTTGATGTGGTGGTTGAGTTGCTAAATCTAGGTAGTTTATCTTGATTGTATAAATTGTTTAGACCTAAATAGTAACGGACTTCAAAACTTAAATTGTAGACAAAAGTATATGAAGCGCCTGCTGTAACACCATAATTCATTGTATTATGCAGGACGGTTTCTTCTCCAGGTCCGTATAAAGAACCTTGTAGGTCAACAGGGATGTTTTGGTAATCAAGTTCGTAAGAAGCTTTTAATAAATAGTTGAATTGCGGTCCAACGCCTATCTTTAATTTTTCTATTATTTCATACTCCGCAAAAATTGGCAAACTTAAATAATTATGAGTGTATGATGTTCTGCGGTTTCTGTGGAATTCTTTTCCGTTTGCGCCCATTTGGCTGTAAAGAAACTCGGGTGTAATGCTTAATTTTTCTGTGAAATTAATTGTGTAACCTACACCTGCGTAAAAACTAATTTTGCTTTTTGTTATTTCTGCGTAATCATAGCTATCTGCAATGTAATTGTTTAAAGTAGCGTTTAATTCACCTCTTAATGACGCCACGTTTGTACCAGCTTTAATTTTAAATTGTGCATTGCTGCTATTTGCCCCTAAAATGACTGTAAGTAATAAAAGTGTTTTTTTCATTTTTTAATCTAGTATTTTTTTAGTTTTCTTTTAGTTTGTTGTTTCTGTATCAGCTTTATTTGGTTTTAGCGAGTATTTTAAACCTATCATGTAAACACCTTTTAAATAGTCATAGCTGCTTGCACGATCTTCTAAAACGCTTTTTAAACTGCCATTGTATCTAAATGTTAGGTGGAATTTATCTCTTGGAGCACTGATATCAAAACCAACTAAAAAATCAACATAACTATTTTTGTGAGAGCTTCTAAATTCTATTTCCTGATTATTTTTGATGGTTTTGGCCGTTAGTAGAAAATTACCCTGAAAACCAGTCACTAATTTGAAGTGATTTCCAATCTTAGCACCTAATTCTACAGGCAGAATTATATTACTACTTTTAATTCCAAAACTTTCTTTTTCTTCTGTATTTGTAGTATTGAATCCGAAACCAGGTTCAACAAAAATAACTTTGTTAGCGTATAATGTATGAGAAATTTTAGCGTAAAATCCGGTTCCTGTTTTTTGAAAATTATTTAGCTTATCCTTTGTAAACGTATCTTTTAAATTGTAGTCTGTTAAGGTTATACCGCCAGAAAAGTTCCATTGGGCAACAGATTTTGTAGATACTATTAAAAATAGTAATAGTAGTGTTTTTTTCATAAGATTATTTCGTGTAATATTTGTGCAAATATAATTTTTTTGATTCAACTATAAATTAAGAAAATTATTGGTTTACTCTTGTATATCTAACAAAAAACCACTCAATTTGAGTGGTTTTCTATTATTTAAAAAGTTTTTATTGACCTGAAACTATGTTGGTATATTCTGCAACTAAATAGCTTAAATGTTCCCATTTAATTGATTTGTAAGGAAAGCTCTTCATGAATTCTTCATTATCGCCAAAAAGAAAAGCGTAATGATCTTCAAATTCTCCTTTTTTAAGCCAGATAACTTCGTCACCCTTTTTTACGTAGTACGATTTTGTTACACCACCACCAAAAGAAGGACTTCCACCAACACTGAACGAAGATGTTTCAGATGCATTTGGATCTGCATAAACTTCAATTAAACTACTGAAGTCTGGATTTATCAATTGCATTAAAAATTCTTTTTCTTCTTTTTTATTTTTCAACGAAGCTTTTACGTTTTTTACATAAACTTCATCAGGATTTGTAGTTTTATTTAAACTTTTACGTCCCCAGTTTTTAGAATTTCCAAAATAGCTGTTTACTTTAGAAGCCTTTGCCATACCTGAAATTGGCAAATACATTTCGGCGATTTCTTCTGCTTTGTATTCGGTTTTTTTGCCAGACGCATCTTTAATATCAATAGAATAAATTTGCCCTTTTTTTCTGTTGATGTCGGTAGCCGATCCTTCAACTTTTCTACCATCTTTTAAAATTACGGTCGAAGTTTTCTTTGAAGAAACACCGGTAAACATTTCAATGAACAAATCATCATCCATCATTTTAAGCTGCTCTTTTGTAAATTTCACTTTGTCTTGAGCATTTGCTTGAATTGTTCCTAATGTAGTTGCAGCAATTAAGCCAAAAAATAATATTTTTTTCATAAGATTAAAAATTTTGGTTAAAATAGTAATAATTAATTAAATAGCAAGAAAATAATTAGTCCAGCAGATACAAATAATCTAATCCATATTTATTGGCAATTTTTTCACCACTTACTTTTCGCATATCCGCATTGGGATTGTCTGTAAATTTTGGTAGGGGAGAAAGTCCTAATTTAGAAGCTTCTCTTGTATAAAAATCTCTTCGATTTAAATTAATAGGAGCTACGATGTTAAATACATCATTTGGAATTTCAGCTTGAATAATCTTTTCTAAAAATCGGATAATATCAGTTCTGTGAATCATATTCACCGGATTGTTAGCGTCGTCAATGTTATCTCTTTTTACGATAAACTTAACCGGATGACGATCTTCACCGATTAATCCACCCAAACGAAGAATGGTAGCATTAAAATTTTGGTTGTTTAATAGCAGATTTTCAATTTCGAAGATTTGCTGATCCATTTCCGAAACAGGAATAATAGGCGTTACTTCGTTTACATTCCCTTTCAAAGAAAGATAAACCGTGGTAGAACTTGTGTAGAGAACATTTTTAATATTGTGTTTTTCTATAAACGGAATTATCGATTTTATTCTATCAACATACGTACTTTCTGATGGTTTTGATCTTCCTGGGGGAATAGTGATAATAAGGATATCTACATCAGTTAATAAGTTATTTAGATTTTCAGTATCGGAATTTGATCCCACATTCACAATAAAACTCTCTATTCCGTTATCATTAAAAAACGAAATCTTTTCAGGTGTTGTAGTAGAAACTTTTAATTGATTTCCGTTTGATTTTAATTGTAATGCCAACGGATTTCCTAACCAACCTGCACCAAGTATGCTGATTTTTTTCATCGAAAATTTACCTTTAAAACTTATTAACCGTTTGGCGAATTGCAACCAGTTTTTCCATTAAAGGTTCAAAATGATCTAAATGTAGCATGTTTGCACCGTCGCTTTTAGCATTTGCCGGATCAAAATGTGTTTCAACAAAAATTCCGTCAACACCAACTGCAATTCCAGCTTTAGCAACCGTTTCAATTAAATCGGGACGACCTCCTGTAACACCGCTTGCCTGATTTGGTTGTTGCAGTGAATGTGTAATATCTAAAACCGTAGTAGCATAATTCTGCATGGTTGGAATTCCCCGGTAGTCAACAATCATATCTTGATAACCAAACATAGTTCCGCGATCGGTAACCATGATGTTTTCATTTTCACAATCCAACACTTTTTGCACGGCGTGCTTCATACTTTCAGGACTCATAAACTGTCCTTTCTTTAAATTTACTGTTTTACCGGTTTTTGCAGCAGCCACAACCAAATCGGTCTGGCGCACCAAAAATGCAGGAATCTGTAAAACATCAACATAAGCCGCAGCCAAATCAGCATCAGAACTTTCGTGAATATCGGTAACCGTAGGCACATTAAATTCTTTAGAAACCTTTTGCAGTATTTTTAAAGCTTTTTCATCGCCAATTCCTGTAAAAGAATCAATTCTTGAACGGTTTGCTTTTTTAAAAGATCCTTTAAAAACCAACGGAATCTGTAAACGATCTGTAATCGTAACCAATCGTTCGGCAATTCTAAAAGCCATTTCTTCGTTTTCAATAGCACATGGTCCGGCAAGTAAAAAGAAATTATCGCTTTCTAAATGTTTAATATTTGGTATGTTCTGTAAATTCATCTTATTTCTTCTTTTTTGTGTTAGTAACAGGTGCAACTACAATAGTTTTCTTGGTTTTAAAAACCCATGCATAAAGTGCAGAATAAATTACACCTAACGACAAAGCATTCATAACACCTTGGCGAATAGTAAAATTCATGTTATGAATTAATTCTAAACTTTCGCGGGTTTGTCTGCCTTTTGATAATTGATATTCTATAATATTGGTAAAATAATCGGGCGAAATGGTTTCGTAAATAATGTATTGTGCAATTGGGCTTAAAAGTGTGGTTAAACCAGTTATAAACAATCCGAATTTGAAGGCATTTTTAAATTCCCAAACGGCATTTTTACCCAACCATTTTTTCTTATCGATAAATGCAATTGCCCATAAAAAAGTCAAAATAATATAGTACACAAAGGCAATTCCAATGATATTACTAAAATCTTTATGGTAACCTAAAGCATTTTCTAAAGCAGCCCACAAACAGGAAAAAGCAGTGATTATTGCAGCCCATTTTAGTTCGATACCTATTTTATTCATTACTGTTA
>Ga0233365_1001051_pt1 | contig 12201 bp, 6 predicted proteins | sample ElkDunMinimDraft_27_FD_191535 | JGI IMG/M metagenome (GOLD analysis project Ga0233365, IMG submission 191535) | Fecal eukaryotic communites from dung pellets of Tule Elk in California, USA - Elk Dung C36 | ecosystem: Host-associated > Mammals > Digestive system > Large intestine > Fecal | place... | reverse complement strand
ATCGATAACTATGCAGACCTGTTCGATATCAACGCCAGTGCGACGTCCGCTATGCCACCAGTGGACAACTATCAGTATCTGTTTTCTGCTCAACCGGCGCTCGATCAATCCCCTGATGCTCCCAATGGTGCGAACTCGGCGGATTCTGCTGGCACACCACCGCGGACCTCCAACGATGATGTGCTGACCCAGTAGCTGATCACTCTCGCATCAGGCAAGAACCTGATAATGTTGTTGGCGGATTACCCGGAACCCAGGCTCCAGGGAATCCGCCACTCTTCTGCCACAACTCCAGTACCATGCCAGGGGAAATAGCCCCGGAGACTCGACTTCGCGAGTGCCTGAATCCATACCAACACTGGAAAAGCGGGCAAAAAAAAACTGGTATTAACCAGTTTTTTTTAGTGCCCCCAGGCGCTTTATCCTTTCAGCTTGAACTCGAAGGGCATTCTTCTGGCGTTAAGGAACGTCTGCTCCCCCACCCGTGTCCAAGGCATAATGTCAGCCCTGAAACCCATCCAGTCTTCAATGATCCGCTTCATCAGGGGATTCCCTTGAGCATGCAGCTCATTGAGTACCTCATTGGACTTCTCACCAAACGCCAGCAGGATGGGCTCGGGCAATGGCCGCAGCTGCACGCCGTGCTGTTCAACCAGCGATCTCAGAGCAGGTCCGGAGCGTGCATTGGACTCCGCCAGAATATCCTGGCTCGCCATTGCTGCAGCCGCCCTGACTATCTCCTGGAGGTCGGTGGGAAGGCTCTCCCATGCAGTCTTGTTTACCAACAGTTCCTCACTGGCGCCAGGTTCCTGATAACCATGGGAGTAGTAGTAACTGCAAACCTGGTACAAACCGAGAGACAGATCGTTATAGGGGCCAACGTACTCGGCACCATCAATAGTGCCCGTCTGCAAGGCCGCGAAGATATCTCCTGCGGGCATGGTCACCGGCGTAACACCAAGCTTTCGCAGGACTCGGGAATTATTGCCGGTTGTGCGAAACTTCAAGCCACGCAGGTCACTGATGTCGTGTATTTCATTTCTGAACCAGCCAAACATCTGCGTACCGGAATTCCCGGCGAGGAATGGTTTGACATTGAAAGGACTGTAGAGCTCATCCCAAAGCTCCTGCCCATTGCCATGCATGATCCATGCGGTCAGCTCATTCGCCGTCATCCCCCAGGGGAACGCTGAGAAGAATGCTGTCGCTTCGGATTTTCCGGTGTTGTAACTCGGTGTATCGTGTCCCATCTGTGCCGTTCCATCAGATACGGCGTCGAACACTCCAGTCGCAGGAACCAGTTCTCCTGCGGCATACAGCTTGACCGTTAATCGACCATCGCTCATTTGTGTGATCCGGTGAGCCAGTCGATCAGCGCCGGAACCCGAACCGGGAAACCCCTTGGGCCAACTGGTCACCATACGCCATTCCCTTCGGTTCTGGGAAATCGCCGGAGAAGAAACCATGGCGGCGGAGGCTGCCACTGCAGCCCCCTTCAATAAGGAACGACGATCCATTTTAACCTCATCTTGCAAAAAATCATGAATCCTGGCACTCGCTCAATCGCAGACCAGGCGGTTACTTCAGGAGGGCTTCCCTCAACGATTACTGACAGCCATCTCGCCTGGATGAATGATGAAGGCTTGCTTGAAATCAACCTCTACCGCGCTTGATATGGCGGTAAATCGACCCGACTCAGGATCCGGGCGTCCGTCCGCCAAACGATACATCGCTCTATAGACAGAAGGTTGACTCAGTTGCCCGTAACTCTGGTGGTGTGTTGACCATCCCTGGTTCGAGTGGCGATACCAGTTTTCGATGTCGACATACCCTCCCAGCAGACCCGATGCACCCTCATCACCAAGTGTCAGTTCGAATCTTGCGTCATAGATGATCATGGCACCACTAAGCGCGAAGGTAATCGGCCAGGGAATGACGACGTCAATCGGCTCCGTAGTCAGCACGCCATCGGTTATGCTTCCTTTCATGCTATGCACAAACTCGCCCCCCCAACGTTGGTCAACGCGTTGAGTGCCATAGGGCAGGAAGTCCTGACCGGCGGCATCCAGCATGAGCCTATCCATGCCGCGGTAGGTGGTCACTGTCACCTGATCGTCATTCACCAGACTGTCAACATCAGTAATTTCAATGAGAATCCGGCCAAACTCATCATCATGCATGACGCGATTTTCAAAGAATGACATGTATGCGTCAGGTGTCCCATAACCGGAAACACAACGGAATACCCGATTGAACTGGTTATCGATACCAGCCCCACCCTCTGGATTCCGGTAATCACTACCTTCGTCTACTCTCCCATCCAGATTCAATCCTCTGGCCACGCTTCCCTGACTTTCCAGGAATGGATAGGGTTCGTCAGTAAGACTGGGATTCCAGACCTCTGCTTCGCGCGCAAGCTGCGTTTCCATCAAGGTGCGCTGCGTACCATCGCCTGGAAAAATTTTGTTGAACTGCTCACGCGGGCCATCGTTGTACCCATTTGGACACTCTTCCTCAACATCGCCCCTGAATATTGACCAGAACTTGTTGGTCATGACGTACCCAACGCTCCCGTTCTGCAGCACTGGGCTCTCCTGGGCCACAGCCGAGGGAATAGAAACCGCCGCATAAGCGCCCGCAAGGAACAGGCCTGTAAGACGAATAGCCGAGCACGAAGCAGTGAAAGGTCCTGGTCTTTTACACGAATTTCTCATATCCATTCTCCGCAACAACACTTAATAAATATTGGAATAGTAATCGTCTCTCAACCAGAATGCCTTATAGCCATTTCGCCAGCCATTGAACTCTCCCCAGTTGTCGGCATTGATGTCGCCCGGTTTCTTATCCAGCGCAGACGTGTACACTGGCCGGTCGCGGTATGTCCATACATGCATTCCGCCCTCCTCACCCGGCTCCATTTCTTTGCCGGTGAGGGGATCGATGTAAACGGTACCCCACAATCGATTGTCGGTTTCCACTTCACCAGGAGCCTCTACCGGGGGAAACATCATCAAACATCGCTCGGGATCATTGCCACCGCAAACGGCAAGGCGATAGGCCTGAGTGTAATTCGGATGATCACAGAACAATTGGTCCGGAGCGTCGTCTCCACAATTGTATATATAAATGGTTCTACCATCGGCATCAGCCAGAACATGACCCGTGCGGGTGCTCTGGATTGTGAACTCTGGCGGTGGTGCAGGAACACGCTGGGTAAACACATTGTGCCATCCGGCCTGGTCAGAGCCGATCATCCTGCGTGCTTCGGGATCAAAGTTATATGTGTACAATGGTTTACCGCGGTAGGCCCACTGACTTACCCCCGGGCTTCTCTCGAACACCGTCCAGTCGCCTCTTTCTTCTACGTACTCCAGCGCAAGCACCGGGGTCCAGGTTTCGAGGCATTCGCTCTGGCAACGGGATTCATTCAGATCGTCACCGTCCCATACGTAGATTGAAAAACCGGTATGGTTGGTTAGCATTCGACCCGCAGTAGTCTGTACCACCTGGAACTCAGCCGGCACATCAGGCGCAGGTCCGATGGAAACTCTCAACGCCGGACCATCGCCCTGACGGTTTCGCTTGCCACCGCCATAGGTATCGCCTGGCCAGATATCAAGTACCGAGGTATAGACAGGATAGCCGTCATAGGCCCACTGAGGCTCCCCATCTGTCCGCTCGATAATGGTCCACTTGCCAATCGGTTCCGGACTCTCTGCTGCCACCACTGGTGGCCAAAGATCCGCACAGCTGGGACGCACATCCAGATCCGGCAATACAAGGCCTTCTGGATACGGGCTCATCAATCCTGAATTCGTGGTAAAGACGCGATCTGTACAGGTGGAAGCTGAGCCGATTCGATCTCCCAGATCTCCGTTACGCAACCCTTTGAGTGGCCAGGTGTACAGAGTCATTCCATCGGCATCAGCAAATACAGGGCCATTCAGCTCTGTGTGAACGACAGTGAAACCCTCGGGCAACAGCTCTTCAATATAGGCTTCAGTTTCCGTTTCAACCTGCTGCCAGTAGTCCTGAGTGTTGTCACCACCTGCATGTGCATGCAACGCTGCGACGGCAATGAGACCAAGTGCTCCTATTCGGGTAGCCTTTAGTGCCTGCCTGACTATTTCAGGACCAGATCCGCCCCTGCCACAATCACTTCGCATCCGTTTAAGGTTTTCCTTTTGAATGGAGATTTCTAAACATTCAATCATGAGTTCTGCGTCCGCTGTAAAATGGGTCTCGAGCAATCCATATCAGCTTTTAGTTTATGGAAACCCGCTATGTTTTGTGTATATACAAATATAGATCAGCCGTTAAAAAGCTGTCAAGGCAATACATCCTTGAGCTGAAGCCAAATGGAAAAGGGGTCACGAAGACCCCTTTTACATAATGACTTAAAGCTCCCAGCGCACGCCGAGACGATAGACTCTACCCAGCGTATCGTAAAGGCTTGCTGAGGCTGGTGCTGCTTCGTAGCTATATCCACCAGGCCCTGGCGCAACTACGGCCGGATCCTTGTCAAACAAATTGCGAATGCTCAGGAATAATTGCGCAGAACCATCACCCGATCGGGAGAAATCGTAGGAAAAGCTGGTATCAAACCAAACCGAGCCTGCGATAGAGTTCTTGTTGGTTGTACGCTCAAGCGTTGTTGATACGGGGCAACCAGTTGCACACTCAATCCAGTCGTTGTCGTATACACCCTTGCTGATGCCTCGTGCAGAGAGATTTGCCGTGACGCGAGGCAGGCTGTAGCTCAACGACGTTCTCCAGCGCCAGTCCGGCACGCCGTCATCGCGGTTCATCCCATGGAGTTTCTTGATGCCTCCTGTCTCGGTTGTCTGGATTTTTTCCATAACATGAGACCCTTGATAGGACAGCGACATCTCACCTGGCATCAGAGCGATGAAGTCTCCTGGTGAAAAATTGTATCGTACCTCAACATCTATACCTTTCGCCTGCAGCTGATCCAGGTTGAAAGGCACGCTTCTGATCAACTCGATTTCCTGGTTGGGGCCAAAGTCCAGGGAGGAGCAGAACTCCTGTTTGCCGTCATAGCAGAAATCGATAATGTCCTGAGTGCCAATGGTTTCGATTGCACCTTGAATATCAATATCCCAATAGTCGATTGATGCACTGAAGCCGTGGAAGCGACTCGGTTGGAAGACAAAGCCAAGGCCAAGATAGTCCGATTCCTCCGGCTTCAGATCAGGGTTTCCGCTAGTGGAGGACAACGTGTTCTCGGAGATCCCTCCGCGGAATGGATTGGTGATCCCCGGGAATCCACCACCGCCGGCCGAGAACATCTCATCCAGGGAAGGCGCGCGAATGTCTTTCGACACAGTGCCACGGAACGTCAGGCTATCCAACATGTCCCAGGTCACACCGGCTTTCCATGTGGTTACCCGACCCGAGTGCTCATAGTCGGTGATTCTCGCGGCTGCGTTCAGATCAAGGGTTTCAGCCAACGGGACGATCGTTTCGACGAATGCTTCTGTAACCTCGGAAGAAGCAGCGTAGACGCGATAGTTTCCGTAGAACCAGTCGCGGGTAGTGTTGCTGATCTCGTCGTTCTTGCCGGATACTTTATCTGTACGATGCTCAACTCCAGCGGCAATTGAAACGGGTCCAGCCCAGGTATCAAACGCTGTTCCTGACAAAGACGCAGCCCAGACTTGTTGCTTCAGTGTCTCTACACGCATGTCACGAGCACCACTGCCCAGGATGTAATCGACAACCTGCGGACTGTTTACGCCGATACCGAAAATATTGTATGGCACGCACAAGGGGTCATCGTTGTCCGGTGTTCCATCTGTATTGACACGGCATGCAGGCATTCCGGTATTCGGATCAATGACGCTGTCCAGCGCCTTGTCATACCGGGAACGACGTATCACATTGAAAACTTCCTGATGGGCACGGGCCTTGCCCACCTGATAGTAGGCATCCCACATCCAGTCTTCGCCGAATGCGTCAAACATTCCCTCCATACCTGCTGTGAAACGCTCTACCTCACGATCATTATAGGCACCCGATCTACCGAGATCGTAGTTCATTGATCCCATTTTGAAACTGGTGATACCTGCCAACTCGGCTTGAGCCGCCACGGAGGGAGGAAGGTAGGCATTTTCAGTGGAAATCACCAATCGGTCGGTGTCCTCACGCAAGCAGCACCAGTTCTGATTCTTATTCCCTGCCTGGGAGTATTCGAACCAGGTACTGGTTGTGTCGGTAAGGTCGTAACTCAATCGCGCAAACAGGTTGGTGGTCTCCTGCCCGGAAGTCAGGCCAGGGGATTGATCCTTGCCGCGGATGGAAGCTTCTTTCCATCCTCCTCCAACCATAACCGGATCTGAAACGATATGGCCGTACGGGAACATGTAGGGCGTTCCACCTTGGCCAAAGGCAATGCCACGCAGGTCTGTATTTGTGATGATTCCACCTACAATGCCCGTCGCTGGCGCAACCTGATCCATTACCAGATATTCAGGCTGCCCGTTGCTGCCATCGTAGGATGGATTGGCAACGATGTTCCAACCTTTCTGGTTCCACGGCCGATCATTGACCTCAACCGCATCGACCCTCGAGCTTTCACCGGAGAGCAGGAAGTGGCCGCGACCACTGGCGAATGATGTGCCATACGTGCTGCTGAAGGCCCAGGTGTCATTGTCGCTGTAGTTGGTCATACCGCCGGAAACTTCGCTCTTGAAGCCTTCGTAATCCTTGTCCAGGATGAAGTTGACCACACCCGCTACAGCGTCGGCACCGTAGGCGGCCGAAGCGCCACCTGTCACCACTTCCACTCGCTCAATGAGCTGCTGGGGAAAAGTGTTGACGTCAATAACGCCGGTAGGGCGCGAGGCGACAGCGCGGCGACCGTCCAGCAGTACCAGAGTTCTCTCCAAACCCAGGCTTCTAAGATTCAATGCATTCAATCCTGAAGCACCCGAACTCATGCTCGAGTTCGTCGCTGTCGGCATAGTGCTGCCAGAGAAGGCTGGCATAGTGTTCACCATATCAGCAGCGTTCGTTGTCGCTGACATGTCAAATTCTTCGGACCCCATCACCGTTACTGGCGTTGGCGCCTGGAATCCATCTCTTACGATTCGGGAGCCGGTAACGACTATCGACTCAATGTCACCCTGCTCCTGGGCATACACGGTTCCAGAAATAGATAGACCTGACACGGTCATTACCGAAACTGTACCCAGCGCCAGTTTGTTCAATCTCTTGGCATTCATATTTGTTCCCTTGCTGTAAAATTTAAGAACATTTCCTCTTTCCCGCGAATGTTGGTTTTTATTGGTTTTTCCACTGCAAACCACTGAAGCCAGGTTTCCGGCTTTCCGTCTGCCATGCCTTGCAAATACCTTTCCAACTTCTCAAAATCCCGCTTATAGGGAGGGAAAAAATGCGATCAAAAGGGGAAAGAAAGGGAAAATCCCGCTTATTATTATCTATACATATAAAAGCATGTTGTATAGACATATAAAAGCGCCCCATTTTGGGTTGTGGCGCCCCAAAACAGGTCGAGTTTTCAGTCGTTGGAAGAGCGAGACTGGAGTGGGCGATATAGCAGAGGAGCAGTAGCAGAAGGCTCCGCTACCGCCCGGGCAGTTGGTGAGATGTCAGTGTCAGGATTGGGAATGCGGGAGGGAAATGAGGTCAGGAACCCGAGGGGCTGAACCGCGCCATAATTTCATGCCCATCCGCAGGATAGGTAAAGCGGACAAACGTCACCGCCTGTTCAGCACTCCAGGTTCGCCTCTCCACAACCAGAACAGGACTGCCGGGGGGCATATCAAGCTGGCCGGCAGCTGCCTCCGAGACTCCTCCGGCGCGGATTCTATGCTCGGCAAAGATCCAGGGAATCATTTTTCTCAGCCATGAGCCGGGGGACAATTCCTCGAACTGCTCTGCCTCGGCAGAGGGAACAGCCAGCAGGCTGATCAGTCTTTCCTCAAGACAGAAGGGACGCTTGTTTGCGTAGTGGCACACCAGCAGCTTGAGAACGGGATCCCCCTTCTCAACACCCAGTAGCTTCTGCTCGGCCAGGCTGGCCTTCTTGGATCTCCTGGAGGTTATTTCGAAGTCGTAGGTCTTGCCAAGCTCTTCCACTTCAGAGCTGACGTCGTTGATCTCCAGCACAGCAGAGCTGGAATGCGGCTTGGTAACAAAGCTGCCCACCCTTCGTCGTCTTTCAATCAGCTTCATATTGACAAGCTGAGTCATGACTTTGCTCACTGTCATTCTGGAGCAGCCGTACTTTTCCATCAGCTCATGTTCAAATGGAATTTTGTATCCCGGAGGCCATTTGTCGGACAGAATATTGTTTTCCATGTCCGTAAGAATTTTCTGGTGAAGCGATACTCTATTATCATTGCCTTTCTTCGACCCCGTAGTCATGATCTCTCACTTCAGAAAATAATTTAGCCAGACAATGCAGGAAAAAGTCGTTTTCCCGAGGTGTTCCTACGCTAACCCGAACGTATTGATCATATCCCGATTCGCGCCATGGCTTAACGATTACGCCTTCCTTAACCAATTGCTCAAAGGCCATACCGCTATCCACCCCCATATCAATAAAGACAGAGTTCGACCTGGAAGCACTGACTTTAAAGCCCATCTTCGTTAGCTCTGAAATGATACGACATCTTTCCGCCGTCGTACACTCAACCCGGTCCTGCATCCACTGCTGATCTGCAAGCGCCGCCAGCGCCGCTTGCTGGGCCACGCCATTGACGTTGAACGGCGTTCTGGCCAGGGATATTGCTTTAGCCATATCCGCGCTCTGGGTAATGCCATAACCAACTCGCAGGCCGGCAAGCCCGTATGCCTTGGAGAAAGTTCTCAGAACAACCATCGGCGCTTTCGTCGTTTGCAGCAATGCCATGCTATCCGGGAGCTCCTTGGCCGCGTACTCATAGTATGCTTCATCGAGCACAAACAGGGTTTCATTCGAAACGGCTGAGAGCAGAAGCTCAAGATCCTCCTTATTCAGGATGCAGCCTACAGGGTTCGAAGGAGAACTGAGGAAGACGAGCTTCGGGCGGCGCAGTATTGCTTCGTGAAGTGCTCCTACGTTGAATTCGAGCTCTGCCGTGAGAGGAATTTTTGTGACCCTGGCACCCACCGCCAGCGGTTCGATTTCATGCAAACCGAATGACGGGGTTACCGTTACGACTTCATCTCCGGGTTGCAGCACAGCCCGCGAGATTGCCGAAATAATTTCTTCAGAACCATTGCCCACCACAACATTGCCTGGATCAACCCCGAGACTGTCAGCCAAGGCCTGCTTGAGTGCGCGGCAATGCGAATCCGGATAGCGCCACGGCTCGTAACCTGAATCGACCAGACTCTCCTTGACGGCTGGTGAGCAGCCATAAGGGTTCTCGTTACTCGCGAGGCGGGCAATTTCATGCTTACCGCTGATTTCGCGCGCTTTGCCGATGCTCAACCCAGCATTGTAGACTGGCAGCTTCTCAATATAGGGATTGAAAGCTGAAAAAACCGGTTCCTTGATTGACATAATCAGACTGCACTATAAAAGGGTGAATGAGAGCCGTAGGATAAACGTCAATTGCCTTCCCGTCTATATGACTATACATATTATCTGACAGGGCTCCCTACCTGGCAGAGTTCCCTCCGATCGAACCCCAGGGCGGTAGTCACCGTCATGACGGGAAATGCGCCAGAAATCAACCGGCTCTCTTTACCTTCTCTTCACGTTCTCTTCACACACTGTCATCAAGCCTTCACACAGCTTTCGCATAATGCCTGCATTTTTCTGACAACCGCTTCTCTTGAAGGAAATTGCGATGGCTGTTTTTCGAAAGTCGGCACTTGCCTGTGCCATGATGATTGCTTTATCTCCCGCGCCTGAGCTGCTCGCGCAACAAGTGGCACCTGCCACTAGTGAGCAGGGCAGCGGCATAATCCGTGGTCGTGTGCTCAACACCGCCACAGGCGAGTACCTGCGCAATGCACAGGTGCGGGTGGAAGGAACCTCACTGTCTGTTTACACCGATGAGGGCGGCAATTTCCGCCTGGTAGGTGTGCCTGTCGGCCGTGTCAATATCGTCACACGCTACGGCGGCCTGCAGGACGCCTCTGCCACAGTCAGTGTCAGCGCCAACCAGAACACCGTCCAGAACTTCGAGTTGCGGGCGCCCTCTTCTTCCGGTGACAGTGAAATCTACGAGCTGACCGTGACTTCTGCCCGCAGCGGCATCGCCAGCGCCCTTGCCGAACAGCGGGCAGCACTGAACGCCAAGAGCGTCGTGCCTGCCGACAACTTCGGCGCGCTGACCATGGGCGATGTGGGCGAGTTCATGAAGTCCATGCCCGGCCTGTCCCTTGATTACACAGAAGTGGACGCCACCCAGGTACGCATTGGCGGACTGGACCCAAAGTACTCCACTTTCACTACAGATGGCGCCCGCATGGCGACCGCCACCTCGAACAACAACTCCGGCCGCCAGAACTCCTTTGAACAGATGTCCATCACCGGCATCGAATCGATCGAGATGAACAACACGCTGACGGCAAGCATGGATGCCGACTCGCCAGGCGGCAACATCAACCTGCGCAGCAAGTACGCATTCCAGCGCACCGAGCGCGACATCATCTTCCAGGTAGGTACGGTTTCCAGCTCCGATTCCGATTCCTACAAGATCTACTTCCCGGATGACAAGAAGCGCGCGACGGTCTACCCGTCACTGCAACTGGGTTACGGCGACGTGTTCATGGATGGCCGCCTGGGTGTGGAAGTGAACCTCAACCACAACCAGAACTTTGTGCAGCAGGAGCGTGTGCAGGTTGACTGGTCCTACAAGAGCGATGGCCGTGCCATTCCCTATCGCGTGATGTTCCGTCCAGGCCCTAAGGTCACCACCCGTACCGGCCTGAGCTTCAGTGCCGACTACAAGTTTACCGAACAGCTCATCCTGTCCTGGCGCAGCAACTACTCCTACTACGACGTGGAGTACTTCAACCAGTACACCTATCTCAACTTCGGCGCCAACAACAACAATCCGGAGACGTCTTACGCCTCTCCGGACTCCACCGGCACTCACATCGTGGTTGAGCCAGATGGCGCCAACACCAACCTGACCACGGGCTACTCGCATCGCTATGCCAAGACGCCAGCCTGGTCGATTGCGCCGAAACTGGACTTCCAGGGCGAAACCGTGGAAGTGACTGTGCGCCCGTTCTTCTCTACCTCCCGGTTCGAGTTCATCGACAATGACGAGGGTTTCTTCCAGCGTACCGATACCCGTCTGAACAACATCGGCTTCACGGTGGATCGCTCGTCCCTGCAATCGCCCAACTTCTATCTGACGCAGACGGCAGGTCCGGACTGGGGTGATCCCACCAACTGGGTAGATGCCACCAACTTCAACGTCTACAACAATGAGAACGAAAGCGAGAACGAACAGTACGGCACCTATATTGACCTGAAGAAGCATCTGACTTTCAACGACATGCCAGTCACCTTGATGGGTGGTGTTGCCACCCGCTATAACGACTACTCCGCCAACACCGGCAACCAGCAGCAGTACCGCTTCGTCGGACCAACCGGCAACCAGGCTGAGGCTGTCGTCCCGTGGAACCAGAACTACCAGTTCGAGTTCATCGGCATCGGTGGTGGCAACGTCAATGATCAGGGCTGGCGTTCGGACAGCAACTACGGCATGTACGACCTGTACTTGACCAACCCTGAGTATTTCCAGCCGGACACTGTCGGCAACCTGCAGCGGATGCTGGCATCCCATACCGAGGTTGATGAGCAGGTGGATGGTGCATACGTCGAAGTTCAGATGAGTGCCGGCAAGGCGCGCTATGACCTTGGACTGCGCTACGAACAGACCAGCACCGACGCCCTGGTCATCACGCCACGCACGGAATCCGAAATGCTTGCCGCGGGCTATCCTGTCAACGCATCCGGCGTACCGACGACGGTTGAAGGCATGCACTACTACTACCGCAACGGTCAGACCGGAACGCGCAGCAACAGCTACGACGACTTCTTCCTGAGCGGCGGCCTGAAGTATGACTTCAGTGATCAACTGGTGGGTCAGGTGTCTTTCAGCGAGTCCATCCTGCGTCCGGACTACGCCAACCTCGGCGGCACAATCTCCATCAACGAGGAAGACCAGATCATCACCACGCCGAACACGGAGCTGAAGCCCGAGCGCT
>Ga0233365_1001048_pt1 | contig 12254 bp, 10 predicted proteins | sample ElkDunMinimDraft_27_FD_191535 | JGI IMG/M metagenome (GOLD analysis project Ga0233365, IMG submission 191535) | Fecal eukaryotic communites from dung pellets of Tule Elk in California, USA - Elk Dung C36 | ecosystem: Host-associated > Mammals > Digestive system > Large intestine > Fecal | place... | reverse complement strand
GACGTTGAGCGTGTCCTCGATGACGCTCAGCAGCTTGGGCCAGGCATTCTGGAACATCGAACCGGAGGTATCGATGACGAACATGATGTATTCACTGTCCACCGGGATACCGCCGACCAGATTGTTGGCGCGCTCAAAGCTGTCACCCAGCAGCCGCTCCATCTCATCACTCAGGCTTTGCTTGGCGGAGGCCAGCTGCTGCAGCTCCACGATGCGGGCGTCATTGTTGCCGTCGGAGTTCTCGTAGCGGCTCTGCACCGCATAGAGCTCGCGACGCAGGTTGGCGATACGCTCCCTGGATGCGGACAGCTGCTCGCGTTTGGCGTTGAGGTCTTCGTTGAGGATGGTGGTCTCGCCGCGGATGGCAAAGAGCTGCTGCTGCAGCTCGCTGATGGGCACCGGCTCCGGCGAGGTAGTCTCCGTCGGTCTGGTCGGCGAATTGTCGGTAATCAACAGCAACAGGATTATTGCCCCGAAGCCACAGGAGACAACGTCGAGGAACGACATGCTGGAGTGTTCTGAATCGCCTGTTCGTCTGCGTATCATGGCCAGTCCCGCGCCGGGGTCAGGAATGAGCCTCGGGTGATCTGAGCCAGCTGCCAGTAGGCGGCGGGCGCCGCAGGGTCTCCTTCCAGAGGCAACAGAATGACATTCACCGGAGTCCTGTCTGGAAGATACTCTACCGCATCCTCAAAAAGTTCAAGTCTCTGCTGCGGCGTCACCAGGTTGCCGGAGGAGCGTCGGCTCGACAGCGTCGGCAGCCCGTCGGTGATCAGATAGATATTGTCCGGTGGCGGTGACATCTGCGCGGCGGCCTGGAAGACGTTGGCAAGGTTGGTGCCCTGGGTGGGAATGAAGCTCTTCACGCCGTCCAGGGTGCGATTGAGCTCATCGCGATCCGCCACTTCGAGCCAGCTGCCTTCAGTACCCGGCAATGCGCTGGTGAAGTCGGCATTGAAGCCATAGATCTGGTACTGACTGGCCACCGGCATCTGGCTGCTGATCCACTCCACCGTGCGCACTGCCCGCTGCCACTTCTCGGCGCTGCGCTTACTGTCATCGGGCATGTTACGGGTCCGCAGGATGTTCACCACCGTCTCGTCGAGCATGCTTGCCGAGGTGTCGATCAGAATCATGATGCGATTGCCGCCCAGGAACATGCCGGTGAGATATTGACGATTGCCTTCGCCAACGAAGGCACTGGCGCTGAGCCCGCTCTCTTCGATCGCGCTGGCCTGCATGCGCTGCAGTTCCTCCTCAAGCGTAAGGATCTCGGCGCGCAGCTGCTCCAGACTCTCCTCGCTGGTCATGGTGTTTTCCATGTTGGCCAGCTGTTCGAGGAAGTCGGTGATTTCGGTCTGGATGCGCGCGGCAAGCCCCTGCGCTTCCACCACCTCCAGACTGACCTCGGCAAGGGTGTTGCGCACCCGGACCAGGTTGTCCTGGCCATCCACAATATCTTCCTGCAGCATTCGTACTTCATTCATGAGCGCAGGATCCACCTGAGGCTGCTGCTCGGACATCTGGTGATCCAGTATCAGGAAGATCAGTACCACCGAACCAAAGCCACAGGACATCACGTCCAGAAAGGACATGCTCATCGAATTGAAGGAGTTTCTGCGTTTATTAATGCTTCCCATCTTCCACCCGGATCAGTTGCAGGTGTTGGTCACTGCCGCTTGCGCTGATGCTGTCCCCCAGCTGCAAGCGCTGCCCATCCCTTGCCGTCACCCCATTGATCAGCACCCCCGTTGCGGTATGGCGCAACAGATAATGACCGGCGTCGAATATTATTTCTGCCTGGGTATCGCCCAGCTTGATGGTGATGCGGTCCCGCAATCGGCTGGCGCGATGGTCCGACAACAGATGGCTGGGATGTTCGATGGCTGAGCTCGCAACGGCTGCCGCCACGCGCGAGGGTCGCAGACGGGTGTGGAAGCGGACGGATTCCGTGTTGCCGGACAATTGTTCCACATGAGCGAGGCAGCTGTCCGCCATAGCCGCCACGGTGACCACGCGGATGTCACGGGGGGTGCTGGCAGAGGCCACCCGGAAGTGCTCGTTGAAACCCGGCAGTCTGGCCAGACTCGGTGACACCACCAGCGGGCAATGCTGCTCGGGATCGAGGGTCGACAGTTGCTGGGCGATTTTCTGATAGTAGGGGGCGAGACGGGAGCGCACGCTGTCTGGTGAGATCCGTGCCCGGTGAACCGTGTCGTTATGCTCCAGACTGATCAATCCGGTATGCGGTCCGACCCCTTCACCACCTCGCTCGTCACCTCCTCGTCGCAGCGCGTCGTCGTCAAGCCATTCGGGCAGGCAGTCGAACAGGAACTGTTCGGAGCGGGCATTGTGTTGAGGATTGAAGCGACACTGCTGCACAAAGGCTGAGGTAATCAGCTGCAGCACGCTCTCTGTCATCTGCACCCGGCCCGCGGCTGGCACCACTGCCACGGTATCCCGCGCGATCTCGTCGCCCTGCTGCTTTACCCGGGTAATGACCACCTGGTGCAGCTGCAGCTCGACATGGATCAGTCCTTGTGCCGGCATGTCGCCAGCGGCTGCAGCGGCCGTCAGCCCGGCGTCTATCAGCGCCACTACCTCGAACGGGCATTGCCTGGCCAGACCCAGCAGAACAGCGAGTTGCTGCCGCGAGAAGCTGCCGGGCACCAGCATGATCACCTCCTGGTCCAGCTCCGTGTCGCGGGCGATCTCCTGCAGGTGGGAGAAGGCAATGTCGGCATTGTGACGAAAGTGCGCCACCGGCCTGCTGAAAGGCTCCATGTCCAGACGGTGCCAGAACTGGTGATGGGTACTGAGCGGATACAGCCGGCTTTGCGCACAGGCGTCGACGCCGAACACGATGCGGGGGGGATCGATCAGGCTGAAGCCCGGACTGCTGTAGTGAGTGCCCGTCGGGGCATTGTCCGCTGAAGCGCCTTCGCCCCTGTCGCTGACCCATACCCCCGCATCGTTGAGATGGACCACCCGGATGCTCATGCAAGTACTTCCTTGTCCGGCACCTGCAGGTAGCGCAGCATATGCTCGTCGGCATAGTGCTGGGTATCGAGCACCAGTCGATCCTGCACCAGCAGCAGTTGATGCAACAGGAACATCAACAGGATGCTGGTGACCAGTGCCACGAAGGTAGAGTTGAAGGCAACGCCGAGGCTGAGCGTCACGCCGAGAATGTCGCCGGTGACTGCCTGCTGGGCCTGACCCAGTGCGGCACCGATGCCGCGCACGGTGCCGATGAAGCCGATGGAGGGAATCGCCCAGGCGATGTAGCGGATGATGCTCAGCTCGCTCTCCAGCCGATCCGCCTCGTTGGAGCAGATGTCCTTGACCGTGTCGGAGGTGTCCTGAATGCTGCGTGTCGCCCCAAAGCGGTGCAACCCGGCCAGCAAGGCACGGGGCAGCAGAAAACCACGCTCGTTCTCTGGCAGCGCCTGAACCGGCCGGGCATAGTGCCGGGCGTCCTCCGGCAGGATGCTGGTACCCTCGAACACCTGCAGCAGCTCCCGGTCCAGCAGTGTCCGCTCCTTCATCGTGCGTCGCAGCTTCATGCCGATGATGGACAGGGCCCACAGCATCAGGATGATACAGGTCTCCTGCTCCACATCTTTCAGCACCACATACAGCGACTGGTCCGGAACGTAGTTTTCGTCTACCTCCTGTATCGCCGCCTGCTGCTCGATGACAATCTCCGCATTGGGCCGGATGACCGCCACATACACCGCGTGGACCACAATCACGGCAATGATGAGCGCAAAGATCTGATAGATCACTTCGCTGAGGTAGTTCTGTTTCATGCACTGTCCCTTGTTATGTTGTCGTATTCGTGTCGGGCGTCAGATCAGGGCTCAGATGTCAGTCGGAAAAGAGACGCCCAGATCCTGTGAGACCTGCTCCGTTGGAATGAAGCGGGTGGGACTGTCGCCTACCGGCGCGTCATCGGCATTGCCCTCCTCTGCCGCCTGCTCCGCTGCATCGTCATCCTGGTCTGCCGCGACAGGCTCGCTGTCACCATCCGACTGCTGTGCCGCGTTATTCTCCTGCGTCGGCACTGTCTGCTGAGCCTCGACGATAGTCAGGCTCAGCAGAAAAGCGAGGAACAGGAGCGGACGGGCAAGGCGCAGCATGGATCATTCCTCCAGATATCGGGCGATACGGAAGCCCAGGTCATTGCGTGCCGCATCGCTGAAATCGCGATAGGACAGCCGCAGCTCGGTGATGCTGCTGTGCGCCCAGCTCGATCCCTTGATGGTGTGATAGGCGCCAGAGACGGGACCGCGCGGATCGACTTCTACCGAGTTGCCCAGCGATATCTGGGAACCATAGAAGTCATGTACCCACTCCGAGACGTTGCCCGCCATATCGTACATCCCGTGGGCATTGACCGGAAACTGCCCCACAGGCGCGGTGCCCAGGAACGTGTCGTCGTATCCAGGCAGGTACTGCCCCATGAAGCTACTGACCGAAGCATCGGCGAAGTTGCCGGCGCCAGCGGGAGGTGGCAGGTTTTCGCCCCAGGGGTAACGCAGGATGTTGCCACTGCCGTCGGTACGTGCCGCCCACTCCCATTCCGCTTCCGTGGGCAAACGGTAGCCACTGGCATCCGGATTGAATCCGCTGATCTGGTCCCCTTCAACCTGATAGTACACCGGCAGGCCTTCCTGCTCGCTCAACCAGTTGCAGTAGAGGGCAGCGTCCGTCCAGCTCACCTGCACCACCGGCTGATTGTCCAGGTCCAGCGTACGCCCCTGCACCACGCCCGAAGAGTGACTGGAACGGAAGCGCTTGAACTGGGCGTTGGTGACCTCATGTGGCGACAGGTAGAACGGACGCTCCAGCCGCACCTCGCGCAGATCCTCGTTGGCGCGGCGACCGGCCTCGCGGCGGGAAGCGCCCATGGTGAACTGGCCGGGATACAGCAGATTGAGCGTCTGCCCTGCGACGGTGCTGATCACCGGGCGAATGGATTCCAGTCGTGCCTGCTCGAGTGACTTGAGCGTCACCCGCAGCTCCTGCTCCAATCCCGGCCGCGAGGTGAAGCTGCCGGTGTAGGGTACATAGCCTTCCGCCCGCACCTCAATGATCTGACTGGCGGCCAGCAACGACAAGGTCTGATTGGCCGGCCCCTGCGACACGCCGTCGACAAACAGCTCGGCTTCGGCGGGCGCTGCGATGACACGCACCGACGAGGTGATGGGTACCAGCGCGATGCTGATATCCTGTTCGGCGCCTGACGTGGTCTCTACCTGCCGGGTCGCCGAGTCGAAGCCGTTGTGGAAGAGAGTCACCTGATGCTGGCGCCCGGGCGGCAGCGCGACCTCCACGGGCGTCAGTCCGCGATACTCTCCATTGATGGTGACATTGGCGCCGCTGGGCTGGGAGCGGATAAACACCAACCCGTCGGCCCGCTCCAGGGTGACCGTCTCAAGCTGTCGGGATTCGCCTGCGACCACATCAAGACGGGTCTGCCAGGCTTTGTGTCCTTCCAGTTTCAAGGTCACGTCATGACGCCCCTGAAGGATCTCGGCGCTGTAGGGAGTGACACCCACCACCTGCTCGTCCACCAGCACCTCAGCCCCGGCTGGCTCGGTCAAGAAGCTGACGTCGGCCCACGCCGGCTCCAGCGGGAGCGAATGTTCACTGACCGCGGAACGTCCCGCGACCTGGATGGGTTCTTCGTAAGGCAGATAACGCTCAGCCTGCACCTGCAGAAGGTATTCCCCAGGCTCGATTTCGATGTCGCGCAGTGGCGTACGGCCGATCTCCACGCCATCGAGGATGATCAGGGCACCGCTCACCGGCCCGGACGCCGCATGGGCCTCGAAGCTGACAATGCCCGGCAGTTCCTGCAACGTCACCGGGTGGTTCTGGGCGACGCGTTCGTCAACGGTCAGTACCAGTTGCTGCTCATGATAGCCTTCCTGGCTGACCCGCACCCGGTAGTCACCCTCGCGCATCAGGTAACGCTGCCCCAGCGGCAGGGCGAAGCCGGACTCAATATCAACGATAGCGGTAACCGGCTGTGCCTCCACGAAGACCGACCTGGCGGTGAGCACAAACCAGCTCGCCACGGCGGCCACGCACAGGAAGCCGACCACCAGCAGGTGCGGCCAGCCCAGCCTGAACGACCGGCGTTTGCGGTCTGCATCGGGTGGCGTGAAATCGACCGGAACAATGGCGTCGAAATCGCTTGCCGTATCCAGAGAGGTATCAGGTTTGTGGTCAGGCATGGTCAGCGTCCGTTGACTGCAACTGCGTCAGTACAGGAAATCGTTACGGGGGCGCTGCTGCCGTCCAGGCCCACCACAAACTCCTCACGGACATCGCGATAGCCAGGCCGGGTGCCGACCGCCACGTATCGACCGGGAGTCAGCGACAACGTGCGGCTCTCGAACTTCCCGAGCAGCCCCACCTGATACAGTGTCACTTCGGTGGCATTGTCGGAGATCAACTGCACATCCACCGGCACCTGCGCTGCCAGTAACACCTGCTCCAGCTGATCCAGCTGCTGTTGCAGCCTGGGCCCCGGATTCTCGAGCTGCTCGCCGGTGTAATAGACCTGCAGCGCCTGGGCATGCACTGCATCATCCGACAACCGTTGCGGTTGATCAATCGCCTGCTGCAGCAGCGTATCCAGCTGCTGGCGCCTGGCGGCATGGTCGCGGCCCTCCACGGCGAACACCAGGTTGGAGTCGATGGCCAGCACCGCGTCGTACTCGGCAACCGCCGACGCCCAATCCTCCTGAGCCTCATAAGTGGCCGCATTGCTGCGGTGCCTGGCGATCTGGCTGACATCCAGCTGATCGCGGGTCTGGTCGATGGCCGCGCGCGCCTCCCGGGAGTCCGGGCGCATGGCCAGGGCCCTTTCGAATGCGGCGATGGCGGCATCAGCGCTGCCCTCCTGCAGGGCAGCAAACCCCTGCGACATCACGGCGGTGAAGGCGTTATCGGCGATGCGGGCAGAGAGATCGTCCAGTTGTCGGCGGGCCTGCTGATGATCCGGATCGAGGGTCAGCGCCTGCTCCAGACGGGCTCGTGCCGCCTGCAACTCTCCAGAAGAGCCCAGAGTGCTGGCCTCATCCATCAACGCCAGCACCTGTGGGAGACTCTCCGCGCGCCTCAACCCCGCCTGGGCATTGGCATCTTCCGGGTTTACCAGCAGTGCCAGCCTGAAGTTCTCCCCCGCCTGGGCTGCGTCACCTGACTGCAGGGCAGCGGCGCCGGCAGCCATGGCGTCCTGGTAGCGCTGGGGCAGCGAGTCCTGCAGTGCCTGCAGCGCCGAATCAGTGCTGCGGTAGTGGGTAATTGCCTGATCGAATTGCTGGCCCCGATAGGCTTCGTCGCCCAGCCGTGCAGATTCAACCGCCGAGGCGTACTCGCTCTGCGCCCACGCCTCGACATTGATCGCTACCAGCGCGTTCTGTCGCTCCAACAGGCTGGCCAGCACCTCCTGAGCCTCGGCGCGCTGCCGGGCCCTCTGGGCCTCCTCAAAGGGAGAGATGGCGGGGGTGGACGACGCCGAGACCGGTGCCGCTGGCACGGTCTCGGTAACCGCCCTGGGCGTGAAGGGAAGCTCGTAGTCGTCTACCACGCCAGGCAGCACAAAGATCACCGCCAGCGCCAGCAGCACGAGTATGCCGAGCATGATCCAGACGACAGGAGACGGGCGCCTTGACTGCCTGGCGACCACGGGTTGCGCATCCAACAGAGCTGCGCTGTGCTCGATATTGCGTTCTGACATAAGACTCGTCTGACCGGGGTACGTTATCCGGATTTCCGGACACGCAGGCCCTGCACCATTCTATAGGTTTCCTGTTTCAGCCTCGTAGATCTCGATCAGGAGCTCTCGCCACTGGCTGTACTGCTGTTCCACGGTGCCGGTCAGCATGACCGTGCGGTCATCGAGCTCGATGGCTTTCGGTGCGACTTCCCTCTCCAGCGACTCCCCAAGCTCCTGCAGCGCCGCGATATGGATCTGCGCCTCAGCGTTCTTGTCGAAGCCACTCTTGATCATGTAAGCGCCGGCACCCACGCCGACGAGGCCCCCTGTCTGCACGGCAGCATTGCTGCTGGTGGCCCCGGCGATACCCGCCACGATGGCCGCCGCCCCGCCGATGAAACGGCGACGAGCAGCGGATTCCAGCTGATCGAGTTCCATGGTCGCCTGGTAGCTCTGCTGACGCCAGGAATCATAAGGGACCCGCATCTGTCTTGCATAGGTGGCGTAGTAGTCCTGGACGGTATCCACGAACAGGTTGTCGCGCTGGCGAATCTCCAGGATACGCTGCATGGCCGGGTCATTCTCCGCGGGCAGACGGGCCACGTGGGCGATGCCGCGATTATCCACGCTCAGATACTGTTCAAACAGCTGCGGCGCAAAGTTGCGGGCAAACTGCAGCTCGGAGATGGTGCGAATCTCACGAATGCGCTCCTCCCCCACCCTGCTCTTGCGCCATGCCAGCAGATCATTGGCGATGCTGTTATACACGACCTGGAACGGATCATTGGCCTGACGCTGGGTAGGCTCATAATTGAACTTGCTGATGTGCTCCTCGTAGGTCTTGGTGTACCAGATCGCGCCGCTGGAGTCGCGCACGGTCACATCCACCACCATGCCCTCGCCATCGGACTGCAGGATCTGGCCGTGAAGGTACACGTCCATGGTCGTGGTTTCATTGGGCAGCACCCGCACCACGCCCCAGTTGCCGGAACGCTGCAGCGTCTCGGCCAGCAGATAGGGTGCATAGCGGGCCTCGGCATTGCGAATCTCGGGGCTGATGCGGTCGAGGTCGTCCTCGTCTATCTCATCAATGCCCGGATCGAAGACCGTCACTCCGACATCCAGCAGCAGGTCTTCCGACATCGGTGCAGTGTCGCGCACCACCTGTACGTACTCCGTGGTTTTTACCGAAGTGGTGGAGCAGGCAGCGAGCATCCCTGTGAGGATCACCGCCGTAATAAAGCGGAATGTTTTCATCAGTCAGTCCCTATCCCTGTATATCGGCGATATTCGTCCCATAGTGCCTCGCGCAGCGCCGGATCCGGTTCACGCATGGCGGCTTCGCGCAGTTGGCGGGCGACCACGTCATCGTCGCGGCCGCTGGGAATGTCGTCGGGCGGCGGGAAGGTCTCTTCGGGGCCCCCGGAGCCACCGGCACCGGATGCACCCTGGGGTCCCTGGGCGCTGCCTCCGCGGCGATCTGCCATGACGATGGGTGACGCACCACCGCCGTTGCCGCTCTCTGCAGCACCATCACCCCCGGGCATGGCGGTACGGGCCGCGTTGGCTTCAGCCTGGGCGCGTGCGCGCTCCTCAAGAATGAAGCCGTCGAACTGTTCATAGCCCTGGTTCAAAGCACCATCAAGCACGGCTACCCGCTCCTGCGCGGTAAGCGGCCCGGAGCCCCCGCTCTGGCTTCCTCCAGGCAGGTTCTCGAGCGAGTAGTTGCCGCCGGCCCTGCCGGGCAGCCCGCCCTGACCATCAGTCTGCCCACCCTGCTGATTTCCTGACTGCCCACCGCTGCCATCCTGGGAGCCCGGAAAACCGTCACTTCCGGCCACCTGACCGCCACCTGGCTGGCTGCCTGATTGATTACCTGTCTGGTTGCCGCTATCACGCCCCTGCGGCCCCGCAGCTCCTGGCTGGGAACCGGATCGGGGGTCCGCACCATTGGTCCCCGGAATTCCTGCGGACGACCCGGAGGCAGTCGAGGGCAGCCCGGAGGACGATGCCGACGGCATGGAGGGAGAACCCGACGAAGAGGAAGAGGCCGACGGCATCCCGCTGGCGGACGCTGACGAGTCCGAAGGCATCGACGGCAGGCCGGATGAAGAGGAGGAAGACGAAGAAGCCGATGGCATGGACGGAGACGAGCTCGACGAGCTCGAAGAGGGCATCGATGGCGAAGAGGGCATCGATGGCATCGAGCTGGAAGACTGCTGCTGACTGGTCGATTCACAGCCAGCCAGTGCCAGGACAGCAATAACCATCATCGCATTCCGGACCGAATATCGCTTGCTGTTGGACATCATGATTCCCCTGTCTATGCGCTCGGGCGTTTACACCTGTAACACCAAATATGCGCCGGAACGCCTGCGGATACAACCGCAGACATGCATTTCTGAATACTATGACCGGCGAATATGACCAGCTTGTGCCAATCAGTACCAGAACGGAAAGCGGTAGCGCTCCCCTTCCGAATCGACCGTTACACCGTCCTTGATACGGGGCCTGATGGTATAGGCGCGCAGATGGCTGGCCACCTGGACGTCGACCCTTTCCACACCCGCGGGCTCCTTGGCGAGCACTTGCAGATTACTGACCCGGCCATACTTGCTGACGTTGAAGGATAGATCAATATAGCCCTGTCTCGCCCCAGAGTCGGGAGAAAGGCCCAGTGCCTGTTTCTTCTGCTCATCGAACGTGGAAAAGGTAGGCAGGAAAACGATGCGGGCGAACTGTTTTTCCAGCAGCTCAGCGGCGTTCTCGTGCTCCGCCAGAGCCCTGTAGGCATCTTCATAGGCACGCAGGGCAGCCTGACGGCGATTATGCATCTGATACCAGTCCCCGAGCACGGCCATCGCTTCGACCCGCGCCAGGAAGGCTTCGCCACTCGGGTCCTGGCGTCGTTTATGGTGCTCGATGAGGCGTAACAGGGCCTGCTCGCCACCGCTGTCCCTGCTGGTGGCGCGGGTGCCGAAATCACCCCCGGCATAGTCGGTCCGCACGGTCCGCAACTCCGGATTGCCGGCTGTGGGCGTGGCGGAGCCAGGCAGGGCATAACGGCCCAGCATGTCGGAGGCACCCGCCATATCGCGCAGCAGCGACGTGTAGAGGGGGTCACGGGGCCCGAAGTGTGCGCGCACTCCTCCGGCTGCGGCACGGAACAGTTGATAGGTCTGCAGCAGCCGGGGCGCCGGATCGGCATCCACCTGGCGGAAAAACAGTACCAGGTTCCAGCGCGCGAGACGCTGGTACACGGAAATCATGCGCGGGTCTGTCGCCCCAAAAGCCCGATTCTGGGCGTAGAAGGCATACTGCTGCAGTGTGTCTGCCTCCCGCCATTGATCCAGCGCGATGTGACCCGCTATCTGCCGCTCGACCAGTGGGATCTGTTGCGGACTGTACAACCCGTAGTTCACCCTGTTGACGTGGACCGCCCGCTCGAGCACTTGAATGGATTCCTCGAAAGCGCCCTGTTCGTACAGCAGCGATCCCAGGGCCTCGAGCTCCTCAGCAAGTTCCACGCTCCATGCTCCGCCGTTGTATTCCAGTTGCTCCAGCACCTGCTCGTAACTCTCGATATCGCGCAATCGCCGCAGATAAGCGCTGTCGTTCGGGGCAAGGTTGACCAAATAGGATGTGGCGGTGGAGACAGGAAGCGTAACTGATTGCCCGAAGGGAACAGAATCGAGGATGATACGGCCTGCCTCGATGTCCTCCAGCGCCAGCGGCCGCTCGAAGTGCAGCACCCTGATATTGCCGGGCTCGCTGTCGGTTTCGCTATCCTCAGCGGGCTCCTGCTGTGCAAGAGTGGAAATACCGGGGAAAATAACCAAGGAAAGGAGGAACAGTACCCATGTTGCCTTTTCGATACCTGAAATTTTCACGATGGAAATCCTGGAATCTCGGAGGAGAATTGATTTTCTTGTTGGTCTCGCTTGCGCAATGTGGAGGAAAAACCACAACCGGCAGAGTCATTAGACCAGCGTTCCTCCCGCTTTATTCATCACAACCCAAACTTTCCCTGCCTTTTAATAGAGTGCCCGCATGCCTGAATTACCAGAAGTAGAAACGACCCTTCGCGGTATAGAACCCCATGTCAGCGGTCAACGGGTGACCCGTGTCATCGTGCGCAACCCGGGGCTGCGCTGGCCGGTTCCCTCTGCGCTGGCCGAGGAGCTGCCCGGGCGACTGATCGAACGACTGGAGCGCCGTGCCAAATACCTTTTACTGCATGCCGGTGATGGCTGCCTGATGATCCATCTGGGCATGTCGGGCAGCCTGCGGGTCGCCCAGGCCTCCACCGCGATCAATCGTCATGACCATGCGGATATCGTGCTGGCCAGCGGGCAGATCCTGCGTTACTGCGATCCTCGCCGCTTCGGCTGCCTGCTATGGCTGAAGGAGGACCCGGCAGTCCATCCCCTGCTGGCAGCGCTGGGTCCGGAGCCCTTGGGAGACGGGTTCAACGGTGAACGGCTGTACCGTCTGTCCCGGGGCCGCAAGGCGTCGGTAA
>Ga0233365_1001047_pt1 | contig 12259 bp, 12 predicted proteins | sample ElkDunMinimDraft_27_FD_191535 | JGI IMG/M metagenome (GOLD analysis project Ga0233365, IMG submission 191535) | Fecal eukaryotic communites from dung pellets of Tule Elk in California, USA - Elk Dung C36 | ecosystem: Host-associated > Mammals > Digestive system > Large intestine > Fecal | place... | reverse complement strand
TGCAAACCCATGTTCTAAAAACAATTTATATACCCGCAATTTTTTAATGGCAATCTAAAGTTTACATACCGCCTTGGATTTGTGTAGGTTGATTATTATGTTTTTTGATTTTAATGGGGAATTAGGGAAGTGTTGAATCGGTGATGTGTTGAAACGTTGAATTGATTATTTGTAATAGGGATATTTGGCTTCGGGATCTCTATTTCAGTAATAGATCTATTTCGACTTACTATACTTTTGAAAGATCAAAAGTATCAAAAATCTTTTCTTCTTAGTCTTGCCTCAGCTTAAAAACGGTTGAACTTTTCCTTGTTCGCTAAATGATCGAAACGGTGTTTCACACCCCGATCATTTTACACTTTCTTCGTCTGTTCAACTATCGTTTTTTTGCTAATGGCGCTTTGAATTTGTGTAGGTTGATTATTATGTTTTTTGATTAAGGGGAATCAATAAGACCGAAGAAAAGGGAATAAAAGATTATATTCGTGAATAATAATATTTACAGTTAACTTCAAAACCAAAATACATACAAAAACGAAAATGAAAAAGATTATACTTTTAATACTAATCACAATGACATTAAATTCTTGTGTTTTAGGAATTACGGGGGCTCCTCACAAACATACTTATAAAGAAATTAACGGAAATAGTGAGTTAAATTTAAACGTTCATTGTATGTATATGAATAAAACATTTGAAATAAGAAATGCTGATCCGAACGATTCACTTTATATTAAATCTGCAAGTTTCAAAAATCCGAATGAAATGAAATCTTTAAATGGTAAAGTAACACCTGACTCAATAAGACATTACAATTGGCAAATTTTAGATGGGAAATATCATAAAAATTTAATGAATGATACAATTGAAATAATAAAGATAACAAACCAAAATTATCAAAAAAAATATATATTCATTGCTGATTCTAAGAAGAATTAAAAATAATATTACAGTTAACAATGCTTTATCTCACTGTTTCAATTTTTTATGGTTTCGATGAAAGCCTAAAATTCACGTTTTGTGCTTAAGTAGAAATTTGTATTTTAGTTGAAAATTATGGCTGCGAAATACAAGCCATCTCCAAGCCCTGAAATGTTATACTCAATGCTAAAACCAAAGCAAAATATAAAATGATAAAAAGAATAATAATCCTAGCCTTAATATACACAATAGTCATTTTATTTCTAACATTAAATATGGATAAACTTGGCAATTTATATGTATTTCTATTACTAATTTTCAGTATAATCTTTGCAATTTTTATAATCAGTTTTATTTACAAAAAACATCTTAAAGGTTTTAAACCAAAAAATAGTGAAATACTATATTCAACTCCCCAAACTTCAGATAATCAGTTGAAAAAAATATCAACCAGACCTTTTTTATTTGGACTTGAAAAGAAATTTATAAGTGATGATGAATTATTCTTTGATGAGGAGCATTTTTACGCTGTAAATAATAAAAATCAAAAAGCGACTTTTAAACTTGCCGACATTACGGAAATTAGTAAGACTTCTTTGCAAATAAATAACCGGAGACTTTGGCAGGTAAAAATTAAACAAGACAATGGTAAAGAAATCGTCTTTAAGTTTGCACACAACTATACTCTTTGGAATAAAAATTTTCTTGATTTTTATGAAAAAATTAAATCTATTAACCCAACTGTAGTAAAAACTAAATGGAACTTATGGTCTATGTAAAAAAGCCGAAACGCCTTTATTAATTAATTGCCTTTATTATTTATATTTTCAATTTTTATAAGCATTTCTTTTTTTTGGGAGCTTAAACAAAGGTTATGAAAGGATGGAAGTTGATAATTAGTGCAGCTAATAATAATTGCGAATGTTTCCTTTATTTATAATAATGTTAGAACTTAAAAAAGGAAAAATAACATTGGGGTTGGATAAGCTGGTCTACTCCGAATCTCTGTGCTACAACTTTATGGCAAGTTTTACATATAAAACGTATTATATTTAACTTACAACTTTATATCCATTAACAATAGCGTTAAAAAACAATTGGTGAATTTCCTGGGTAGGATAATCCTTTCTTTTTATAAATTGAGTGGGACACTTAGAAAACTTTTTTGGTAAACGGAGAAGATGAAGTGAACGGTAGCCATAATGTTTTAGAATCAGTTCGGTTGGGAGTAGCGTAATACCAATGCCGGCTTCTACCGAATTTATAATTCCTTCAAGGGTATCAATTTCAATAATTTTATAAGAATCGATTTTCTTCTCTTTAAGGATTTCTAACAAACGCTGTCTGTAGGAACAACCCGAATTAAAAACAATGAGCTTCACCGGTTTTTTGAAAATAGCTTTTTTATCAGCAGTCGCGACGATGATACTAAGATCTTCCAAAAAAACATGCTGAATATCCAGAGCTTCATTATTTACTTCCCCCGAAACAAAAGCGCCGTCAAGTTTAAATTTGAGGACATCATTAATTAAATTGGCCGTAACATCTGTTTTTAATTTGAAAGAAACATCAGGATATTGATCTGTAAAGGTCTGTAAAATTCCGGGAGTACGGAATGCAGCTGTTGTATGTATGCAGCCAATTTTAATAGTACCACTTAGTGGTGTGGACAATTTTGTAATTGATGTTTTCGTTTTGTTAATAATTAGTTGAATTTCCTTTGCACATTTTAATACTTGTAATCCTTCATCGGTTAATTCTATTTTGCGTGTTGATCTCACAAATAGTTTAGTGTTAAAAAATTCTTCTAAAAATTTAATTCGCCCAGTTACATTTGACTGTACCGTATTGTTAATAGCCGCTGCTTTTGTAAAACTGCCGTGTTCGGCAACAGATTCAAATATCTTTAGATCATTAATATTCATTTGGTTTATTTATCATAATTAATAATTAATAGTTATCATTATTAATCGTTTGTAATGATACAAATTTATAAAGATATTTGTATATACAATTCGTTTATAACTTTTTAAAATAAAAAAAATGAGCTGGAGCAATGAAATAACTAAGATTCTTAAAATTAAATACCCCATAATACAGGCTCCTATGTTTGGTGTTACCACAGCAGATATGGTAGTATCTGCTTCAAATCTGGGTTGCCTGGGATCATTACCCCTCGCTGATATCAGTTCGGATAAAGCCATTGAATTAATATATAAAGTTAAAAGCCAAACCGACCTGCCATTTGCTGTAAATATTTTTGTGTATGATTTGCCCGAAATTGATCAAAAATTAAAAGATAATTATAAGAGAGTTAAACACTTCATAGAAAATCTTGCAAGTGATCATCAATTAGAAGTTACACTTCCAGAAATTGAAGATCTTACCTTCAACGGATATCGTGATTTAATTGATGTTGTTATTTCTAAAGGATGTAAGATCTTAAGCTTTACTTTCGGGATACCCGATACAGCAAGCATCCAGAAATTGAAAAAGAATAACGTTATTCTTATAGGTACATGTACAACTGTGGAGGAATCGATTTTGCTGGAGAAATCGGGTATTGATATTATTTGTTTTCAAGGGTCAGAAGCAGGAGGACACAGGGGAAACTTCTTATCTGAAAAACCAACTGACAATTTGGGTATTTCACTTTTAGCAGAGGTTGCATCCGCAGTTTCGGTTCCCATCATTTATGCTGGAGGTATTTATTCAGGACAGGATATGAGAAGATTGAAAAAGTGTGGTGCTCAAGGATATCAGGTAGGAAGTATATTATTAGGATCCCCGGAAAGTGCTTTAACCGCATCCGAAAAAAACAGGCTTAAAACTTTAGGTGATGATGATATTGTTCTCACTAAAAGCTTTTCGGGAAGATATGCCACCGGAATTAAAAATTCTTTTACTCACTCTCTCGATGTCACAACGAATATTCTCCCATTTCCTTTTCAAAATAAGTTAACTGCTGATTTAAAAAAAGTGGCGAAAGCTAATAATAATATAGAGTTTGTAAATATTTGGACAGGTAAAACGGCAAAGAACTTCAGTGAGCTGCCAACTCAAAAGATTTTAAAAATCTTGATCAATGAAGCTGAACAATTTAATAATTAATAATAAATAAAATTTAAAAATTATGCCATTAGTAAGAATAGATGTTATTGAGGGAAGAACTGATAAAGAACTTGCCCAACTTGCAGATGTAATACAGGAAGTATTGATTGAAACCTTTGCTGCTCCAAAACCGGACCGTTATCAGATTATCCATGAGCATAAGAAAGGTTTAATAAAGGCTCTAGACACCGGTCTTGGCTACACAAGGACTGATAAAATAGTGATTCTCCAGATTACGCACCAGGGACGTAACAGGGAACAAAAGGAGAAAATGTACTCAGTGATGAGTCAAAAACTTGAGAGCATTGGTATTCCACGAACAGACCTTATTATTTCCCTTACAGAAAATACAAAAGAAGACTGGTCATTTGGGCTGGGTAGAGCACAATTTCTGACTGGAGATCTTTAAAACATTTTCCCTTATATAAAACCTTATTTTTCAAAATTAGGTACTATATGTGGCACTTGATAGCATAAATATTAAAATTAGCAATTAGCAAAAGAAAAAAAGTATTTTAACGAACGTTAGGTAATTAATAATATTTACTTACATTTGCACTATGAGACCACAGAAGATTTTAGATACAGATATGATAACCGGACTAACCAAAGTTTTTAGAGATAAGGGCTATGAGGGAGCGAGCTTAAATGATTTAGCAGAAGTAACCGGATTAAAAAAAGCCAGTCTGTACCATCGTTTTCCAGATGGTAAGCAGGAGATGGCAGAATGTGTATTAAGCGATATAGACCAGTGGGTTGATAAAAATATTTTCTTTTCGTTGTTGGACGAAAATAAATCAACAAAATTGAGATTAGCAGATGCTTTAAAAAATATTGAAGTACTTTACGACAGCGGAAGAGAGACATGTGTTTTACGAGCATTTTCTATGCATAGCGGTTTGGCTTTATTTGAGCAACAGATAAAATCAGGTATGGATAAATGGATTGCTGCTTTTAGTGCGTTGGGTATTGCCATAAAATTATCTTCCACGCAAGCTCACCAAAATGCTGTTCAGACCTTAATTGAATTGCAAGGCAGCCTGATTGTGACAAAAGGTTTAGCTGATACCAATATTTTTAAAAATACTTTAAAAAACATTGAGAAGCGATATTCAACAGAGTAAAAAAATTTGAACCAATAAATTAACAAACGTTCGGTAAATATGACACAATTAGATCCACTACCACCTTTTAACGAAGAAACAGCAATACAAAAAATTCAAATGGCAGAAGATGCATGGAACAGCAAAGACCCAATTCGAATTTCAAAAGCATACACTCTTGATACAGAATGGCGTAATCGGGATCAATTCATTAACGGAAGAAAAGAAATACAGGATTTTCTTTCGGACAAATGGAAAAATGAATTGGATTATAAACTTAGAAAACAGCTTTGGACATTTAATGACAATAGAATTGCTGTAAGATTTGAGTACGAATATCGGGATAAAAACGGTCAGTGGTTTAGAGCCTACGGAAATGAAAACTGGGAATTTGATGAAAATGGATTGATGACAAAAAGGTTCGCCAGCATTAATGACCTAAAAATTAAAGAAACCGAAAGAAGGTTATAAACAATCAGAATATGAAAAGATTTTTTTTATCACAGCTAATTATCCTATTCACATTATTTGGATGTACAAGCCAAAAAAGTATTAATACTAACGATAAATCAAAAAATATGACACATAAAAATCCCACATTATATAAAACCATCGAAATTGACGGAATCAACATTGCTTACCGAGAGGCAGGAAACCCCAAGAACCCTACAATAGTGCTGTTGCACGGCTTTCCCTCATCTTCACATCAATACCGGAAAGTCTTATCACAGCTGTCTGATGATTTTCACTTGATCGCACCAGATTACCCCTCGTTTGGAAACAGCGATTTTCCGCTATCAAGCGAGTATGAATACACTTTTGACAATATTGCAAAAACAATAGATGCATTTTTGGAAAAGAAAAAAATTGACTCTTATGCATTAATGATACAAGATTATGGAGCACCAATTGGCTTCAGAATAGCGACAGCTCATCCAGAAAGGGTTACGGCAATAATCAATCAAAACGGAAATGCATATTTAGAAGGTTTGGGTGATGCGTGGGCTGGGATCAGAGCACTTTGGAAAGACCGAAACCCTGAAACTGAAAAAGCAATACTGCCATCCTTTTCACTGGACGGCTTAAAGTGGCAATACACACACGGAACAAGAAATATCGAAACCATCAATCCCGACACCTGGCATCTGGATTATTTAAGACTTTCAAGACCCAATGCGCATAAAGTGAATATGGATCTCTTTTACGATTATCAAAACAACTTAAAACTTTATCCGAAGTGGCAGCAGTATTTAAGAGATAATCAACCACCTTTATTAATAGTTTGGGGTAAAAATGACGAATTTTTTCCTGAATCAGGAGCAGCTGCTTTCAAAAAAGATGTGAAGGAAATCGACTATAATATTTATGATACAGGGCATTTTGCATTGGAAGAAGATGGGGATAATATTATAGAAAAAATTAGAATATTTATGAATAAAGTTGGACAGTAATTACCAGGTCTAACCGTCTTTAGCCACTATTGCTGATTTTAAATTATAGAATTATTTTTTCATGAAGAAAGTTTATCTGGCAGAGAAAACTCATTTCGATTGTATAAGCAACTGTGCTTAATCTATGAAACGTTATAGACAACTTTACGACAATAACAGTTCAGACAGCAGACAAAAAATAGAAAGAAGTGATAACTAATTGATTTTGAAAAACCGAACCAACAGCGCACAAAATGTTATCTTTATTTTCTGTTTGTCTTTTTAATTCAGAAAAATGCAATAGATACCGCATTTACTAATAAATGGGGAAATAGGGAATAAAAACGTTATTATATATGAAAGATCAAGGGGCAACTGTAGTAATCAATCATCAGATCAAAGGCGGAAAACAAAATCAATACGAAAAGTGGTTGGATGAAATTGGATCAATTTGTAGAAGTTATGTTGGCAATATTGATTGGCAAATTATTCGTCCGATCCCCAATCTTACATATGATTATACTGTAATTATAAGATTTGACACGACTGAAAACCTTACAATTTGGATGAAATCAAAAGATAGAGAATATCTAATTGAAAAAGCACGTCCATTATTTTCTAAAGATGATCACTATCAAATTAAATCGGGGTTGGATTTTCTTTTCAGTGATCACAGTGATAAGAAAAAAAATCCTGTTCGTTGGAAACAATATTTGGTTACCTGGTCTGCGATTTATCCGCTATCCGTTCTTATTCCATTACTTATACTACCCCTTTTAAAAATCTTAGATCTACCCGAGAACAGATTTATCAATTCATTTTTTATATCAGGTGTCGTTGTGGCAATAATGGTTTATTTGCTAATGCCACAATATACAAGACTAATTAAAGACTGGCTTTACAGATAAATAAGCAGTTCGCCTAACAGTTTCTAATAAGGCTTGTCAGCTTTTTCTCTAGCAATTGGTCAAACAACACATTAAGCCTCATAATTGATAATCTACATAATCAGCATTATCAAAGTTTATTTATATTTGACCAATTAAAATTCACCCGTTCAATAAACCATGCTTCGATGCTTCGATGAACTCAGCAACCGTGGGCTCAGCAACCACCGCCCTCCTACTCGTTCAAATGGGAACAGTTCGACACTTCGGCGAGCTCAGCGACCATGCTTCGATGCTTCGATAGTTCGTCGGGCTCACTAACCGTAAATTCAGCAACCCTGCACACAAAATTAAAAAGGATAAAGACTTGAATGTTGCAAAAATGCGATGTTAATAATTCTTTTACTATTTTAGCTTTAATTATTTTTTAAGGATATTGCTGATGGACGAAGCAAAAATTATTTTATTTTTAAAACAGCGTGTAAAAGTGACTGATGAGGAAGCCTTGCAGTTTGCTTCGTTTTTCAGGGAAAAAACGCTTCGTAAAAAGCAACTGATCGTGCAGCCGGGCTTTGTAGCACAACACCGTTTTTATGTTACCGAAGGTGCCCTACGTTCGTTTATTACAAACCCGTCAGGCGATGAAACAACCATTGCGCTGGCTGCTGACGATTGGTGGATTACCGATTACAACAGCTACATTTACCAACAACCGGCTACCTTATTTGTAGAAGCCGTTACAAAGTCGACAGTTTTACAGCTTAGCTTTGACGATGAAGCAATCCTTAAGAAAATGAACCCGAAATTCGAAATGTTTTTCAGAATCATTGCCGAACGCGGGTTAGCCGCGCAGCAACGCAGGCTAATTACCAACCTTACACAATCTGCCGAAGAGCGTTATGAAAGCTTTGCGGCAGCCTATCCACAGTTCATAAACCTTATACCGCAATACATCATCGCCTCATTTCTTGGAATGTCAACCGAATTTCTTTCCAAGATCAGGAACAAGAAAGTTTCCCGTAAACCTTGAACTACTTCAACCTGATTTTTTAAACTGGTTCATTTTATTTCTTTGTGCTGCCACCGAACTTTGTATCAACAAAAAGATAAAAAGATGAGCGCATTATTTACCCCGTTCCAGATACGGTCTATGGAACTTAAAAACAGGATCGTAGTTTCGCCCATGCAGCAATACAGTGCCCAAAATGGTATTCCGGGTACATGGCATCTTGTACATTTAGGCAGCCGAGCAGTTGGCGGTGCCGGACTGCTGATTACCGAATGCACAGCCGTTTCAGCAGAAGGTTTATGTACACTTTACGATACAGGAATATGGAACAAAGCACAGACAGAAGCGTGGAAACCCATAGTGAATTTTGTTCACGATCAAGGAGCAAAAATTGCCGTACAGCTTTGGCACGCCGGAGGAAAAGCAAGTACCACGCATCCTAAAAACGGTATGAAACCGCTGGCGCCTGCACAGGGCGGATGGATTGCCAAAAGTGCTTCTGTAACACCTATTAACCAGCACCTTCCGGTAGAAATGACTATTGATGAAATTAAGCAGACACAGGAGGACTTTGCTTACGCTGCAAAAAATGCCGTAAAAGCCGGATTTGATGCGATAGAACTACATGCGGCACACGGCTATCTGATTCATCAGTTCTATTCTGAAATGATCAATAAAAGAACTGATGACTATGGAGGAAGTTTTGAAAACAGGATTCGATTTCTTACTGAAATAGTGCAACAGTTACGAAGTGTGATTCCTAAAGAAATGCCTTTAATGCTAAGACTTTCGGCAGTAGATTATGACGGAAGTACCCATGGGTGGAAATTGGAAGACAGCGTTAAACTTGCTGCTATTTTAAAAGGAATGGGTGTAGATTTTATAACAGCTTCTGGAGGTGGTTTTGTGCAGGTAGATCAAACAATAGTGCAACCCAACTACCAACTTTCGTTTGCAACAGCTATTAAAAATAAAACTGATCTGCCTACGGGAGCCGTAGGTATGATTACCGACGCACAACAGGCTGATGAAATAATTAAAGACCATAAAGCAGACCTGGTTATTATTGCCCGTGAACATCTGCGGGATCCGTATTTTGCGCTACATGCAGCAATTGAGCTTAGTGAAACAGCCGATATTCCATGGCAATATGAAAGAGGATTCAACTAAATACAATTAATTATGGATAAAGCTATTTGGATTATAATGGCAGCAGCTGCAGGAGCAGGACTGCCGATTCAGGCCGCATTAAACAGCAAACTGGCAAAGACGGGCGGAAGTCCGCTGCATGCCGCAATGATTTCGTTTACGGTAGGCGTGCTTGCGCTGATACTTTTTATTTTATTTACATCACAGAACGTTTCTTGGAAAGATTTAAAAGACGCACCAGGCTATTCTTGGTTAGGGGGCCTACTGGGTGCATTTTATGTTTCGATTATTATTTATTCGTTTCCGCGAATTGGTCCCGGTCTGGCATTTGGCCTGATCATCGCTGGACAACTTGGAATTTCGATGCTTTTGGAACATTATCAGATTCTTGGTGCCAAACACCACCCTATAAGCTACGGAAGAATTGGCGGGCTGACGCTTATAATATTAGGTGTTTACATAACTAAAAGATTTTAGCAATGTGCTAACTTTTAAATTTTTTTAAAGTGGTTGTGCTTATCAGGTTTTATTGAACTATGTTGACAGCACCTGTTACATTAAGCATAACCACTTCACGACTACGCTGTCTTATTGTTAAAGATGGTAGGTTTTATAATTTTAGAGGTAAAAAAAGTCCCAACCTGAAAACCAGATCGGAACTTAAAAATCAATTGCTATTCTATAACCAGATAATTTAATATTTCTAAATTGTATTGCGCTACAGTTATTAATACTCTCCATGCAGCACGATTTTTATAAAGACAAACTGTACGTCTTCAGACTAGTGTAAAAACCGTAGGATTCTTGCTTACTGAAGAAATTATCAATGAGCATTATATCTGCATCGGGCAGATCGAACTCCCGGGTGCCGCGGGTGCCGGTTGCAAATAAATCGGTATCGTTATAAATTTTTATCTATTTTTTCTTTCTTATTGTTTTTATATTGTTAATACATTTCGTTTTACTTGTACTTTACGTCCTTGGTATTATTTTAATAATACTAGATTACCTTCACTCTCTGCTGTGCGACCCCTTGTCAAGCAAGGGGTGACAGCAAACTGCTATTTTTAGTTTGGATGTATTAGTTCACGACTGGACTGGAACTGACGGGGGGTTTGTTTATATGTGTGATGTTAGGTGTTGGGTGTTGGGTACTTGGTGCTAGGTGCGGGATGCCAGATGTTAGGTGCGAGGTGTTACTTACCACAGATGCTCAGATTATGACTTGATTTGTTGTGCATGTAATTAAGTCGATAACTTAGAAATATCCACAGATTCTGAATGTTCTCATTCAGTTGTTTACAGTATGTACTTAATTAAACTACGTTAGGCATTAGGCGTTAGGCATTGGGTGCTAGGTGCTAGGTGCGAGATGCCAGATGTTAGGTGCCTTGTCAAGCAAGTGGTGACAGCAAACTGTTATTTTATTTTGGATGTATTGGTTCTCGACTATGGCTCGCACTGACGAGGGTCTGGAGTGGTAGAAATCTTTGGTTTTGAAATCTCCATTGTTAGTGATAGATGTATTTCGGTTTTTCTGTACTTTTACGCCCAGTTTTATTTTATGGCTTGGAAGTTGTGAACCTTACGGTTTGAAAGATCAAAAGTATCAACTACGAGCCTAACTGACTAGTCTCTTACCCCCATATATAAAGGCGAACTAATCATGAATTTACCGGTAATATTATAGTGAATGTGCTGTTTCGTATCCATAGCTGTAGTTTTTAAATAATAAAACATTTATTGTTCAACTACAGCGCTTTACAAGCTAAAGAACCGACATATATTAACTTATGTAATTGTTTGTTTTATAATTACATGCAGCTACGCAACAATGAAAACACCATTGGTAAATTAAGCGGTTTGTAATTAGCTAATTTAAAATGTTTAAAATAAATAAGTTTTTAACGAGTTTAACATGAATATGTATATTTTACTGATTGCTATCCGCAATCTTTTTACAAAGGTTATTCCTGCTAACATTTTTTAAATCAGTACTCAGCTAATATTCAATACAAGTGTGAATATCTGAATGAAAAAAACCACCCGTTAAGGGTGGTTAATTCAGTACTGTTTAGTTTATTTATATCTTTAAAAAGCTGTAATAAAAATATTAATACACAATTATATTATTGCGAATATGGACATTTTGTAGAAATTTTAACCAATTACTCTTTTATGATAACAAAAGTGCATAAAAGTTAAAATTCAGTGCTACAATAAATTGTATTAATTGTTAAGCAATACGAAAAAAGGCATCTGAATTGTATTTAATAAGATGTTGAAAGTATTTTATTTTTTGTTTTTGATTAGAACGTCCGGTATAAGTATCGGACGTTTAACACTCTTAAATAATGAGCTAAAGTTTGAATGAACTTTTAATAGCACTTTTTACAAGCGTTTGAGACACAATTTAACCATAAGTTAAAATAGTTAGGTATGCAGTTTATAAAAAACTTTATTGAGAAGAGCGCAACAAAAGACCTGGTAGAAAATCCACCAACGCTGCAAAAGGTACAAGAATTTTTTAATCACTGTTCCAATAGAAACATCAGATCGGCTGCTGATTATTCTCATCAATTTAAATACGGTATCGGATCCTTAATCAGCTGGTATATTAGTGAACCGCAGGCAGCACATTCATCAAGC
>Ga0233365_1001046_pt1 | contig 12261 bp, 12 predicted proteins | sample ElkDunMinimDraft_27_FD_191535 | JGI IMG/M metagenome (GOLD analysis project Ga0233365, IMG submission 191535) | Fecal eukaryotic communites from dung pellets of Tule Elk in California, USA - Elk Dung C36 | ecosystem: Host-associated > Mammals > Digestive system > Large intestine > Fecal | place... | reverse complement strand
CACCTGCAACACATCTACGACAAGTTCGGCGTTCGTGATCGAGCCTCGGCGGTGGCCGAGGGCTACCGCCGTCGCCTGCTCACGTGACACCTGACCGGCGGAACGGTGGGTGGAGCAGGCGGGCGCTGCCGGCTTTGTAGAGCCGGGCGGGGCGCGCTCCGGTGTCGGCGAGCGCCCCGGGCACCTCGGTCACGAAGTCCTCAGCGGCCAGGATCTTGCGCCGGAAGTTCGCTGCCTCGATTGCCTCGCCCCAGATCGCTTCGTAGGTCCGCCGCAGCTCGCCGAGGGTGAACTCGGCCCGCATGAGCCGCAGGGCCACGTCTGTGTACTCGATCTTGCCGCGTACCCGTTCGACGGCGTCGTTGACGATCACCCTGTGGTCGAAGGCGAACTCGACCTCGTCGAGGTCGTCCAGCGCCCACCAGCGGGCGTCGGCCGCGTCCGAACCGCCCTCCGGCTCGCCGGGGTAGGGGACCAGGGCCACGTACGCGACGGAGACCACCCGCATGCGGGGGTCGCGCCCCGGGTCGCTGTAGGTCGCCAGCTGTTCCAGGTGGGCGGAGGAGAGTTCGATGCCGGTCTCCTCGACGAGTTCCCGCCGGGCGGCTGAGCCGGCGTCCTCGTCGATGCCGACGAACCCACCGGGCAGCGCCCACGAACCGGCGTACGGCTCCCCGCCGCGCTCGATGAGCAGCAGGCAGAGCGCGCCGTCGCGGATGGTCAGGACGGCCAGGTCCACGGTGACCGCGAAGGGCGGGTACGCGCCGGCGTCGTAGCTGCTCATTGCACTCCTTGGGAAAGGGCGACGGGGTTGCCGTACTCGGTGCCGACGCGCGGGTAGTCCAACTTCCAGTTGTCGGCGAAGTCGCGCCGGATCGCGGCCAGGCCGGCCCTGATCCGCGCGTCCAACGTGGAGGAGTCCAGCACCAGGTAGTTCAGGCCGTGCCGCTCGCAGAGGTCGATCCAGTAGGCGTCGGCGCTTTCGCGGCTGTCGCCGCCGTACCGGAGCGGGTCGGCCTCGAATGCAATGGTGGCCGACGGGATGAGGTAGAGGTCGGCGGCGGTGGCGACGGCGTCGGCGACGAGGCCGGCGGGAGTGTTGCCGCCCCACATGTCCCAGTAGCCGACGGTGGTGAAGAGGTCGGTGTCCTGCACGATGAACGGCTTGTCGCACGCCTCGACGTCGGCGGCGGCCTGGATGGCCTTCTGGCCGCGCCAGATCGTCGCCATCTTGGCCTCGGTGACCTCGGGCCCGATGCCGGGCGCTTCCAGATAGGGGCGGGCGTACTCGAAGAGCCAGTGCCCGCCGAGCAGGGACGCCAGCTTGCGCGACAGGGTGGTCTTGCCGACGCACTCCGCCCCGAAGAGGGTGATGCGCCGCCGCGCCACGGGCTGGAACTCCGGCAGCAGGTCGGCGAAGCGGCCCAGCGGGTCGGTGCGCACCGCGGTCGCCTTCGCGCCGTTCAACTCGCGGCCGATGTCGTACGGCACGAAGGTCGTGCCGGTGACCCGGGCGAGGTCGGCGCCGTAGGGCTCACTGGTCACGATGAGATCGGTCCCGGGCTGGAGACCGAACATCAGCAGGAGGTCGCGCCACATCTCCCAGAATCCCGGGTCGTCGCCCTGGGGCTCCTGCTGGAGCGTCTTGTGTAGGTGGTGGATGTTCACCCGCATCGTCCCGGTCGCCGCCCGCAGTGCCGCGACCCGCTCGGCCCAGTACGGTTCGCCCGGCTGGGTGCAGATGATCACCTCGGCGGTGTCGGCCACGGATGCGGCGAACCGGATCAGGTTGAGGTGCCCCTTGGTCGGCGGCAGGGCCGTCACCAGGACGTACGCGCGGGTCATGCCGTGACCTTCGTGCGCTGCGCTGCCATCGACTGACGCCACGAGTACGCACCATAGAGGGTGTTGCCGAGGAAGAAGACGTACTGGAATCCGGCCAGCGGCAGGCCCGCCTCGAAGTAGGTGTAGATGGCGGCGACGTTGACCACCGCCCAGACCGCCCAGGTCTCGATGCGCTTGTTGTCCAGCAGGAACTGGGCCAGCATGGTGCCGATGAGGATCGCGGCGTCGGTCGGGGCCATCTGTCCACCGAGGGCCTTCACCAGGGCGCTCGCGCCGAAGTAGGCGAGCGCGGTGACCGCGATGTACGCCGGCCACCAGCGCAGCGCGACGAACCCGACGGGACGGGTCTGCTCGTCGGCGCGCCAGCGGAACCAGCCGTAGACCAGCGCCGGCGTCAGGTACGCGTTGAGCAGTGCCGACGCCATCAGCTCCTGCTGCCAGAAGAGGACCGCGTACGCGGCCGTGCTGATCGCGCCGATCGGGTAGTTGAGCCGCCGCTGCTTCACGCAGAGGTAGGTGCAGGAGAACGAGGTGACGACGGCGAAGACCTCGAGCCAGTTGAGGGTCTGCACCCAGCCGGCCGCCAGCGCGATGACGTACGAGACGCCGATCAGGACGACGGCGACGACCGCCGACTCGATGACGGCCCGGTCACGCAGTTGCCGGTAGAGGTTGGCCCCGAACCCGGGGACGGTGAGGGCCGGCGCGGTGGTCGCTGGTTGGCCAGTGGTCATGCCTGCCTCCGAAGCAATATAGTCAAGATGACTATATTCGTGCTGGGCGTCGTGTCAAGGCCGCATGACGCGCAGGGAATCGGCGGCCGGCAGGTGCGGGGCGGCTGGGGCTGCGCTGCGGCACTGGGCCGCTAGCCTGGCCAGGATGAAGAGACTGCTGATCGTGCACCACACGCCGTCGCCGTCGATGCAGGCGATGTACGAGTCCGCCCGCGCCGGCGCCGCCACCGACGAACTCGACGGGGTGGAGGTGGTGACCCGGGCGGCGCTGTCGGCCACCGCGGTCGACGTGCTGGCGGCGGACGCGTACCTGATCGGCACGCCGGTCAACCTCGGATACATCAGCGGGGCGCTGAAGCACTTCTTCGACCAGATCTACTACCCGTGCCTGGAAGAGACGGTCGGCCGGCCATACGCGGCGTACCTGCACGGCGACAACGACGCCTCCGGCGCCCTGCGGGCCGTCGAGGCCATCACCACCGGGCTGAGCTGGAAGCCGGTCCGGCCGCCGCTGGTCGTCACCGGCCGGCCGGGCAGGCAGGACCTGGAACAGTGCTGGGAACTCGCCGCCACCCTCGCCGCAGAGATCGCCGGGTAGCGGCCGAACAAGACGTCAGGAGATGTCGCCGCGGACGATGGCCACCGCCACCCGGCAGAACTCGTCCATGTCCGGATTGAACGCCTCGGCGATGTCGGGATGCAGCCCCGCGCGGGTCTCCTCGAGCAGCCGCTGACAGACCTGTTCCACCGGCTCGCCGTCGTAGGAGTCGTGCACGCGGTGGGTCGCCGCCTGCAGGGCCGAGCTGAGCTGCTCCTCCAGCGGGATGCGGAGCTTCTCCTGCACCGGAGTCAGCTCTGCGGGGTCGAGGGTCACGTGTGGCTCCGACATCTCAGCTTCCCTTCGTCGGCGTCCGCGATACCCCGCCACGGCCACCCTTCAAACGGTCACGGGTGTGGCGGACGGTCCGCTTCGGTACGAACGTGCCGAGGTTCTGCTCGTCGACCTCCTCGTACCTGCCGATCCTGCCCAACCGTCCCGGCGCACGGTGGCGATTCGCCGGAATAGCGGCTGACACCCACGTCACCACCAGGTTTCGTTGATCTTCGACTCGGGCAGTGGGAGAGCGAAACGCCTGATGACGGCCGCCCGATCGGCGGCCTGTTCGTCGTTTCCGCATGCCGGGGGCGGACCGGCCCGGCGAGGTCCGACGAGAAGGGGAGGGGCATGAGCGACCCCGAACGAACCGGCCGGCGCCGGGTGCGTACCCGGGCCGGGGCGGCGGCGGCCGCGCTGGCGCTGATCGCGCCGATGGCGGCCTGCGGCACCGCCGACGAGGGCGGCATACCGACGATCAACCTGTACTACGCGCCGGAGGAGAACTTCCAGCAGGTCGTCGACCGCTGCAACACCGAGGCCGAGGGCCGTTACCGGATCGCGTACCGGGTGCTGCCGCGCGGCGCCGACGACCAGCGGGTGCAGATGGTGCGCCGGCTCGCCGCCGAGGACCGCGGCATGGACATCCTGGGCCTGGACGTGACCTGGACGCAGGAGTTCGCCGGCGCGAAGTGGATCCTGGAGTGGACCGGCGAACACCGCAGCGAGGTCGAAGAGGGCACCCTGGAGGGCCCGCTGGCGACCGCCCGGTACGAGGAGAAGCTCTACGCCGCCCCGAAGAACACCAACGTCCAGCTCCTCTGGTACCGCACCGACCTGGTCGACACCCCGCCCGCCACCTGGGACGAGATGATCGAGCAGGCGAGCCGCCTCAAGGCCGAGGGCAAAACCCACCAGGTGATCACCATGGGCGCCCAGTACGAAGGCCTGGTCGTCCTCTACAACACCCTGGTCGCCAGCGCCGGCGGCCGGATCATCGACGAGGAAGCCAACAAGGCCGTCATGGACGAGGGGGCGGTACGCGCGCTGGAGCAGCTGCAGCGCTTCGCCACCGCCGGCATCACCGACGCCTCCTTCGCCAACGCCATCGAGGACCCGGCCCGGCTGGTCTTCCAGTCCGGTGGCGGCGCCTTCCAGATCAACTGGCCCTACGTCTACCCGGCGCTGCAGGAGGCCGACCCGGAGCTCGCGGAGAAGGTCCGCTGGGCGCGGATCCCCGGGGTCGACGCCGGCACCCCGAGCAAGGTCACCATCGGCGGCTACAACCTGGCCGTCAGCGCCTACTCCGAGCACCCGCAGGAGTCCTTCGAGGCCGCCATGTGCCTGCGCAGCGCCGAGAACCAGAAGTTCTCGGCGATCAACGACGGGGTGCCGCCCACTATCGAGAGCGTCTACGACGACCCGGAGATGGCGCAGGCGTACCCGATGAAGGACACCATCCTCGAACAGCTCCAGGACGCGGCCACCCGGCCGAGGTCGCCGGCGTACCAGAACATCTCGACCGTGACCTCCGCGGTGCTCTCGCCGCCGTCGGCGATCGACCCCGCCGCCACCGCCGACGAACTGCGCGAGGCCATCCAGGACGCGCTGGACTCGAAGGGGGTCCTGCCATGAGTGTCCCCACCACGCCCGTCGCCGCCGAGGCCGCGGCCGAACAGACCCAGGACAGCACCCGGAAGCCGGCCACCCGGCGGCGCGGCAAGGCGCCGCTGAGCGAGGGGAAGAAAGCCGAACGGCGCCTCGGGCTGCTGCTCTGCGCCCCGGCCGCCCTCGTCATGATCGCGGTGACGGCGTACCCGATCCTCTACTCGGTCTGGCTGTCGCTGCAGCGCTACGACCTGAAGTTCCCCGACGAGCGTCAGTTCGTCGGACTGGAGAACTATGTCACCGTCCTGACCAACGAGTACTGGTGGACCGCCTTCGGCGTGACGATGCTGATCACGGTCGTCACCGTCGCCGTCGAGCTGGTGCTCGGCATGGGGCTCGCGCTGATCATGCATCGGACGCTGGTGGGGCGCGGCATCGTCCGCACCGCCGCCCTGATCCCGTACGGCATCGTCACCGTCGTGGCAGCCTTCTCCTGGCGCTACGCCTGGACGCCGGGCACCGGCTACCTGGCGAACCTCGTCGGCGACGGGGCGCCGCTGACCGAGCGGGCCTCCTCGCTGGCGATCATCATGCTCGCCGAGATCTGGAAGACCACCCCGTTCATGGCGCTGCTGCTGATGTCCGGGCTGGCGCTGGTCCCCGACGACCTGCTCAAGGCCGCCTCGATGGACGGGGCGTCGGCGTGGCAGCGCTTCACCAAGGTGATGCTGCCGGTGATGAAGCCGGCGATCCTGGTGGCGCTGCTCTTCCGCACCCTGGACGCCTTCCGGGTCTTCGACAACATCTACGTGCTGACCGCCGGCGGCAACGAGACCTCGTCGGTGTCGATGCTGGCCTACAACAACCTGATCCGCGGTCTGAATCTCGGCATCGGCTCCACCATGTCGGTGCTGATCTTCCTCACCGTGGCGGTCATCGCGTTCATCTTCGTCAAGCTGTTCGGCACCGCTGCCCCCGGCAGCTCTGAAGAGGAGAGGCGCTGATGGCGGCCCTGGACAACACCGCACGCGCGAAATGGCGCTGGGGTCTGCTCGACGTCGTCGTGGTGGTCTTCGCACTCACGCCGGTGCTCTGGATCGCCTCGCTGTCGTTCAAGACCCCGGCCACGCTCACCGACGGCAACTTCATCCCCCGCGAATGGACGCTGGAGAACTACCGCTCGATCTTCGCCACCGACCAGTTCGTCCGCGCTCTGATCAACTCCATCGGGATCGCCCTGATCGCCACCGCCATCGCCGTCGTGCTCGGAGCGATGGCCGCGTACGCGATCAGCCGGCTCGACTTCCCCGGCAAGAAGGTGCTGGTCGGCGTCTCCCTGCTGATCGCGATGTTCCCGCAGGTGTCGCTGGTCTCGCCGCTGTTCGACATCGAACGCCGGCTCGGCATCTTCGACACCTGGCCGGGGCTGATCCTGCCGTACATCACCTTCGCGCTGCCGCTGGCGATCTACACGCTCTCGGCGTTCTTCAAGCAGATCCCGTGGGACCTGGAGAAGGCCGCGAAGATGGACGGGGCCACCCAGGCCCAGGCGTTCCGGCGGGTCATCGCCCCGCTCGCCGCCCCGGGGATCTTCACCACGGCGATCCTGGTCTTCATCTTCTGCTGGAACGACTTCCTCTTCGCCATCTCGCTGACCTCCACCGAGCGCTCCCGCACGGTGCCGGTGGCGCTGTCGTTCTTCACCGGCGAGTCGCAGTTCGAGGACCCGACGGGGGCGATCTCCGCCGCTGCGGTGGTCATCACCGTACCGATCATTCTGTTCGTGCTCTTCTTCCAGCGCCGCATCGTGTCGGGCCTGACCTCCGGCGCAGTCAAGGGATAGGTGATACAAGATGGCCGACATCGTGCTGGACAAGGTCAGCAAGCGCTTCCCGGACGGGACAGTCGCGGTCGACGAGGTGGAGCTGGAAATCGCCGACGGCGAGTTCGTGATCCTCGTCGGACCGTCGGGGTGCGGCAAGTCCACCACCCTCAACATGATCGCCGGACTGGAGGACATCAGCTCCGGTGAGCTGCGCATCGCCGGCGAACGGGTCAACGACAAGGCGCCCCGCGACCGCGACATCGCCATGGTCTTCCAGTCGTACGCGCTCTACCCGAACATGACGGTGCGGGAGAACATGTCCTTCCCGCTGCGGCTGGCCAAGATGGACTCCGAAACCATCGACCGCAAGGTCACCGAGGCGGCGAAGGTCCTGGAGCTGACCGCGCTGCTGGACCGCAAACCCGCCAACCTCTCCGGCGGGCAGCGGCAGCGGGTGGCCATGGGACGGGCCATCGTGCGCCAGCCCAAGGCGTTCCTGATGGACGAACCGCTCTCCAACCTCGACGCCAAGTTGCGCGTGCAGATGCGTACCGTCGTCTCCCGGCTGCAGAAGCAGCTCGGCACCACCACCGTCTACGTCACCCACGACCAGACCGAGGCGATGACCCTCGGCGACCGGGTGGTGATCATGCGCGGGGGAGCGGTGCAGCAGGTCGGGCCGCCACAGGAGCTCTACGACAACCCGCGCAACCTCTTCGTCGCCGGGTTCATCGGCTCGCCGTCGATGAACTTCCTGCACGCCGCCGTCGAGAACGGCCGGCTGCGCACCGCCCTGGGCGACCTGCCGCTGGGCGATCGGCTGCGCCGCGAACTGGAGGCCGAGAACGCGCCCCGCGAGCTGATCCTCGGCATCCGCCCGGAGCACTTCGAGGACGCCGAACTGGTCGACGAGGCGGTCCGGGCCGCCGGTACGGAGTTCGAGGCGCCCGTCGACATCGTCGAGTCGATGGGCTCGGACAAGTACGTCTACTTCACCCTCGACGGGCAGCGGGCCGCCGCCGCCGAGCTGGAGGAGCTGGCGGCCGACTCGGGTGCGGCCGAGTTCGGCGGCGGGTCGAACCTGGTCACCCGCCTCTCGGCCGAGTCAACCGTCACCGAGGGGACCAACCGCCGCGTCTGGCTGAACCTCGAAAAGATCCACCTCTTCGACCCCGCCGACGGGCGCAACCTCACCCTGCACGAGGGGCGCGCGGCCGGCGCGCTCGCCGCCTGACAGCGCCCACACCGGTGGCGGCCGGTGGCCCGGACAACGGGCCGCCGGCCGCCGCCGTCTCGTCCCGGCGGGCTGCGGACGGCCGCTCCGCTCCGGCGGATCGTCGTTACCGCTGTCGTACGGGAGGTTGCGGGCGGTTCGTCCCCGCCCGGTCGTTAGTTCGCCTGAGCACCGGGTAGACGCCTGCGAATCGGCAGCGGTCTGAGAGGAGCGGCTACATGGCGGGGCAACTCAAGGTGGCGGTCATCTACTACAGCGCCACCGGCATCACGTACCAGATGGCCCAGGCGGCCGTGCAGGCCGCCGTCGACGCCGACCCGACCGCGGAGGTCCGGCTGCGCAAGGTCCGCGAACTGGCCCCCGACGAGGCCATCCGCTCCAACGCCGGCTGGAGTGCCCACCGGTTGGAGACCCAGGACGTGATGGAGGCCGAGCCCGACGACCTCGCCTGGGCCGACGTGATCGTCTTCGGCACGCCCACCCGGTACGGGGTGATGTCCGCGCAGCTCAAGCAGTTCATCGACACCACCGGTCCGCTCTGGGCGGCCGGCACCATGGTCAACAAGATCTTCACCGGCTTCTGCACGGCAGCCACCGCGCACGGCGGGCAGGAGGCGACACTGCTCTCGCTCTACACGGTCATCTACCACTGGGGCGGCATCGTCGTCGCGCCCGGCTACGTCGACCCGAGTCAGTTCGTCTCCGGCAACCCGTACGGGGCCTCGCACACCAGCAACAACGGACAGACCGCTCCCGACGAGATGGCAGTCAAGGCGACCACCGTGCAGGTGCAGCGGGCCTTGCAGGTGGCCACCGCCCTGCGCGCCGGCATGGCGTGACGCCTGAGGGCGCCGGCCCGGCGGGACGCCCCCAGGGCGCCGGCCCGGCGTGACATCCCCGACGGCGGCCGACGCCGGGTGACAACTCGCGCGGAGACCGGCGGACCGACCGGGGGCTCTCGGACCCGGCCGGCCCACCGGTCCATCGACATCGCTACCCTCGTCCGGACAGAACATGCGTTGCCGGCGCAGCCCGACCGTGACCGGCAGTGGGGCGCCGAGGGACCCGGTGGCACCTCCGGTGGGTGCCGGCGGCGCACGCACGGATCTTCGCGGCGCGGATGGACCGACCACGAGCCGGGTACAGGGGACTCCGATGAAGATTCTCGCGATGGACCTTGGAACGTCCTCGGCCCGCGCCCTGGTGCTCGACGAGAACGCCGCGGAGCTGCCGGGTCATCTGGCCCGGCGCAAGGTCACGATGGTCACCGAGCCAGCCGGGGCGGGCACCCTGGACGCCGCCGCCTATCTCGCCGCCCTGGTCGCCTGCGTCGACGAACTCGCCGACGCCGGCCGGCTCGACGGGGTCGGTCTGGTCGCCGTCTCGGCGCAGTGGCACTCGTTGCTCCCCGTCGACACCATCGGCGCCCCGCTGGGGCCGGTGCTCACCTGGCTCGACAGCCGGGCCGCCGCACCGTCCGGCGTGTCCGGACCTGCCGATCCGGCGGACTACCACCGGCGCACCGGCACCTGGTGGCACCGCTGCTACTGGCCGATGCGACTGCGCTGGCTGCGCGACTGCGAGGGCGTGCGAGCCGCCCGCTACGTCGGGCTCGCCGAGTACGTCCTCGGCGAACTCCTCGACGATCCGGCGATGTCGATCTCGCAGGCCTCGGGCACCGGGCTGCTCGACCTGCGCGCCGGCACCTGGGACGAGGAGGCGCTGGAGCTCGCCGGGGTGCCGGCCACCCAGCTGCCCGCACTCGCCGCCGCCGATTGGCGTGGCCGGCTGCGCCCCGAGTACGCCCGCCGCTGGCCGCCGCTGGCCGGCGCCGCCTGGGCGCCGACGGTCGGTGACGGTGCGGCCGCCAACGTTGCCGCCGGCTGCGTCACAGCGCAGCGGGCAACTGTCACCGTCGGGACCTCGGCCGCGCTGCGCGTCGCCCGGTACGCGCCGGTCGGCACCGCCCTGCCGCCCCTGTCCGACCGGCACTGGCGCTACCGCGTCGACCACGACTACATCGTCACCGGCACCGCCTACTCCGGTGGCGGGAACCTCTACGCCTGGGCGCAGCGGGAGCTGCGGCTGCCGACGGGTGAGGCACTGGAGGAGGAGTTGGCACGTACCTCGCCGCAGTCCCCGGTCGCCGACCCCCGGTTCGGCGGGGACCGGCCCCCCGGGATCGCGCCCGCCGGCTCCGGCAGCCTCACCGGCCTGGGTTTTCACACCACCGCCGTTGACATCTTCGCCGCGTTGGCCCGCGGGCTCTGCCGCCAGGTCGCCGAGGACCTGGTTCCCCTCGAGGAAGGGCTCAGCGCGCCGATGGAGGTGGTCCTCAACGGCGGGGCGATCGCTGCCTCGTTGTGGTGGCGCTCCGCCTTCGCCGACGCCCTCGCTCCCCGCAGCGTCCACTTCCAGCCCGAGCCGGAGATCGGCGTCGTCGGCGCGGCGCTGGTGGCGCTCGGACGAATCGCCTGCCCAGCCCCGGCGGCGTCGACCGGCACGGACCGCGATCTCCGCGTCGTCGGCCACGACAGCGTCGGCGTCTCGCAGTATCCTTCCTGAGCCGCGGGACGGGTAGCCTGCGCAATCGTGAGTCCGACCGGCCGCGCCGCCGCCGGTGGACCGCTCGGACCCGGATCGTAGGAGGTATGTGTGGGCGCGACCGCGTCGCAGCCGCCGGACGGCACTACTCCGGCGCCCCGTGCCCGGCCCCGCCTCGTCGACCGGCTCTCCGCGCTGCGGGTGCGGCACTGGCGGCTGCGCACCAAGCTCGCCGCAGTCCTGGTTGTTCCCTCGATCGCCTTCCTCACGCTCGCGGGCATCCAGGTCAACGGGCTGGTCGGCCAGGCGAGCAACCTCAGCGACTTCGCCGCCCAGGTCGGCATCGGACGTGAGATCACCGAGCTGGTGCACCACCTGCAACAGGAACGTGACCGCACCGCCGGTGAGCTGGCGGCGCTCAAACGCGGCGGCCAGCGTGCCGACCGCGCCGCCACCGCAGCGGCAATGCGCCCGCTGCAGGCCGGCACCGACGGCGCGATGCGCGACTTCACCGCGGCTGCCGACCCGCTCGCCGACGCCGACGCCTCCTGGCGCATCGGGTACGGGCAGGTGCTGGAGGCCTACGAGCAGCTGCTGCAGACACGCGCCGAGGTGCCGCCGGCGTTCCGGGACCGCGACAGCATCCTCGCCGGCTACGACCGCACCATCGACGCGCTGCTGACTCTGCTGGCAGAGCCCTCGCCCGGCCCGCAACGTCCGGAGCTCAACGACGCGGTGCTGCGCTACGTGCAGTTCGCCCGTTACAAGGAGGCATCCTCCCGGATCCGGGCCGTCCTCTACGACGCCGCGCGGGCCGGCCGCTACGCCCTCGACGACCCCGCACACCTGACCGACCTGCGGGCCGGACAGCTCGCGGCGCTGGCCGCGTTCCGCGGCAGCGCCACACCCGAGCAGATCGCGCTGCAGGACCGGGCAGCACAGGAGACGGGCTTCGTCGTCGCCGCGGACCTGGAGGGGCGCACCCTGGTCACCGGCGTGGCAGCGCCGCAGGTCCTCGGCGCCGAGGAGTGGTGGCAGGCGGACCGGCAACGGCACGACGTGCTGCACCGTGTCCAGCTGTCGGTGCTCGACGACGCGGTGCAGCAGGCCGAGGCGGTCGAGTCCGCCCAGCTGCGCCGTACGGTGCTGGCGGCCGGTGCGGTGCTGCTGGTGCTGCTCGCCGCCCTGCTGACGTCGATGGCCATCGGGCGCTCCATCGCCCGTTCCATGCGCACCCTGCGCTCGGCGGCGATGAAGGTGGCGCAGGTGGAGCTGCCCGAGACACTGCAGCGGCTGCGTTCGGTGCGTGGCGAGATCCCCGAGATCACGGTGACGCCGCCGGCGGTCCGATCGAGGGACGAGGTGGGGGAGCTGGCCGAGGCCTTCGTGGCGGTGCACCGCAGCGCCGTGGGCGTCGCCGTGGAGCAGGCGACGATGCGCCGCAACGTCAACGCGATGTTCGTCAACCTGGCCCGGCGCAGCCAGGTGCTGGTGGAGCGTCAGCTCGAACTGCTCGACGGGCTCGAGCGGGAGGAGAGCGACCCGCAGCAGCTGGAGAACCTCTTCCGGCTGGATCACCTCGCCGCGCGCATGCGCC
>Ga0233365_1001044_pt1 | contig 12281 bp, 13 predicted proteins | sample ElkDunMinimDraft_27_FD_191535 | JGI IMG/M metagenome (GOLD analysis project Ga0233365, IMG submission 191535) | Fecal eukaryotic communites from dung pellets of Tule Elk in California, USA - Elk Dung C36 | ecosystem: Host-associated > Mammals > Digestive system > Large intestine > Fecal | place... | reverse complement strand
CGGGCAATAGTTTCGCCCCGTGCGGCCATGAACGACAGGCTCAAAAAGGGCCGGCAGAGAAGGATGCTAACGTGACAGACAGCAAGAAGAACTACCGCGTCGTACAGTGGGCTACCGGCAACGTGGGGTCGCGTGCCTTGCGGCGGGCGATCGAGCACCCCGATCTGGAAGTCGTGGGCGTTTATGTTCACAGCGATGCCAAGGTCGGCCGCGATGCCGGCGAGCTGGCCGGGGTCGATCCGATCGGCGTCGCCGCCACCAACAGCATCGAGGGCGTCCTCGCGCTGAAGCCCGATTGCGTGCTCTACATGCCGCACGTCTTCAATGCGCAAGAGGTCTGCCGCATTCTTGAATCGGGCGCAAACGTGGTTTCAACCCGGATGGAACTGCAGAACCCCGCGGCCCTTAACCCCGCGCTGGCGGAACAGATCGAAGCGGCCTGCAAGAAGGGCAACAGCTCTGTTCACGCCACCGGATCCAGCCCGGGCTTCATTACCGAGGCCCTGCCGATCGTGCTGACTTCGATCCAGCGCCGTCTCGATCACTTCGCGATCAATGAGTTTGCCGACAACACGACCCGCAATTCGCCCGAGATGCTGTTCGAGATGATGGGCTTCGGGGCTCAGCCCGGCAATTCCAACACGGCCCATCAGGATCACGCGCGGACCTCGTTCGGGCCGTCGCTCCAGCTGATCGCCACGGCTCTGGGCAAGCCGATCGACCGGTTCGAAACCCGCAGCAATATCGGCCTCGCGCGTGAGGACGTGCATATCGCAGCCGGTGTGGTGCCAAAGGGCACCGTGGCGGCGACGCGAACAACCCTGGCGGGCTTCCATCAGGGCAAGGAACTGATGAGCTTTACCTCGACATGGTTTGTTTCCACCGATGTCGATACCGACGACGGGGAGGAATGGGAATTCCGGACACCTTCGGGCTGGCACGTGGTGGTCCAGGGCGATTGCCCGCTCGACGTCTCAATTTCATTCCCGGTCGCGCCGGAAAACTATGCGAATATGACCCCGGGCCTCACCGCCCATCGCCCGGTCAACTGCGTGCCCTATGTTTGCGAGGCGCCCGCTGGCATCCGTACGTCGCTCGACCTGCCGCAAATCGTCGCCCGGCTGGGGGAATAGTCCCAGGGGCCTGCGCGTTTCACCATCGCGGGCTGGCAGTGGCTCTGTCAGCCCGGATTGTGTGATGGGCGATCAAGCTCGTGAAAACCAGACGCGTTGCCCCGTTTCACCGCGTCCCGATCTGCTTTCAGTCGTCGCTTTGAACGGGTGGCTGCGTTTCGAAGACAGCGATCCGGCTTATCTCGATCTGGCATGAATGCGCGCCCAGGTGCCCGAACCGTCCCGGCCGGGTGGACATCCTGCCCATGCCTTCCACCCAGAATCTGCCGCCTTCGGGGCCATAACCCGCAACCTTCGCCGACACCTGCTGGTGCAGATTTGGCGTGAATTGCACCCAGCAATTGTCCGCGCCGTGCCAGGGCGCGGCGGCGCATTGCGCGCGGCTGCCGTCGCAAGGATAGAATGCGCTGGTTTCCTCGCCCATGACATAGTGCCCCTTGATCGCAATCGTGTCGCCATAGGCGGGATCAGCCGATGCCGCGGCCGTATCTCTCTTCCCGGTTTCTGCCTGACAGGCCGCATTTGCCAGCAGCAGGAGGCTTGCGAACATCACTTGAAAAGGTCGTTTTTCCATCGTCGCAATCCGGCTGTGCTTCATGTGCGGCATCCCTATTGCGCGAACCCAGTGAGTACAACGACGCAGGCAGTTGCATGCGTGCGCCACTATGGCCACCTTAAGGCCATGCTGAACCTCATTTCTCTCATCATTGGTGTCGTGGCGCTCGCCTTGGGCATTCTGGCCTTCTTCCCGCTGCTCGGCTGGGCATACTGGCTGATCATTCCGATTGCCTTAGTGGGTACGGGCTTTGGCGTGGTGTCATCCAGCAACTCTGGGCGTAACCTCAATCTGGTCGTGATCGGCGTTGGCGTGATCCGGCTGATGCTTGGCGGCGGCATTATCTGAACCCCGCCAAAAGATTATTCTTCAGCCGCTTAGCCATTCCGCGCCCTCGCGAGTTGTGCGGGCATGAAGCTGCACATTCAGGCCCATCTCGACTATCGGTTCGAACGACCGACCGACGTCCTTCTGCAACTCGAAGCGGCCAGCCTGCCTGAGCAGACAGTCGCTTTGAGTTCGCTCCTCATCCCCCCGTGCGAGCATTTTGCGCGCGTGCCCGCGCAGGATTCCATTGGCGAAAGGATCTGGGTTCGCGCGGAAGAGCGCCTGCTGGTGGATTACGAAGCAACGGTTGAGATCAACCGGATACTGACCGACTGCGCGATCCTGGCGAAGGTGCCGCTTCACAAGCTGCCGGGCGAGACGGTGCAGTATCTGATGGGATCGCGGTACTGCCCGTCCGATCGCTTCGAAAACTTCGTCGAAACCACTTTTGCCGGCGATGACGGCGGGGCCCTGATCCTGTCGATGTGCGAGTGGGTGCAACACCACGTCGCCTATGTGCCAGGCTCAAGCAACAGCGAAACCACGGCGGCCGACACCTTCATCTCGCGCCAGGGCATCTGCCGGGATTTCGCCCATCTGCTCATTACGCTGACGCGGGCAGCGGGGATCCCGGCACGCTTTGCCAGTGTCTATGCGCTGGGCGTCAATCCGCCGGACTTTCACGCCGTTGCCGAAGTGTTCGTGGGCGGCGAATGGCACCTTGTTGACGCAACGGGAATGGCGCAGGAAGCCGGCATGGCCAAGATCGGCATCGGCCGCGATGCCGCTGACGTCTCGTTCCTCACGTCGTTCGGCTCGGCGCGCCTGGAAAGCCAATCGGTTGCCGTGAAGGAAGCAGCCTAATCCCGCCTGTGCGATGGTTTCCTGTCAGTTACTTTTGCAAACTCACGGTGCGTTGGGCTATCATCCCACTCAGCAACGGAGAGACGCAGACAGCGCCCGATAAGGAGAGCTCATGAACGACCAGGCCCAGGATTTTGAAGCGCACGACTTCTTTCTCAGCGATCGGTGGGTCGCCAATCCCTATCCCTATTTTGACTACCTGCGGGCAAAGTCGCCCGTTCAGCGCGAGCCGCATCACGGCATCCTTATGGTCACGGGCTACGCCGAGGCTCTGGAGATCTACAACGATCCCCTGCGCTTCTCGTCCTGCATGTCGACCACCGGGCCTTTCGCCGGCTGCCCCATCCCGCTCGACGATCATCGCGACGAGGACATTTCCGAACTGATCGAGCAGTGGCGCGACAAGACGCCGTTCCACGACCAGCTCCCGACCATGGATCCGCCGGTTCACACTGCCCACCGCTCCCTGCTGATGTCCTTGATCACCCCGCGGCGCCTCAAGGAAAACGAGGAGTTCATGTGGAGGCTGGCGGACGAGCAGATCGAAACCTTTATCGAGCGCGGCGAATGCGAGTTCATGAACGACTTTGCCCAGCCCTTCGCCGTGCTCGTCGTTTCCGACCTGCTTGGGGTGCCGCCCGAAGACCGCGTCGAATTCCGCAAGCACCTGATCCGGGTGGAGCAGGAAAGCGGCGGTGCCGTGGTCGGCGGTACGGACGGTGAAGTGACGCACGGACCGCTGGAATTCCTCTACGACAAATTCTCGGCCTATATCGAGGATCGCCGCGCCAATCCGCGCGAAGATGTTCTGACCGGGCTCGCCAAGGCGACTTTCCCCGACGGTTCCGTGCCCGATCCGATGGATGTGGCCCGTGTTGCCGCCAACGTGTTCGCCGCCGGGCAGGAAACCACGGTGCGCCTGCTCAGCTACGCCTTCCAGCTCATCGGCGATCGCCCCGACATCCAGAAGCGCCTGCGCGAGGACCGCAGCCTCATCCCCAATTTCGTCGAGGAGTGCATGCGCACCGAGGGCCCGGTGAAGGGTGACTTCCGCCTGACCAAGATGCCGACCACCGTGGGGGGTATCGACGTTCCCGCCGGCACTTTCCTGTTCATCGCCAACGGCGCGGCAAACCGCGATGCCCGCAAGTTCGAGAACCCGGCCGAATTCCAGCTCGACCGCAAGAACGCGCGGCTCCACGTCGGCTTTGGCGCTGGCCGCCACGCCTGCCCGGGCGCTCCGCTGGCGCGGGCCGAAACCGTAGTCGCGCTCAACCGCATGTTCGATTGGACCAGCGACATCCGCATTTCCGAGAAGGTCCATGGCCCCGCCGGGGAACGGCGATACAATTACCTGCCCACCTTCATCTTGCGCGGCCTGACCCACATTGGCCTGGAATTCGACGCAAAAGAGGCGCGGTAGCCATGAAAGTCCACGTTAACCCGGATATCTGTGCCGGCTTCGGCATCTGCACAGGCATCGCCCCCGACGTTTTCGAGTTGCACGAAGATGGCTATGCCGTGGTCCTCGTCAGCGAAGTAGCGCCGGAAGACGAGGATTCGATGCGCCGGGCAGAAAGCCAGTGCCCGTCGCGGGCGATCACCATTTCCGAGGATTAACCCGTCCCCTTAACCTGGCGAAAGCGGACCGCACTGGCACGTATGCGGTCCGCTTTTGCTGGCGTTGCAGGCGTTCCGCGCCTGCCCGTATCAACGCACACACGATTAAATACTTGAACCGTGCATCAGCCCTGCTACCGATGAGAACTATGTTCTCGACTCGGGAGAGGTGTCGATGAATAGCATGGTCCAAGCTACCGAGCGCGATGCCGCCCCTATGGCGCAGAGCTTTTGCCAAGCCTTTGCCGACGATCCGGGCCTTGCTTGGATCTGGCCCGACCGCGACGATCGTATCGGCCGATTGCCCTATTTCTTTGCAACGATCGTTGGCGGAACCTTGGCACACGGCGTGGGAGTCCGGTCCGAGTGCAGTGCCGCCGTCTCGCTCTGGCGACGCCCGGGGGCAATCACACCGACCGCTGAGGAAATGGCACCGTTCCATGCCGAACTAGGGCAGGCCTTTGGCAGCGGCGGCCAGCGTTCGCAGCTGATGGCAGCGGCGCTCAAGGCGCACCAGCCGGCCGACTACCCCTGGTGGTACCTGCAGTTCATCGGGGTTAGCCCAACCGCGCAAGGCACGGGCCTGGGTGGAGCCGTCATCCGTGCGGGGCTGGAACTGGCAGCGGCACAGGACTTGCCCGTCTATGTCGAGGTCATGAACCCCGACAACTTCGGCTACTATAGTCACGTCGGTTTCGAGACCGTGGCAGAGTTCGACATTCCCGATTCCGGCCCGCACGTCTGGGCTATGCTCTGGAGGAAACCATGATCGAGCGCGCCCGGATCGTCGCCGCGATCGAGACCTATTGCCGCGCGCAAACCGAAAAGGATCACGCCGCCTGGAGCGCCCTTTTCGCCGAAGATGTGTTTCACGAAGATCCCGTCGGGCTGCGTCAAAACCGGGGCAAGGTGCACGTCACCGGGGCCTTTTGGGCGGAGATCATCCGGAACAACGTCGCAATCTGGTTGACCGACGAGATCATCGTCTGCGGTAACGAGGCGCTGGCGATCATGGCCTGCGAAATTGGCCCGAAAGACTCGCGCCGGCGGATAGCTCCGGTGGTGGATCAGTTCGTTTTCGACGAAACGGGCAGGATGACTTCGGTTCGCGGATTCTACAACCTGGGTTGAGGAACTGCCTGCTGCGCCATCCGCAGCAGTCCGCCCCCCCTCAGACAGCGGGGCAGTCTGCCGCCTGCCGGTGGCGCAGGGATTCTTCGATGCGTTCGGCCACGCGCAGGGCATTGGCGCCGATCGTCAGGCTGGGGTTTACGCCGTTTGATGTGGGCATGAACGATGAGTCCACGACGAACAGGTTGTCTATGCCATGCACCCGGCAATCCCGGTCGAGCACGCTGCTGCGCGGGTCGTTGCCGAAGCGTACCGTGCCGCAGGGGTGCGCAAAGTTCAGTTGGGGGGCGTGCCCCATGAACATGCGGCGGAACCCGGCATAGGCCTTTGCCATCTTGCCGCGGAAGGCCTTGCGCCGCCTTTCCAGCTCTTCATCGACGACATAGTGGAATTCCAGCCGATCAGGGTCGGCAACATCGGCGATCACCCGGTTTTCCGGATTGGGGAAATCCTCAAGAATGCCGACGAACAGATGCGCCGGGCCCAGCAGCTTTGCCGCCACCCAGGCCGGGATGCGCAGCGCGTGGCGCAGCAGCGGCACTTTGCGGACGGCCGAAGTGGCAAGGCGCACCTGCGCGGCGTAGAGAATCTCGCCGTAGCCGGCCTTGAGGCCCATCGACTGGACAAGGCCCAGGCGCTTGCCATCGCTGTAGTACAGGTCGCGAAAGCTGACCGAACGCTCCACCGCGTCGGTCCGCGCAGAGGCGTGGCCGGGCCAGACCGCGAGAATTTCGCTAAGATGGAACATCAGGTTTCGGCCGACAAGATCGTGCCGGTTGCCGATGCCGTCGGGCCAGGCCTCGCTCGTCGAGCGCAGCAGCAGCGACGGCGAGCCGATGCCGCCCGCCGCCAGCACATAGGCGCGGGCCGTAACGTCGAATTCCTGCCCGTCGATAGAGCATGTGATTGCCGTAACGGTGTCTCCGGCCTTGATGGCCAGCACGGTGCAATCGGCCAGCACTTCCGCGCGGCCCGAAGCCAGCGCCGGCAGGACTCCGGCGCTGCGGCCGTCCATCTTGCAGCGCTTGGGGCAGCGCGTGCCGAAACAGTTCTGGCAGTCCGGCAGGAAACGGGCCGCCATGTGGGTCTGATAGGGGTGGAGACCGGCCTCCCGCAGCCGGTCAAACAGCTGCTGGTCGCCTTCTGTCCGCGCGCGGGCCGGAAAGGGCAGCGGCGTTTCATCCTGTGCCAGCGGATCGAGTTCGCCGCTGATGCAGAAATACTCTTCCGCCCTTTGGAAGTAGGGCGCGAATTCCGCATAGGATACGGGCCAGCCGCCCGTGGGGTGCGGGCGTTCGTCTGTATGATCCAGATCGTGCGGTTCGGGCCGTTCCAGCGTGGCGGCATAGCGCAGCGAGGTTCCGCCCACGCCGGCGCCGATCACGCCTTCCAGCTCCACCCGGCGCCGGCTGAGGTGGCCCACCAGCGATTCCGGCCAGCAGGCCTCTGCCAGCCGCGCCGATGGCGTGGGATCGGGAGCGGTGAGCTGGGAGCCCGTGTCGCCCAGGTTCTTGCCCTTTTCCAGGATCAGAACGCGCAGGCCAAGCTCGGTCATCCGCCGCGCGACAAGACCACCGCCCACGCCCGATCCAATGACGACGACGTCCCAATCGGCCTTCAGAATATCGGAAGTCATCAAATGCGTCCCTTTGTGGATCGCAATTCGAAATCAACCATGATTACTCCGATCCTGTTGGCGAGCAGCGCCAAAGCGGCGTGCGATTTACTCTTCTGCTCTCTGGAGGTTTCAGATCGAAAACAACGGACGGCGCAAAGACTGCGGCAATACTGATCTTTGGACTGATCTTGGATAGTATGCGTTGATGCGCCGCGCGGTGTAATGGCATCAGACTTGCGGCGCTATCCTCAATTTTCCCAAGCATCATCTATAGGCATGCCGCGCGGGGCAGGGCGTTTCCCGGCGTGGACAGCCTGCGCGGGCAGGGTTAGGCGACGGCCACGGGCAAGGGGCCACGGGCAACGGCAGGGATAGAGCGTGGAGACTGAGGCGATGACAGGACTGTTGCTGGCCCTGTCCGCCGCCCTGCTTGCCGGTATCGGCGCGCGGGACCAGACGGCCATGGCGCGTCTGGCGGGAGCGCAGGGGGCGCGGCCCAGCGCATGGGTGATCGGCGTTTCGGTCTCTTTCGCCACGGCCGCCCTTGCCGTCTGGGCTGCCGTTTCCATCGCACCGCTCTTGCCCGCCCACGGACTTGCGCTGTTGGCCGGACTGGCCACGGCGCTGGCGGGCGTGGAAATGCTGGCAGCGGTGCCGGGCCCGGCACCGAAGGAGCCGACAAACTCCTTGGGCGCCCTTGCCTTTGTGCTGATCGCTCACCAGCTGACTGACGCAACCCGGCTGCTGACCTTTGCAATTGCCCTGCTGGCGGCCTCGCCCGTGCTTGCCGGTATTGGCGGAGCGCTGGGCGGCGCGCTTTCGCTGTCTGCCGCGTGGCTGGCGCCGCAGGTCTTCGGCAATGCGCGGCTGCGCGTCTGGCGAAGGATCGTCGGCGCAGTGTTGTTGGCAACCGCGGCGGTCTGGTTGCTGGCCCTTTAGACCCTGCTATGCTTCCGGGCATGGGCACTGTGCAGATTATCGACGGCGCGAGCGATGCCGATATTGCGCGCTGGATCGAAGCCCGGCTGACGGACGCCCTTGCCCGCGGCCAAGGCCCTGTCGCGATCACTCTGCCGGGCGGATCAACGCCCTTCCCCATTCTGGCGGAGCTGGCGAAAGCGCCGCTGGACTGGCGGCGCATCACGGTATGGCCGGGGGATGACCGCATCGTTCCCGAAAGCCATTCTGCCAGCAATGTCGGCCGCATCCGTTCGCTGCTGGAACCGGCAGGCGCGCAAATTGTGCCGCTGTCGGAAGCGGCCGCACCGCCGCATTTCGCGCTGGCGTGGCTGGGCATGGGCGGCGATGGGCACATTGCCTCGCTGTTTCCCAGCACCGATCCGCGCGCCGACGATCCGCTGCCGGTCCGCCGGCTGACGCCCGATCCTCTGCCGCCCGAAGCGCCTTTCGATCGCCTCAGCCTGACGATCCCGGCGCTGCTGGACAGCGATGACCTGCTCTTCGTCATTCGCGGGGCGGACAAGCGCCGCGTGTTTGACGATGCCGCCACCGGGGCGCACGATCTTCCCGTCGCGCGGCTTCTGGCTGCGGCACGGCAGCCCGTCACATGCTTCACCTGATCCCGCCCCCGATCCACCGGCTGGCGCTGCGCATGGTCCACGGCCTGCGCAAGCAATGGTGGCGGCTGGCCCGGCCCGAAGTGATCGGCTGCCGCGTGCTGGCCTTCGATGGTGAAGACCGCCTGCTGCTGATCCGCCACAGCTATGGCAACCAGAGCTGGATGGCGCCGGGCGGCGGCATGCACCGCGGGGAAGACCCCCTGATCGCGGCCGAGCGGGAGTTTTCCGAAGAGCTGGGCTGCCCGCTGGACGATGCGGTGCTGCTGGGCGTCGTGACCGAAGACCTGCACGGCGCGCGCAATGTCGTGCATGTCGTGGCCGGCACGGTGGGCGGCACGCCCCGGCCTGACGGGCGCGAAGTGATCGATACTGCTGCCTTTTCAGCGCGTGACCTGCCTGAAAACATGCCCCGCCTGCTCCGCGCGACCATGCCGGACTGGGTCACAGCAGCGAAAGCTGCGCGTCATTCGGGTGGGGCGCCGGGTCTTGCGCGCCCTCCAGCGCCGATAGCGTAAGGCCCATCAGCCGCACCGCCTGCGGCAGAGGCAGCACTTCGTCCAGCAGGGCATGGCCCAGCCGCGCAAATTCCGGCTTGTTGGCAACCGCATGCGGGATCGACTTGGCCCGCGTCATGCTGGTGAAATCGACCAGCTTCAGCTTCAGCGTAACTGTGCGCCCGCGCGCCGAATGCTTTTCGATGCCGCTCCAGACAATGTCGATGATGTTGTCCAGCGCCTCCCGCAGGGCCGGGCCAGACGATATGTCGCGGTCAAAGGTACGCTCTCCGCCCAGCGATTTGCGGGGGCGGTTGCCATCGACGCGGCGCAGGTCGATCCCCCGCGCCGCGCGGTAGAGGTAATCGGCCTGCGAGCCGAAGTTTGATCGCAGAAAGGCGATGTCCCTTTCGCGCAGGTCTCCGCCCGTGTGGATGCCCAGCTTCGCCATGCGCTCTGCCCCGCGCGGGCCGACGCCGTGAAAGCGACGAACCGGCAGCACCGCGACGAATTGCGCGCCCTCGCCCGGCCGGATGACGCAGAGGCCATCGGGCTTGTTCTGGTCGCTGGCGATCTTGGCGAGGAACTTGTTGTAGGAAACCCCGGCGCTGGCCGTAAGCCCGGTTTCAGCCTTGATCCGGGCGCGGATGATTTCGGCAATGCGGGTGGCGGAACCGATGCCTTTCAGATCGTCGGTTACGTCCAGATAGGCCTCGTCCAGCGACAGCGGCTCTACCTGCGCGGCATATTCGTGGAAGATCGCGCGGATCTGGCGTGACACTTCGCGGTAGGCTTCAAAGCGGGGGCGCACGAAGATCAGCTGCGGGCACAGGCGCTTGGCCTTTACCGATGCCATGGCAGACCGGACGCCAAAGGTGCGCGCCTCATAGCTGGCCGCCGCCACGACTCCGCGATCCGATCCCCCGCCCACGGCCACGGGCAGCCCCCGCAGCGCCGGATCGTCGCGCTGTTCGACGCTGGCGAAGAAGGCATCCATGTCGACATGGATGATCTTGCGAAGGCCGGGGGCCTCGATCCCCACGTCTTCCGTATCGGGCGCCTGTGCGGACATTGCAGCACCCTAGCCGTTTCGCACGCGCAAGTGGAGAGAACCTCTAGCCAATATCTCCCGCATCGGCCATGGGACGCCGATGGCTTCCTCTCCCGCTCAATCCGGCTTTCCGATGGGTGAGCGTGAGTTCATCTTCCTCATGGCGATGCTGCAGGCGCTGCAGGCTTTGGCGATCGACGCCATGCTGCCCGCGCTGGGCGTCATCGCGCAGGATCTGAACGTCAGCGATCCCAATCGGCGCCAGCTGGTCGTCAGTGTGTTCCTGGTCGGCATCGGCCTTGGCGCGCTGCTGCCCGGCGCGCTGGCAGACCGGTTTGGGCGGCGGCCCGTGATCTTCGGCTGCCTTGCCTTTTACATCCTGCCCATGGCGGCCTGCGCCGTCGTGACCGAATTCAACACGCTGATCGCCCTGCGCGGCATTCAGGCCGTGGGGTGCAGCGGGCTTGCCGTCGTGCCTGCCGCGATCATCCGCGACCGTTTCGAGGGCGACCGCATGGCGCGGCTGCAATCGCTGATCGCCGTGATCTTCATGACCATACCCATGCTGGCCCCCACGCTGGGGCAGGCCGTGCTTCTGTTTGCGGGCTGGCGCTGGATCTTTGGCTTCATGGCCATGCTGGGCATTATCGTCGCCATCTGGGCCTGGATTCGCCTGCCGGAAACGATGCGGCCCGAACACCGCCAGCCGATCCAGCCGCGGATCATCGCCACGAACATGGCAGCCGTCGTCACCACGCGCGCGGCCATCGGCTATGTGCTGGCCAGCGCCGTGATGATGAGCGGCATCTGGGGCTATATCAACAGTTCGCAGCAGCTGATTGCCGAGCATTTCGGCGCGGGCGAATACTTCCCCTACATCTTCGGCGCGCTGGCCATGGCCATGGCGGCAGCCAACCTGATCAATTCGCGCATTGTCGAGAAATTCGGCACGCGGCGCGTATCGCATTCGGGGCTGTTCGTGTTCATCGTCGTGGCCATGCTGCAAGTGTGGTGGGCGCACGATCCGCGCCAGACGCTGTGGCAGTTCGCCCCGCTGATGGCGATCAACATGGGCCTGATCGGCTTCATGGGCGCGAATTTCGGGGCAATTGCCCTGCAGCCCTTCGCCCGCACTGCCGGCGCCGCCGCTTCGGTGCAGGCCTTCCTGCGCACGATGATCGCAGCCTTTGCCGGCGCGGCCATCGGGCAGGCCTATGACGGCACGGCCCAGCCGCTGGCCTGGTCGCTGCTGGGTGCCGGCGTGCTTGCGCTGGGGCTGGTGCTGTATAGCGAGCGGGGGAAGCTGTTCCGCCGGCTCAACCCGCCGGGTACCAAGCTGCCACTGGCAGAGTAGCCCTTCGGCTTACAGCTGATAGACCTGCTGCGCTTCGTATCGCGCGGCGTTCTTGCGCGCATGGCCGGCCAGTTCGCGCCGCGACCATTGCGGGTTGGCGCTGGCCTTGGGCGGCGGCGTCATCGCTTCCCACAGCGAATGGAGCACATGCCCCAGCTTGGCCATGCGTGAGGTGACGATGCGGTGGTCCCAGGCATGCTCACCGGCCAGATGCACTTCGCGGGCGATGGAGCCATAGATCCCCGCCGCGGCGAACACCGCCCAGCGCTGCCGGAAATTCAGCCGCCCCGCCCCGACCCGCGCCGAAGCTTCATAGGTGCGCTCCATCGTGCAGAGGCGGTTTACAAGCCGCAGCAGCGCGCGGCGGTAGTGCGGTTTCATCTGCTCGCCCGGCGGAATATCGGCCTCTACCAGCCACTCCATCGGCAGGTAGCAGCGCCCGGCGGCGTCATCCTCGTCAATGTCGCGGGCGATGTTGGCCAGCTGGAAAGCGATGCCCAGATCGCAGGCGCGGTCCAGCGTATCATCATCGTCTGCCGGCACGCCCATGACC
>Ga0233365_1001043_pt1 | contig 12288 bp, 9 predicted proteins | sample ElkDunMinimDraft_27_FD_191535 | JGI IMG/M metagenome (GOLD analysis project Ga0233365, IMG submission 191535) | Fecal eukaryotic communites from dung pellets of Tule Elk in California, USA - Elk Dung C36 | ecosystem: Host-associated > Mammals > Digestive system > Large intestine > Fecal | place... | reverse complement strand
CGGTGGTGGCCCATCTTGTACGCCTGTAAATGGTGGATGGTCTGATTGGGGACCATACTCTGATTGGGATACATCTTTGTGTAGTTGGAGTCCAAATGAAGAGCGTAGAAGTATTAGATATTGTAACAATCCAGTGCCCTCTTGCGGTGGTGCAACTTGTATCGGAAGCGATAGACAGATTGAAACTCGACCTTGTACTCCTAAGTTTGTGGATGGTACGATGTGTACGTATGGTGGAAGCCTTGGTTGGGCAAATTGTGGTGACTGCCAAAATCCTCCTGTCATAACAGCTTCTATGTGTTGTGATGCGATGAGTGGATTCTTTCAGACATATACGTGCGGTGGAGGAAACACAAATTCATGCTGTAGTACAAATATGTGTCAGGTACCAATTCCGTCTGGCTCTGCTCCAATGCATTATGAGTGTGATACTTAAGGTTGAAAATAAATGCGATTAGAAGTTCTTGTTGAAAATAGTGAGCCGGAAATTTATCCCCTCAATAAAAGTGAAGTGGTCATTGGCTCAGGCGATGTCTGTGACATTGTACTTATTGCCGAGGGGATCAGCCGAAAACACTTAAAAATTTTCATTGAAGGTGATGATTACTTCGTTGCCGATCAAGGAAGTACCAATGGTACTTTTATAAATGAAGAAAGACTTATCCCCGGTCGCAGAGTTGAATTCACTTCTTTTTTTCCAGTAAGATTAGCAAGCTCTGTACTCATTTCACTTTTGAGTGATGAAGATTCATCAGATTATAATTTAAAAGAGTTTGCTTCAAAGCTTAGTAAACTTGAAGATACTCCTACTCAATCTCGAGAATCTGAAGATAGTACTCGTGTTGTCAGATTGTCTGATTTCAATAAACCTAGAACTCAAGAGCTTATTCAAAAAAGAGCGAAAACAATTCAGGAAAAAAGACGAACAAGACCTGCTGTTGCCGCAAAACCTGCAAAGAAACAAGATAGCATGCTTAAATGGTATTTGCTTGCGGCCCTTATTCTAGGGGGATCTGTTTACTATCAAGTAGAGCTTAAAGAGAGTGTGGATTCCACACAAACAACTGTAGAGCCAAATCCATCACAAGATCTTATCGAGCAGAAAACGGCTCAAGGACCAGTAATTGATCCTAATAAAATAGTTGAATCGGAATTAGTAACTAAAACAGATATAGATAAGCTGCTAAGCTTTATTAAATGTACTGAGCCTGCAGAAGTTAGTTTTTGTAATGCCATTCCGGAGCTCAGAACGGATGCCTATTATGGAGCTTATCAAAGAGAAAATACCATGTTTCTTTTCGTGGATCAAAAGCCTTGGATTGAAAAGGCAGTAGGTTTATTGCCCTCTGGTACAGTCGATCCTTCAATGGTTTTTAAAGGTAGGGAATTAGCTCCCCAAGAGCGAATTGAATTAGATAATACACTCAAGGCCGGTAAACAACTGGCCCTCTATGATGAAATTGTAAAGTTAGGTTTTTTAGAGTTTTTCCGCGAAAGAGTTTTAACGATGCCACCTGAAGTTGTTTCCAATTTTAATCTCTATTTAGTTTTTGTGGAGACAAATGCGGACAATAAATTTGTTTCTAAAATCCTCACATTAAATCCTTTAGGGGCATCAAAACTCTCTCAAAGATACAACTCTCGATTGAGACAATCCATCAAAACCTACGGATATAGAGCGGGTATTGATATGGAAATATTCTTTAATTATTATTAAAGAGTTTTAAGAAATTCTACGAGTTCTAGCTTCTCATCAAAGCTATATATTTCCTTACCATTTTTAAGAAAGACCCCTTCATCATGTCCTAAATTCGAGAGACCCTCTAGCTTTGTATTGTAGAGAAAGTCTTTATCCTTTTTCCATTCCTCAGGCGTATTATCACCCAATGGGTAGCCATTGCATTCTTGATCGAAATCTCTCTCTTTATCCTTGGCCTCACCTGCCCAATATGTTTTCGGACGATCCTTACCGGCCGTGAGTACTGCACATAAACTAGGTGCAGAGTTATTATGAAAATATGGCCAACGTGCCCAGATTCCCTCTAGAGGAGGTGGAACGTATCCTTTTTGAGGTTGAACTACAGTATTGATCGTTTTAGAAATTTTAAGACGATTAAGATCTTTATAAAATGCTTTCATTCCTTCATAGCGCCCTGGATCTGTTCCAACATCAATGACCGGCGTAATTTTATGATAGAAGAGATTAATGGTTTTTATTTTTTCAGTTTTGGATAACTTGTCTGCCTCTGGGAGATCCCATCCTTTCTGATAAGTTCCATGACATTTCTGACAAGACTGAATGAAATGTTTTTGACCTCTTTGAGCTTTAGAAAGATCGATGGCATTTTCGCCAAAAAAGTTTTCATAACGAGGAGCTTGAGTGGCAAAAACGGAAGCTGTTAAATTCTCTATAGTTTTCTGGTTTTCATTTAACCAGATTTCTAATTTTTTTAAATCAGTTCCTCTTCCAATTTCATTCCAAAGGAAGTTGGTATGAATGGGATTTCCTGAAATAATCGATCCATCAGAGAGCCATCTATTTTTATATTTAACATTCCACCAAACAGCTGGTTTTGAGTCTGCGATTCTTTTTGAAAGGCGATTTGGTCTTGGGAAATCGGCCCAAAATGCATGTTTAGTTGCATACTCATCAAGGCCACGCTTTGAGAGTGAAAGTGCCACCTGAGCTAAGCTTGTATCAAGGCCTACGGCCTGAGGTTTCTTTGTTCCCACCCATCTCACCGCATTTTTCGCATCGACCATCATGAGTCTTTCGCCTTCAGTCGTTTGCAGAAGATCTTTAAAAATAAATGAATTCACATAAGGAGCAAATTGCTGACCGTATCTGAAAAATTCGTTCGCTCTTGGGAAACGATTTGTGAGTCCAAGAACCTTAACACCGAAAAGATCATGACTGTGACATGCAGCACATCCGAATGTAAGTGCTTCTCCATTTTTCGTATGGATGATTGTTGCACCCATTGTAAGTTCTTTTTCTTCGGCCGAGAGGTGAGGAAGTGTATCTGGAAATTCTAATTGAATTTCATCTTCGGGAAACTTGTGAGTCCCAAGCCAGCCAAAAACATCATCCATGGATTTGAAATTTGTGATGGTTTGCGTGAGTTCAAAAATAAGTTTTCTAACAGGATCATTCGGAGTTGTTTCGAAATAGGCCTTTAGTGGTCTGTAAGGAATCATGAGATCACTCACATCAACAGGATAAAAGAGTGCAGCCTTCTTACCTGCGTTTACTCTTTCTTTGAAAGTTTTATCGTCCCATTTATAAATATTGGTTCTTGGTTCTGTCACCTCTATAGTCGCATTCCAGGTTTGGGAGATGGCTTCATGCGTAACAAAAAATAACAAACAGAAAATTAGTTTATTCATCCTAAAATTGTTGAGGAACAAACCTTTGGAGTCAACTATTCATTTCTAACTTGTGGATTGGTATAGGGTGTTGCAAAAAAAACTAAAATGCTTCGTTGACGGGCCTAAAGATTTGCTGAATTATCACTCCTGAAATCATTTAGCCGTGGTTTCACCTCCCAGAATAAATAAAAATGGCCACTCTCGGGTGGCCATTTTTTTATCCATTTTTTGATTTCACAAATATTTTTTGAAACTCTTTTTCAACCTTCTCTTTTTCAAGAGGGTAGCGGTAATAACCATTAGCACCAGATGGTGTGCGTGCGTGAAGTTTTGCTTTTTCAGGAGAGATAGCACGGGCCATAATAATTGTTTTAGTAAATGGCATCTTTGCCCTAATCTGTGCACTTAATTGATTGACTGCTTTTGGAAGTACATCATAGTTAAAGCAAACAATTTGGAATTTTTTATTTTTTAAACATTGATTCAAATCTGCCACAGTCTTTACTACTTTGTATTCATAGCCTTCAGGAAAGTCAGACTTATTCTCCGCGAAGAAATTGGATTCATAGTCAAAAAGTATGACGGGAAATTTTTCTTCTTTTTCTTCTTTTTCTTCTTCTTTCTTTGGAACTTCTTGTCTTTGATTTAAAAAATTTTCAGCAAAAACTTCTGGATCTGTTCCACTAACTTCGGGGGAAACATTAAATTCTAGCTCGCTTGCTAGGTTTGCAAGGTCTTCTTCTTGTTTTAACTTTTGTTTTTTTAAAGCATTCAAATCCAACACTACCGTTGGTTTGTCATCTTCGTCTTGCACAGACATACTAGGCCCTCTTAAATCGTTCTTTTTCTTATCGGTGTATTTTGCACAAAACTTAAGAATCTTTCATACTTAACCAATACCTAATGAAAAGCCTCAAGTTATTATTTCATTCTTCCGATAAGTTAGCTGAAGGAAGAAAAATATATGTCTTTAGATGATTTAAACCTTGAATTCGAAGACGAAGACGAGGCCAAAAAGAAGAAGAGTGATGCGGTTCAGGTCGATGTAGACCTAGAATTCCACTTAGATTCTCCAAAGCCGACCGCTCCTCGTCCCGCACAACCTGCAGCTAGACCTATGGTCCAGCAGTCAGCTGGTGCTCAGGTGAAGGACATAAAGGATGCGAGACCTCAACCATCTAGACCAGCTGTAGCGGCCAGTAAGCCCGTTCTTATGACAAATGGTGGTAATGCACTGAAGCCTCAGATGGAAGTACAGAATTCTTCAGTGTCAGAAGTTAACTCTGAGTTTGAGAGTCAGGAAATATTGAATCTTAGAGAAGAGGCGAAGAAAACTCAGTTTGATGCTGAAGTGAAGGTTCAAGTCGCTGAATTTAAAACAGAAATCCTGGTCGATCTTATGAGTGACGTGAAACTTATGGATCATCAAATCAACCAATTATTGGCCCGTATTCACGTAAAACATCCAGATATGAAGCAAGAAGTTCTTATGATTAAAAAGATCCTTGCCGATTTCACAACAAAGAAAAGAAAATAGTTCATACCCCTTATAAAGGTTGAACTATGAAGGTCCTATTTCTTATCAGTTTCTTTCTAATCTCATCAGCACATGCTCGTTTAGAAAAATTAGATATTACTGATTTATTTTTGAATTATGCTAACCAATATGGAGAAGGGCATTTCAAGAAACTTAATATTGGAATTAAAAGTCAAACCCCTACATATCCGATAGAGATCTCTAAACTTCCAGATTCATTTTTAATCGATACCCCCTTTATAAGTCTTGAATGGTTAGAGCCTCTTGATTTTCTCCACAATGCTCAGGAAATTCATGCAGAAGCACTTCACTTAAATCTTGGAAAAACAAATCATTCTGCCGCAGGGGAGAGCCTAAGTATAAAAACTGAAAGGGGAAGTCGATTCAAACTCGAAAAATTCACTCTTAGCTGTAGTGGGCAGAGCGAGCTAAACGATGTTTTAGAACGCATGAAAGAAGATTGTTTTCAGAATGCACAGTTGAAAACAAAAAAAATTGATCTTCCATTTGGATTTGATAGTTTTTTGAAGCAACTAACAGAGAATGCATCTTCAATTGATACATCAAATGTTCTTCTTAAAATTAACCAACAAAAATTTAATTTATCCATGAGCGTTCGCTACGTTATTAGCAGTACATTACGGGCCAACGGAAAAATAGAACTTCAAGATGAGGACAAAACTCTTGCCATCCGACTCGATAGTGCTAAATTTGGTTTCATTCCTGTTACTGCGATCATTTTTTCTGAATTAAGAAGAAATGAGTCTGCGAATTTAAAAATCGATCCACCTTGGATTAAAGTTAGGTTGTAAGAAAGATGAAGCCCATTATTGAGAGAATTGCAGATATTGAATCTATCTCCCTTTTAAAAGAAGAATCAGACGCTGCGGTAGTCATGTTTCATGGTTATGGTGCAAGCATGCATGACCTTTTTCCTCTCTGGGAAATGTGGGATAATGGTAAATTAAGTTGGTATTTTCCAAATGGAGTTTTACCTCTGGATATGGGAGGTTATGGTGGCCGTGCTTGGTTTTCTATCGATATGGAAGCCTTAAATCGTGCCATTCAAACTGGTCAAACCCGAAACCTCGCTATTTCAGTTCCTCATGAATTTGAATCAACAATTTCAGCACAGGTTAATTTTCTAAAAGAAATCCAAAAACGTCACAAGAAAATAATAATTGGTGGGTTCTCTCAGGGTGCGATGTGTGCGAGTCATCTCGCTCTTCATCCCGAACTGGATATTGAAAAATTAGTTTTATTATCTGGGAATTTAATGGCGATGGATCGATTTCCTGTGGCCGGAAAGGGGATACCTTTCTATCAATCTCATGGAGATCAAGATCAGATTCTTCCAATAGTTGGGGCCAAGGCACTCGAAGAGAAATTAAAGAGCTATGGCTTCCAAGGAAATCTCACGACCTTTAGAGGGGGACATGAGATTCCTATGAATATTATTCAAGAGATTAAAGTTTTCCTTCAGAGCTAGACTTACAAAGCTTCATACAAAGTTTGCGATTAGCTTTTTGGTAATTTACCATTTCAATTCTATCTTCAGGTGTGAAACCGAATTGACCAACAAAACCTTCAAGGTTTCGGTTCGGATCATCCCATCCTGAATAGAAATACTCATCTTTATCGAAATCAATTGATACAAAACGTCCGCAGTCTCTTAGATCATCCTCATATTCGTGGTTATCAAGGATACAAAGCTTAACTTTTGATTCGCTTTCTCTTCTCACTTCATTCACATTAACGATATGAATGAATGCAGGGGAGTTAAGGTTTGTGAAAAAGACTTTTGGGGCGTGATTCACACTTAGTCTTTCTTCAACCTCTTTTAAAAATTCTTTTACTTTGTCTTGTTTCATTAAACGAAGCTGACCTACTGTTGAAACTCCAACTGAGCGAACTCTTAAAGCTTGGTCGGCCCACTGCCATACGACTTTATCTTTAAGAAGCTTTTTAATAATAGGGTCAGCACTGAATTCTCTCAGGTTTTTAAAGCCAGGAATGATTTCAGCTTTATAATTCATGATCCGTTTAATTTTTTTCTTATAGAACTTTGTATATTCTTTTTCATCACTTTTTGAAGGTGCTTTCTCATGAATTTCTTGAGCATCAAAATGGGCAAGATAGTTAAAGGTTCTTGTTGTTGATGTATGGCCCCAACAGTAACCGACAGTTCTCTGTATATGGTCAGCAAAATCTGACTTCTCATTTAAAAATGCTAAAAGGTTTTCACCCTTATCAGCATTCATGCGCTCTCTTTTATCTGCAAGAATACTGAAGTCATCAGCACATTTTTGCTCGCATGTTAATGCTTCCGTGCTTGAACTCTTATTCTCAAGTGTCTTCTCTGCAAGACGATTATATTTTTTTATTTTAAAAGGTGCAGTTACTCCAAAGATAATTTCTTCTGGTAACTTTAGGATATTTAAAAGAGCTCCGCCTACTATAACTGAGTTTTGATTTCGATTCTGTGCAAGTGCATTGATCGATGTTGTCATGAGTAGAGTCATCAAAAGAAATTTCATAGGCTTTCCTTCATATAAATATATCTGAAAGAATACCTCTAAATAGGATACGACCTTAGGGGGCCTGCAAATATTCCCTAGGGGTGTCAAAAAGTTAGACAGCCTATCTTATGAGAATTCTGTGAACTGTATCGTAAGTAGCGTTTCCAAAGCCTTCAATAAAGATGTCTTGCTTTACTTTAGGTCGGGTCTTTGAAGCAAAATTCACACCTAAATAACCAGCGTAAATATCTTTTAACTTCCAGCTATAGGTCGGTTCAGCAAGTGTCTTAGGGTCATCAAAAAGATACCGGTAATCACTGGCCGTTGTAATGAACTCATAAGTAAGAGTCATTATAAGTGCGGCATTGTAGCTCATTGCACTTGAGATCTTTGCTTCTTTTAAAAGGTAATTCAAGTGAAGAGGAACATAGAAGTGATAAATATTTCCATTCAAGTTTCCTTTCACATCGCGAGGATACAAAGTTTGCATCATCTCTTGAGGCCTGTGTCTCATTAAATTTTTCAAGCTCTCCATAGTCCAGATGAGTTCATCTAGATTTTGCTTGAAACTTTGGTTTGTGAGATCACCAGTCCTTTCAAAATATTTTAAATGTAGACGAGCATCGGAAGTATCTTGAAAAAGAGTGGCAATGGCAGCGGCAGCTTTTTCAGGGGTTCTGTGAAACTTTAAAGAGACATCCCACAAATTGAAAACTTTTTTATCATCGATAAGATAGCTATTGATTGCATCTCGCACATACCGAAGATATTTTTTGGTATCAGGGTTTTTCAAGTTTGACCCGAGCTCTTTTTTGAAAGCAACAAAGATAAAAGACTGCGGTGCATAATCAGGTTCAACAAAATGTTCAGGATGTGTCTCTGGGAAAATAACACTGGAGTCAAGCAGGCTTACCATCGTGTCCACTGCAACTTGGCAGGGATATGCTTGAAAGTAAGTCATATAGCGATGGCATCGATTAGAAAAAAGAGTGTAAAGAGCGTAATTCTTGAGCCCTAAATCATTAGCAAGAAACTCAAAAAAGACATTTCTCTGACCTGTACTTTGGGCGAAGGCCACGTTCTTAGTTAGAGTGAAACACACAAAAACCGAAAGAATAATGTTTTTCATGGGCCGAAACTATTCTGATCGGGGCAATAAAGCAAAGAAATAAAAATGATGCTGCGAATTGTTTACAGATAAACTTTTGAAATTCCTAGTATTAATCATTCACACAATACTAGCTTTGGCCTATAATTAGAGGTGAATTTTAACCCTAAAAACACGAGTTCGATCTATGACACTTTCTCATGATTTTTCTTATGTCTCGTCATCAGACAATACATTCATTGATGGATTATATGCTGATTACAAAAACAACCCTGAAACAGTTGATGTAAGTTGGAGACAATTTTTTAAAGGACTAGAGTTTGCTCAAACTCAAAATCTAACAACTGATGCAAATCCTGCTGTTGGAAATATTAATAAAGAATTTAAAGTTTACCGCCTGATTGATGCTTACAGATCTCGTGGACACCTTATCTCTACAACGAACCCTATTCGTGCGAGAAAGAATAGAAATCCTCATTTAGATCTTTCAGATTTTGGTTTAGCAAATACTGACCTCGAAGAAAATTTTTCAATCGGTGAATTAGTTGGCAAACCAAATGCAAAGTTAAAAGATATTCTAAAACATTTGCAAAATACCTACTGCCAAAATATTGGTGTAGAGTTCAAGCACATAAATGACAGAGAAGTTTTAGAATGGTTTCAAACAAAGTTTGAAAATCAATCTCAAGATAGAAATTTCAATCTTGATAAGAAAAAGAGAATTCTTACAAAACTTAATGAAGCAGTAGCTTTCGAAAATTTCCTTCACACAAAATACGTAGGTCAAAAAAGATTCTCTCTTGAGGGTGGCGAAAATACGATTCCAGCTCTCGATGCGATTATTAACTACTCAGCATCAAAAGGTGTTGAAGAAGTTGTTATCGGTATGGCCCACAGAGGTCGCTTGAATGTTCTAGCAAACGTTATGGGGAAAACTTACGAGTACATCTTCAATGAATTTGAAGGGCAAGCAACTCCTGATCTTACGATGGGTGATGGGGATGTAAAATATCATATGGGATTTTCTTCTCACGTGAAAACAACAAGTGGAACAGATGTTTACTTAAAACTGATGCCAAATCCCTCGCATCTTGAAGCAGTTGATGCAGTTGTGTTAGGTTACGTTCGTGCCCAAGGTGACACTCTTTATAAAGAAAACCCTGACAAGATTCTTCCAATTATTATTCATGGTGATGCGGCGGTTGCAGGACAAGGAATTGTTTATGAAACAGTTCAGATGTCTGCACTCAAAGGCTACAATGTTGGTGGGGCCATTCATTTTGTGATTAACAACCAAGTTGGCTTTACAACTGACTTCGATGATGCTCGTTCTTCAATTTATTCAACATCAGTTGCACGAGTTCTTGAGACTCCAGTCATCCATGTTAATGGTGATGATGCTGAAGCAGTTGTGTACGCTGTAGAGCTTGCAAGTGAATTTAGAGCAAAATTCCATAAAGATATTTTTGTAGATATGGTTTGTTATCGTAAGCACGGACATAATGAATCTGATGAACCAAGATTCACACAGCCATCATTTTATAAACTCATCTCTCAGCATTCAAACGCTCGTGAAATTTATAAAGAAAAATTAATCGAAGGTCATCAGATTGAAGCTCAGTTAGCGGTGCAGATGGAAGAGCAATTTAAAAACCTTCTGCAAGATAGATTTAATCTCGTAAAACAAAAACCACTTCCATATCTTTACCAAAAACCAGAAGAGCAGTGGAAACAATTCAGAAGATCAATCCCTAAGGATTTTGATTATTCTCCTAAAACAAGAGTTTCAGAAGCGACTTTGACTAATACTTTGAATGCCTTAACTTCTATGCCTGAAGGGTTCAAACCAATAAGTAAGATTTCAAAACTTCTTGATGAAAGAGGTGCTCGTTGGAAGAATGATCAATTTGATTGGGCAATGGGTGAGCTATTTGCTTACGGATCACTTCTACAAGAAGGAATTTCTGTAAGAATGTCTGGTCAGGATTGTATTCGTGGAACATTCTCACACCGCCATGCTGGTGTTACTGATGAGAATTCAAACTCTCGTCATCTCTTTCTTGCAACACTTTCTAAAGAAGCTAATTTTAGAATCTACAACTCTCTACTTTCTGAATATGCAGTTCTAGGTTTTGAATATGGTTATTCACTTGGTTCGCCAAGTTCACTTAATATCTGGGAAGCTCAATTTGGTGATTTTGCTAACGGTGCTCAAACTATAATTGATCAATTCATCTCTTCTGGAGAGTCGAAGTGGCAGAGACAATCGGGCGTTGTGATGCTTCTTCCTCATGGATATGAAGGCCAAGGGCCCGAGCACTCAAATGCTCGTCCTGAAAGATATCTCCAATTAGCTGCTGAGTGGAATATGGTTGTTGCAAATCTTACAACTCCAGCGAATATGTTTCATATCCTTCGTCGTCAAGTGAAGTGGGATTTTAGAAAACCGTTAATCATCTTTACTCCGAAGTCTTTACTTCGCCATCCAGAGTGCGTTTCAACTCTTAAAGATTTTACGGAATCTGATTTTCAAGAAATTATTGATGATTCTTCTGTAAAAGCTAAGGACGTTAAGCGTCTTATAATGTGTACAGGGAAAGTTTATTTTGATCTTAAAGCGAAACAAATTAAAGATAAGCGCAAAGATGTAGCAATTGTTCGTCTTGAACAACTCTATCCGATGCCTGAAGAGCAGAGCTGGAAGCTTCTAGAGAAATACAAAGATGCTGAAAAAGTTTGGGTACAAGAAGAGCCTAAGAATATGGGAGCTTGGACATTCCTTCGTCGTTATGTTCAGTTCGATAATTTTAAACTCATTGCACGCAAATCATCAGCAAGTCCTGCAACAGGATACGCAAGTGTTCATGCTATGGAACAAGCAAAGATCCTTAATCAGGCATTTGCTGAGCAAATTGAATCAGTTTAAGTTTTAATAAAGGATATATTTTATGGTTGAAGTGAAAATCCCAAGTGTAGGTGAGTCGATCTCAGAAGTGACAATTGCCACTTGGCTGAAAAAAGACGGCGATTACGTAAAACTTGATGAACTCATTCTTTCTATTGAGTCTGATAAAGCAACTCTTGAAGTTGCTGCTCCTAAGGCAGGTAAACTGAAAGTCCTCGCTCAAGAAGGCGATACAGTTGCAATTGGTGCAAAAGTTGCTGAGATCGACGAGACTGCAACGGCCGGTGCTTCTGCTCCCGCGGCCGCACCTCAAACTTCAGCTCCAAGTACTGCTCCACAAGCTTCATCAAATAGTGGTGATAAAAATCATCCATCTCCTGCTGCAGCTAAAATTTTAGCTGAAAAAGGTATGGATGCAGGTTCTGTTCAGGGCACTGGCAAAGATGGAAGAATTACCAAATCTGATGCTCAAAGTGCTCAAGCTCCTGCTAAACAGGAAGCAACTTCTTTAAAAGCTCTTGCTCAGGAAACAATTTCTTCTTCGAATTCACGTGAAACAAAACGTGAGAAGATGAGTGGCCTTCGTAAAACGATTGCAACTCGTTTAGTTAATGCAAAAAATACTACGGCCATGCTTACGACTTTTAATGAAGTTGATATGTCTGCGATCATGGAAATTCGTAAAAAATACAAAGATGCTTTCAAAGAGAAGCATGGTGTTGGTCTTGGATTTATGAGCTTCTTTGCAAAAGCTTGCACGAATGCTCTTAAACAATTTCCTGCAGTAAATGCAATGATTGATGGAACAGATGTTATTTATCATAATTATGCTGATATCGGTGTAGCTGTT
>Ga0233365_1001041_pt1 | contig 12293 bp, 10 predicted proteins | sample ElkDunMinimDraft_27_FD_191535 | JGI IMG/M metagenome (GOLD analysis project Ga0233365, IMG submission 191535) | Fecal eukaryotic communites from dung pellets of Tule Elk in California, USA - Elk Dung C36 | ecosystem: Host-associated > Mammals > Digestive system > Large intestine > Fecal | place... | reverse complement strand
TCCGTCGCGCGTCCGGTATCAGGGACGGATTGCGGATGGCCATGAAACGGGACAGGATGTGCGGCTGCCCGGGATATCCCAGTCCCCAGGCCAGCCCGGACACGATGCCGATCAGGCCGAGGGCGGTGCCGGGTCCCCATTGGCCGTCGAGATAGCCGTCGCCGGTGGTCAGGCTCAGCAGATCCGGCGATTCGCGATTGATGCGCTCGGTCAGGCCGCCGAAGCCGCCGATGACGACCAGGCCGCCCAGCGGCACCGCCACCAGTGCGAACACCATGAGACCACTTTGGACGACATGGGTGCGGCTGATGGCGTGGAATCCGCCGAATCCGGCGTAGACGATGACGACGAGAAGCACCGCTACCGATGCGGCGGTCGCGTGGTCGCCGACGAGGCTTTCGAACAGCAGGATCACCGCGACGAATCCACTGGCCACATAGACGGTGAAGAAGACCAGTGTCACCAGCGCCGACACGAATCGCAGGATTCGGGTGGAGTCCTCGAACCGGGCTTCGAGATAACCCGACAGGCTCAACGAGTTGTCGGCGCGTTCGGTGTAGGTACGGATTCGGGGCGCGACCAGCCGCCAGTTGAGATAGGTGCCGACCGCCAGACCGATGGCGATCCAGGTTGCTCCCAGTCCCGCGACGTAGACGGCGCCGGGGAACGCCAACAGTAGCCAGCCGGACATGTCGCTGGCTCCGGCCGACAGTCCGGCCTGCGCGGGGCTGAGGCTTCGACCACCCAATATGTAGTCCGACAGACTCTGGTTTCGTTTGGTGACCCAGACACCGACGACAATCAGCGCCACGAGATAGAGAATGAAGACCACGGCGATGGGTGGACTGATGTCGAGCAACTGTTCCTCCGCTGCGTGCGAGACCGTTGGGCGAGGGGCGGGCGACGGTCAGGTTGGGGAGCCTTCGGCAACCATGGCGGAGTGATTACGAACAGTCAATAGGGAATGCGAACAGTTGCTTGGACGGTCGTTCACTCCTGTTCTTCCGTTGGTCGACTTCGGGTGGCCGCTCGTCTGGTTCTCGACGCGGCCGGGATGAGTCCGTGATGGACCGATCGTCGAGGCGGTGAACAAGTCGCCACTTATATCGGATTACTGAGCAAAAGGCCAGAGGTATCGGTGTCGTATATCCGACAATTCGGACGGGCGCTGTGTCGCTGGGATGACGCCATTCGGGGGTCGATTCCGCCAAGATGGCAACGTGTCCACCATTAGCGTCGAGGAACTCAAGGCCGCCATCTCCGCTGCCATGCAACAGGTCCGGGAAGGCCAGGCCGCCATAACCGCTGCCAGCGAGCGGGTTGAACAGGCGCAACAGTCGTTGGGCGCCGTGTTGCGCGGAAGCGCGCACAACTCCGTGACCTCGGCCCAAGCCGCGCTGGCTCAGGCCAATCAGGAACTCGAACAGGCCATGGCCGCGACCATCGCCGCCAGTGAACAGGCCGAATCCTACGCGGCCACGCTGTTATGTCTAGTTTGGAGGTTCTCGGCGCCCGCGTGCGGGCCATCGTCGCCGACCTCCCCAGCGACGACTCCCATCGGGCGGCTCGACACCTGGAGACCGCCGGAGAACGGCTGACCGCCGCGATGCGAGAGTCCGTGGGGCAGGCCGGAACCGGACACATCGCCGCCGCGCACCGGCATCTCGATCAAGCTTTGACCAGTCTGAAGGTCGCCGGTGACCGACTGGATGATTACCTCGTCGCCATCGGGGTAGCTACGGTTGGTAAGGCGGACAACGAAACTCTCGGCACCACGCCGATCGAGTCTCCCCGAGACCGCAGTCGAACAGATTGGTGGAACGAACGGATCAATCACATCAGTGATGGAGACGCCACCGCTGACCCGAGCGAGGTGCCCTTGACCAGACTGTTCTCCGAGCTGGTCGACCTTGCCGGGCGAGGCGATCGCGACGGGTACCGAACTCGGTTGCTGGCGGCGGGGCCGGTCAGCGGAGTGAAGCTGTCCGGTCTTTCCTGGCCCATGATCCGCACCCTCTCGGTGGACATTCTGAAGCGTCCGGTGTTGACCTCCGACGACGAGAAACTGACCCGGGCCGCCCGCGAAACCGTGCGAAAGCTGCTGCCCAAGCTGCCCGAGGGCGTCATGCTGGCGCAACTTCGCGGCGCGAACAGTCTGCCGCACGACCGTGCGGCCGCGGCCGCCGCCGATTCACCACGCCCCGACGGTCCGCACCCCGCCGACGCGGCGGCGGTCGGTCCGGTGCTGGTGTCGGCACTGCTGCGGGCTCGTGAGCAGACCCGGAAGGAAACCTGACATGGCGGGTTGGCGCGCCCGGCTCTCCCAACAGGTGGCTGCCGACCTGGGTGCCGCGAGGGGCGCCGCGCGGCTATTGGCGGCTGAGGCGGCCGAAGCGGCCGAAGCGGCACGCCGAGTGGCCACCGAGTCCTTGGAGGTGGCGCGGCGAAAGCAGGCGGGACTGACCGCTACCCACCGCAGGATCCTCGACCACATCACCAGGCGAGCCGAAGCCCAGATCGATGCCGCCGTCGCCGACCTCGCCACGGTGACCGCGCCGGCGACCGGCGCCGCAGGTGGATCGTCGTGGCCGCGGTGGCAACGGATATCGTCGCCACGGCGCGATCCGATGTGGCTACTGCGGGTCGGTGAACTGAATGTCGGCTCGGGTGATCCGACGTCACGGCCACCCGCCCTGGTGGGATTGGGAGACCATTCCCACCTTCGATTGAGCACCGACGCGGAGTCGGCGTTGCCCGGCATTCTGTTGCGCAGCTTGGGAAGCGCGCCGCCGGGGACGGTCCGGCTCACCGTGTACGACCCGGAACGACTGGGCGGCAGCCTCGCGGGTTTCGCTCCGCTGGCACCGTGTGGGTTGCTGGGATTCGTCGGCCCACACGGCCTGAGCGCCATGTTGGACGAACACGTCGAACACATTCGTCGCATCAACGCGACCGTGTTGGCCGGTGACCACGCGAGCCTGCTGGACCTGGCCTCCGCCACCGGGCGCCGCCCCGAGCCGTGGCGAATCCTGGTGTTGCTGTCGGCCGACATGACCGAGTGGACCAAGGAACAACGCGCGCAGTTGGCCCGGATCCGCCGGACCGGAGTCGCGTGCGCGGTGCACCTGCTGGTGGTGGGGGAAGACCTGCCCGATGACACCGACACCATCACGGTCACCGCGACTCGCACCAGCTTGACCGCCGCTGCACGGATCCGACTGGACTCGCCGCCGCCCAAGGAGCTGATCACCGGCACCTGCCGCGACATCGCTCGTGAGTTCTCGGCGGGGCCGCAACCGACCCAACTGACCGACCTCATTCCTGAGACATTGTGGACGGGAGACTCCTCCGACGGACTGACGGTCCCGGTGGGGGAGGGCGTCAACGGGCGACTGGCGGAGCTGACGCTGGGCGACAGCCCACCTCACGCGCTGGTCGGCGGGCCGTCCGGGTCCGGAAAGACGAACCTGTTGTACGCGTGGCTGGGAGCGCTGACCGCGCGCTACCACCCCGACGAGCTCGAACTGTACCTATTGGACTTCAAGGAGGGGGTGTCGTTCGCTCGTTTCGCCAGCGGCAAACGCGACCCCAGCTGGTTGCCGCACGTCAAACTGGTCGGCGTCAACATCAACGACGACCGGGAGTTCGGGCTGGCCCTTCTTCGTCATCTGCGCAGCGAACTGCGGCGGCGGGCCGAGGCGGCGAAACGACACGAGGCGACCAAACTCGCCGAACTGCGGCAGGTAGACGAAGCCGGCCGATGGCCCCGAATCATCGCGGTCATCGACGAGTTCCAGGTGTTGGTCGACGGACGTGACGAGGTGTCGGCCGAGGCGGTGACGCTGCTGGAGGACCTGGCTCGGCGTGGCCGCTCGCAGGGTATCCACCTGGTCCTGGCCAGTCAGGACGTCGCGGGTATCGAGGCGCTGTGGGGGCGGCCGTCACTCATCGCCCAGTTCACGTTGCGTATCGCCCTGCCCAAGGCGAGGCGCCTGCTGGCCGAGACCAACACCGCCGCCGAGGAGATCCCGAGGTTTCACGCCGTGGTCAACGCCGACTCGGGAGTCGCCGAGGCCAATCAGGTCGTTCGGCTGCCCGACGCCAGCGCCCGTGACGTGTGGGAGCCGTTGCAGTCCAGGATGTGGCGAGAACGGCCACGCGACAACGACCCGCCTCGACTGTTCGACGGCGATCACATTCCATTGTTGCCAGACAACCCGATCGCCTCGGTGCCGGCGGCTCGCGGCGGCGACGCGCTCGTCGCGGTGGTGGGCCAGGCGATCGACGTCTCATCACACGCGGCGAGCCTGCGACTGACCCGGACCCCCGGTCGAAACCTCGCGGTCCTGGGGACCCGAGCCATCGAAGCCTGCGACATCCTCGCCGGGGCCGCGCTGTCGGTGGCGCGTCGCCATCGAGTGCGGGTGACCCTGTGTTGTCTGGACGCCGACTCGGCCAGTGACGCCTACCGGCTGGTCGCGGCCCTGGAGGCGACCGGCGCGGTCGTGGACTGGCAGACCTCACTGTCCGATGTCGTAGCCGAGTGGAACCAGAACCTCGGCGAACTGCCGCACCTGGTGCTGCTGTACGCCGTCGACGCCGCAGGGTCCTCATTGGATTCAGTGGGTCGTCAGCGGCTGCGGGAAATGCTGCTCACCGGCCCCGAGAACCGTGTGCACACACTCGGATGGTGGCGCTCGGTGCCGCGACTGCGAGAAGACCTCGGCGGCTTCGCCGCCCGGTTCGACTCGATCGACGCGTGGGTCGCCCTGGATGTGCAGGGCCCCGAGCTGGCACCGCTGTCGCCACAGCCGGGCGGACCCGCCTGGTACCCGCGGCAACGCCGTGGCCTGTTCTTCGATCGCGCGGTCCACCGCACGGCGGAAGTGATCATCCCCTACGACACCGATCCGGTACTGCCCACGGTGGACAATCTGCTCACTCAGGAGACCACCAGATGACGACTGAGACGCCAGGATCATTGGCCGCCGCGCCACCGGGCAATTCATCTGGAGGAGCCGGCCCATCTGGAGGCGACCCGTCCCGGGGCGTCGTCCGCTCCCAAGACACCGATCCTGTTGAGCGCACCGATCAATCGGCACCGGGCAGGCTGCCCTCGATCGGTGACCCGGGCCGATCCTCGGGCCGTTCTGAGACCGAAGGGCCTCGCGGTCGTCAGGCCGGGGCCACCGAACGCACCAACGACGCGACCGGAAGCGGGTACCTGGACAGCACGGTGACGGGCGACATCGAACCATTGGGGCAGAACCCATTCGACTCGCCGATAGCCGAGACCGATCCCGTCGAGCCGGAGTTGTACTCCTCGCCGACCATGGCGGCCTACCGCGCCGGTTGCGAAGCCTATGCCGAGGCGGTCACCGCCGCGCACAAGTCCCGAACCGAGGCCGAGGAACGCTACCGGGTCGAGGTGGCGGCGGTTCGTGAGACCGCGCGCCGGGAGGTGGCCCGACGAGAGGCCGCGATCCGGCACGCCACCGAGGCCCGGGACCTCGTCGCAGAGACCGACGACGCCGCCGCCGACATCTGGCGACGGCTGGCCGTCTACAGTGACCGCCGCAAACTCGGACTGACGCCACCGCCGCAGGCCGACGCCGAACCTCACACACCGGCGGAGGTCCGCAAACTGCTGGCGCAGGCTAAACGCAACATCGGGCTCGCTCAACGCGGTGAGTTGCCCTTCCCGCCACCGGCTCACGCGCTGCCGATCGCCGCCGCCATCGGCGCGCTCTCGGGATTGTTGTCGGCCTGGGGCGCCGGGTTGCTGCTGTCGGTCGCTCAAACCCGTGCCGATGGTGTCGCCGCGGCGTTTCAGGCCCTGGCGCTGGTGGTCCTCTTCGTCGGCGTATTCGCGGGCATTCCGGCGATATCGGGTTGGCTGGCGTTGCGACACCGACTCACCGTCAGGCCGGTCCACGTGCTGGCCGGCGTCATCGGTGCGATCGTCGGAATCTGCGCGCTGTCGCCGTTGACACTGATCTGACCAACCACGTGCGGAGTCAGTCGAAGAGTTCGGTGGTGTTGGTGATGGTGACGGCTTTGGTGAGCCAGGTTTGTAGCTGGTTGAGGTCGGTGCAGGTGGTGATGCGGGTGCGGTGGTCGTCGGTGATGTGGAGTCCGCGTGCGGTCAGGACTGTTAGCAGTGCTTCGGCTTCGCCGCGTGTTCGTCCTTCGGCTTCACCACGTGCACGTCCTTCGGCTTCGCCCTGGCCGAAGAACCGCTTCGCGAAGTCGCTCTGGTACTCGTAGGTACCGCTCAATGCCATCAGGGCCTCCATGTGCTTCCGGTCTTCCTCAGAAAGCTGCATCGCTACGTAGTCAAAATACAGGGGAGAACGGTCGTCGGGTGTCTGCGTGATCACGTCCAGCCAGCAGCTCAGTATCTTGCTGCCTTCGGCCTCACTTCCGCCGTGGCTGATGACCGACAGGGCCGCGAGTTCCAAGTTGGCGTGCATCTGTTGCGGGTCGGTGATTCTGGGAACGTCGTCCGGGCCGATGACCACGGGGAAGACAACCGATCCCGAGGGGCCGAACTGTATCGGTCGTTTGGCCCATCGGGTGGTCGGTAGATCCGGGCAGATGACCAGCAGTTCGGCGGCACATCGGTACCTGGCGCGAACGGTGGCCAGGTAGACCGGCCAACTCCACTTCTTGTTCTTGTCCTCGTTGAGCTGGTTCTCGACGATGATCGCCATGACAGGTCGGTCATCTCGGTGTAGGACGACGACCGCGTCGGCGCGGTATTCGGTGGGTGGACAGTCGGGCAGGTCGCCCGACTGTGTCGTCACCTCGTCGTGATGGGGGATCGGGAGTTCGGTCAACAGGTCCACCGCGAGTCGCGGATTGCGGTGGAACATGTGAATGGGGATCTCATGCTGGGAGGACGGCACCCGATCAGGTTACGTTACGTTATGTCACCGATGCTGGATAGGTCAATATGGATCCAGGTATGTTTATTTCCCGCTGAGCAGTCCAAACAGGCCGTTCGGGTAGCCGCAGCCGAGTCGCATCGCGGTGTCGATATCGGACGTCGACGCGTATCCGGAGTCCGCCATGGCCTGGCCCTCACTCACATGTGGACCGATGAGTTCGGCGACCAGTTCTCCGGTGCGCTCGTCGGTCGGCTCGGCCGCGGGATTCGTTCCCCTGTCATAGAACCCGCCGCCGGACTTGCGTCCCAGCCGGCCCGCGGCGACCAGCTCCCGCAGGACCGGTGCGGTCTCGTGGCGCGGTGATCCGGAGTCGGCGTGGATGCAGTCGAGAATCTCCACACAGGTGTCCAGTCCGATGACGTCGGCCAGCGTCAGGGGACCCATGGGCAGGCCGGTGGTCTTGAGCGCGACATCGATCTCATCGGCCGTCGCGGCCTTGGAGCCGACGAGTTTCGCGGCCTGGTTCAGATATCCCAGCAGCAGTCGGTTGACGATGAATCCACGCCGATCGCCGACCGTGACCGTCGTCTTTCCCAGTTGCGCCGCCAACTCCTCGATGCGGGTGACGACGGCCGGGTCGGTCTGATCCGCAGCGACGACCTCGACCAGTTTCATGACGGGCGCGGGGTTGAAGAAGTGCATTCCCAGCACCTGGCGGGGCCGGTCGGTGGTCGCGGCGATCTCGCTGACCGACAGGGAACTGGTGTTGGTGGCCAGAATCGTGTCGGGTCCACACACCGCGTCCAGCCTGCTGAACACGTCGCGCTTGAGTTCCATCCGCTCGGGGATGGCCTCGACCACCAGGTCGGCGTTCGAGGTGTCGGCGAAGTCCGTGGTAAAGCGGATGCGGTTGACGATGTCCTCGCGGGCTTCGGCGGTGAGTCGTCCGCGATCCACCTGTCGGTTCAGCGACTTGGCCAGATGGCCTTTCCCCGCCTCCAGCGCCGGGTCGGTGACCTCGACTCCGATGACGTCCAGTCCGGCCTTGGCGAACACCTCCGCGATTCCCGCGCCCATCGTTCCCAGGCCGATGACACCAACCGTCTTCATCACGCGATACCTTCCCTCGCTTCATCAGGTTCACCCGACAGTGAACCGATCTTCACCGGCCGAGTGTGCCATGTGAGGCGTCCGCCGCGCCTGTTCGGTCGGCCGCGTCGCGCCGGTGCCACTCGGTGCTGCGGCGTGAGCGATCTCGCGACGACGGGGTGAATCCGCTGGGAACGATTGTCGTGAACACCGTTCACCTTTAGGCTGGACCGATGAAGCTCGCGACCACCCCTGAGATCTCCGACGGCTACCTCATCGCCAGACACCCTGCGACCGGTGTCGAGACCGGCCGATACCGAGTCAGTGATGCTGCGGCGGTCGACGCCGCGGTGGCCACCGCCCGGGAGACCGCTCAGTGGTGGGCGGGGCTCGGATTCGCCGCACGACGGAAGATCCTGCTGGAGTGCCGGGCCGTGATGGCCGGACGGGTCCGTGAGTTGATGCGGTTGATCCGTGTGGAGACCGGTAAGAGCGTGTCGGACGCGTTCAGTGAGATAGCCACGTCCTTCGAGCACCTGAAATGGGCTCCGAAGAACGCCCGGCGTGTGCTGGGGGCCCGGCGGGTGTCCAGCCCGTTGGCCTTGTGGGATCACACCGCCTACCTCGAATACCAGCCGTACGGGGTGGTCGCGGTGATCGGACCGTGGAACTACCCGATGCACACCCCGATGGGCTCGATCGTGTACGCCTTGGCCGCGGGAAACACCGTGGTGTTCAAGCCCAGTGAGTACACCCCGGGAGTAGGGCGGTGGCTGGCCGACGTGATCGCGGAGGTCGCGGGTCGTCCGATCGTCACCGTCGTGCAGGGGGCCGGAGAGGTGGGCGCACTACTGTGTGAGGCCGATGTGGACAAGATCGCGTTCACCGGATCGGTCGGCACCGCCAAGAAGGTCGCCGCGGCTGCGGCGAAACGGCTGGTGCCGGTGCTGATCGAAGGCGGCGGCAAGGACGCCGCGATCGTCGACGCCGACGCCGACATCGCTTCCGCGGCCGACTTCGTGCTCTGGGCGGCCCTGACCAACGCCGGACAGTCCTGCACCGGGTTCGAGCGGGTCTACGTGGTGGAGGAGGTGGCCGATGACTTCATCGAACGGTTGGTGGCCGGTGCCGGAAGACTCCAGGCCGGCGGCGGAGACGACGCCGATATCGGCCCGATCACCATGCCCGGCCAGATCGCCGTAATCGACGGACACATTCGCGACGCGGTCGAACGCGGCGGTACCGCTCTCGTGGGCGGACCCGAGGCGGTTCAACCGCCCTTCGTGCACCCGACGATCCTGGTGGACGTGCCCGAGGACTCCACCGCCGTCACCGAGGAGACCTTCGGCCCGGTACTGGTGGTCAACCGGGTCGCCGACTCCGAGGAGGCGCTGCGACGCGCCAACGCCACCGGCTTCGGGCTGGGCGGCGCGGTGTTCGGCCGACGAAACGCGATGAGTCTGGCGCGCCGGATGCGATCGGGGATGACCGCGGTCAACTCGGGTTTCAGTTTTGCCGCGATTCCCGCGCTGCCGTTCGGCGGAGTGGGGGAGTCGGGTTACGGCCGCGCTCACGGCGATGACGGCCTGCGGGAGTTCGCTCACGCCAAGTCGATCGCCAAACGTCGTGCCCCGCAGCTGATTCCGTTGATGTCGATGAACCGCAAGCCGTTCCACAATCGCCTGTTGGAGCGGTATCTGGGGCTCGGCGGTCGAAGGTAGTCCTCACGTTCGGGATTCCCATGTCTCATGTAGATATCGCCATCTGAGTCGGCCGCGCCGTGATTCGAAGACGGCTGTGGCGATTCGCGCGCTGCCGGATTGCGATGAGACATGGGTTTCCCGGTATGCGGCGACCGTCAGGCCCTCGGTTCGTTCGATCAACTGAACTCGATCGATCGATATCGCCAGTCCGGGCTGGGTGCCGTAGGCGTCGCGGACGCCACGGGCGACCGTCTCCAGATCCCATCCGGCACCCAGGGGATCGATGAGGATGAAGTCATCGGTGTGCGCGTCCCGAAACGATGCCAACCGGGATGTCTCTTCGGGGACGTTGCCGGCCAACCAGTCCTGGATCACCAGATGGTGCCGGACGATCTCGGCTTCGAGGTCGAGAGTTGTCATGGCCGCCCCCAGTTCACACGGGACAGCCAGTCGCCGATCCCGGTTGGCGGAACTCCCAGAGCCACGGCGCTGGCCGAGGCGTTCGAATAGAGGCCCGGACGGTGTTCCGGTACCCATCGATAGGTATCGGCGACCGCCACGGCGTTGCGTGCGCCGATCCACGGTGCGAGAGAGCTCTCGAACTGCGTCGGGTCGTCCGGCTCGTACCGGATCGATGTGGTTGCGGACAGGGCGGCGGCCAGACCGGGACCATCCAGTGTGGCCGTCGAGCCGAGGTCCCACGCCGTGCCCGCCAGGTCGGGTCGGCGCAGCGCGGCGGTCGTCGCTTCGCCGAGCTCGAACAGGCTCGACCACGTGACCACGATGTCGGCCGGCAGGGGATATCGCAGGACGCCCTGCTCAAGGAACCGCCGCACTCTGGGCGCCAGCAGGTTGTCCAGATATATCGAGGGACGAAGTACGACGGTCGGAACCCGGCTGGCCAGCAGAGCCTCGGCAGCGCGTCGACGGGTGGTGAACGCCGCCGGAGCGTCCATGGTGTCCGGCAGCCGATTCGCGGTGTTGTAGACGAGAAGCTCCACCTCCGCCGCGTCGATCACGTTATCGATGATCCTGCTGACGACTGCGGGGTCGAACTCCAGAGGCAGGGTCAACACCGCGTGACGGATTCCGGCGAACGCGGCCCGCACCGCCGCAGGTTCGGTCAGGTCACCGACGTGGGCTTCCCAGCCGTCTCGGTCGGCGGTCGCGGGCCGCCGTGACAGAGTGCGCACGGTACCGCCGGCACCGCGCCAGCTCGCGGCGATCGCGGTGCCCTGCGCACCGGCGCCCAAGACGAGGCAATGAGACACGAGGAACTCCCGTTTCAGTCGAGCGGAACACCATCCTGCCCAGTCAACTGAGTAGTCTCAATAATGAAAAGTCGCGGATCAGTTAAGGACCGTCTCGTGGTTGACGTGTTGAGTGAGTTGTTGGCTCCGATGCGATTGACCGGCCTGTATTACAGTCGCTGGACGGTCTCGGCGCCCTGGGCGGTGTCCGGGGACGCCGACGCCATGGCGGTGGTGCACTACGTCCAAGCCGGCAGCGTGTATCTGGAGTTGTCGGGTGCCCATACGGTGATCGAGGCGGGTGACCTCGCCGTCTTTCCTCACGGGGATGCCCACTATCTGGGTGACGCACCGGGGAGGGCGGCAACCTCCTTGGCCGAGTTGATTCCCGATCGAGGCATCGGCGGCGCGGGGGCCGTGGTGATCGACGGCTCGGGCGAGCCCGCGGTCATGCTGTGCGCCGGGCTCGGGTACCGCCGCGAGTCCGAGGTCGGTTTGTACCGGTCGTTGCCGTCGATGATCATTCTGCGTTCGCACGACATCGCCGAGGTCGCGATGTTGTCCGGAGCACTTGACCAGCTCAGTTCGGACTGGATCCGACATGAGCCCGGTGGTTACCTCATCGCGTTGCGGGCTTACGAGTTGGTGTTCCTGCTGGCGATACGTTCCGCATTGCGAACTGCGGCGAGCAGCCGGGGCGATTCCGCACCCCGGCTGTGGCGAGCGTTGAGTGACCCGGGGATCGGCGCGGCGTTGCGCGCCATGCACAGCGACTATGACCGACCCTGGACCGTCGCGACGCTGGCGGCTGAGGCCGGCCTGTCTCGATCGGCGTTCGCCGCGAGGTTTCGGAGCTCCGTGGGTAGTGCTCCCATGCGGTACCTGACCGAACAGCGGTTGCGGCAGGCCGCGGCCCTGCTGGCCGAGACGCGGCTCAGCCACGACCGCATCGCGCGACGCGTCGGGTACCGGTCCGCCACCGGTCTGCACCTGGCGTTCAAGGAGGTCTACGGAATGGCACCGGGTCACTACCGCCGCGCCGTGCGGTGACTCCTGTGGTTCGTCAGATGTCAAGTGATTAATCTTTGGGTATGAGTCCCCGTCGGCACCGTCGTGCTTCCGCACCGGATCAGCTCGACGAGAATCGAGCACGATTCGGTGGGCAAACCGTTGAACACGGTTCCGATGGTGATTGGTACGTGCGGTCCATTCCCGGTGGACAGGCGGAGAAGGCGTATCGCTGTCCCGGGTGCGACCAACTGATTCAGGCCGGGGCCGCTCACCTGGTCGCCTGGCCGGCTCACGGTGAGGTCGACGAGCGGCGACACTGGCACACGCCGTGCTGGCGCGCGCGGGGGCGC
>Ga0233365_1001039_pt1 | contig 12300 bp, 9 predicted proteins | sample ElkDunMinimDraft_27_FD_191535 | JGI IMG/M metagenome (GOLD analysis project Ga0233365, IMG submission 191535) | Fecal eukaryotic communites from dung pellets of Tule Elk in California, USA - Elk Dung C36 | ecosystem: Host-associated > Mammals > Digestive system > Large intestine > Fecal | place... | reverse complement strand
GAACTGTGACATCCATCCCCGCGATGGCACGGGTTTCGGCCAAGATCATCGTGGCCGTCGGATTGGGTGAACCGAACGAATCCGGGCTGTCCGCCGAAACACTTCGACGTGCGGCGGGGTCGGCGGTCCGGACGGCGGCGGGCAAGAACTCCATCGGATTCGCCATCAACGGCGACGGTGAGGCCGTCTCGCTGGGCGCGCTGCTGGGTGCCTACCAGTTCGAGGGCTACCAGACCGACCGCGCCGACCACAAGGCGCCGGTCTCCGAGATCATCCTGTTCGGCACCACCGCCGACACCGACCGGGTGACCGCACTGGCCGACGGTGTCGCCGCGACCCGTGACTGGTCGAACATCCCCGGCAACCTTCTTCCGCCGGCCGAGTTCGCCGACCAGGTGGCGCAGCGGGCAACCGCGGCGGGCCTGGGCGTCGAGGTGCTGGACGAGGCCGCGCTGACCGAGGGCGGCTACGGCGGAATCCTCGCCGTGGGAATGGGCTCGTCGCGACCGCCGCGTCTGGTCCGGCTGACCTGGCGTCCCGAGGGTGCGACCAAGCACGTGGCGCTGGTGGGCAAGGGCATCACCTTCGACACCGGCGGCATCTCCATTAAGCCCGCGCAGGGCATGTGGGACATGAAGGGTGACATGGCCGGCGCCGCCGCGGTGGCCGGAGCCATGCTCTCGATCGCGGCGATCGGTACGCCCGTCAACGTCACCGCCTACCTCGCACTGGCCGAGAACATGCCGTCGAGCACCGCCTACCGTCCCGGCGACGTGATCACCGCTTACGGCGGCAAGACGATCGAGGTACTCAACACCGATGCCGAAGGCCGCATGGTCATGTCGGACGCGCTGGTCCGCGCCGCCGAGGACGAGCCCGACGCGCTCTACGACGTCGCGACGTTGACCGGTGGCCAGGTGATGGCGCTGGGCAAGCGGATCGCCGGTGTCATGGGCACCGACGACGAGACCGCCCGCGTCAAGCGGATCAGCGAATCGGTCGGCGAGCAGGCGTGGCCCATGCCGATGCCCGAGGAGATCCGCAAGGTCATGACCTCCCCCATCGCCGATGTCCAGCAGTGCGCGACCGGTCTGGAACGTTCCGGACACATGCTCCAGGGTGGCATCTTCCTGTCGCACTTCGTGCCCAAGGACCTGCCCTGGGCGCACATCGACATCGCCGGACCGGCCGCTCACGGCGGCGAGTCGTACGGCTACATCGTCAAGGGCGCCACCGGTTTCGCCGCCCGCACCCTGGTGGCACTGGCCGAGGACCACGCCGCCCAGTAGCGAGGAGGGTTCGCCCGCCGCCGGACCACTGAGGCGGCGCCGGGTTCGACACCAGGTGTCCGAACGCGGCGCGCTTCGTGTCCTCCGCCGGCGGGCGAACCCCGTCCCGTTCCGTCTGGTGGACAGCCGGACTCGGATCGAGGGCACTGTTCGAAGCGGAGCCGGTGCCGGCTCCGCTTCGGTGTTCGGCGGCAACGCCGTCCAGCCGACAAATCCACCGTCGTGACACAACCTTGAGGACTAATGTGGCAGCCATGTTGGAAGAGCCGCTGAGCCTCACCACCGGTGACGGGGTTCGCCTACAGGGGCGACATCTACCAGACGAATCCGACCTCGCGATCGTGATCGCGCACGGTTTCTCCGGGTCCTGCAACTCGCTCAGAGCTCGTCATATCGCCGCCCGGCTGAACGGTTTCGGCGCAGTGGTGGCCTTCGACTTTCGCGGCCACGGGAACTCCGACGGCGTGTCCACTGTGGGAGACCTTGAGGTCCATGACATCGAGGCCGCCGTCGAGTTCGTCCGATCCCGGGGTCACAGTCGCATCGCACTCGTCGGTTTCTCCATGGGAGCGGCGGTCGCGGTCCGGCACGCGGCGCTGTTCGGCGGGCTGACCGCGGTGGCCGCGGTCAGCGGACCGGCGCACTGGTACTACCGGGGAACCCCGTCCATGCGAATGGTCCACTGGGCCATCGAGGACCGGTGGGGCCGCATCGTGTCGCGATGGGGTCTGCGTACCAGGATCAGCACGGCGGGCTGGAACCCGCCACCGATCCCACCGTGGGAGCTGGTGCACAAGATCGCCCCGACCCCGCTTCTCATCGTGCACGGCACCGCCGACCGGTACTTCCCGCTCAGGCACGCTCACGCCCTGCACGACTCGGCGGCCGATCCCCGAGCCCTGTGGGTCGAACCCGGTATGGGGCACGCCGAATCGTCGATGACACCGCAACTCGTACACCGGCTGGGCACCTGGCTACGTGAACCTTCGGTATCTCCTGTCTCACCCCGGGCTTAAACTGCCGCACGTGTCGAGCACCCCTGTCGGGCGGTACGTTCAACCGTCCTTTGATGATCTCGGAACGCCACTGTCCCAAGTGACGTTCATGGTCGTCGACCTCGAAACCACCGGGGTTGCCTCGGATTCGTCGTCCATCACCGAGATCGGCGCGGTGAAGGTGCGCGGCGGTGAGGTGCTGGGCGAGTTCGCCACCCTGGTCAATCCGGGCGAGTCGATCGATCGGCGCATCACGGCGCTGACCGGGATCACCGACGAGATGGTCGCGACGGCACCCAGGATCGACGCGGTGTTGCCGAGCTTTCTGGAGTTCGCCGCCGGGACGGTCTGGGTCGCCCACAACGCGCCGTTCGACGTCGGGTTCCTGCGGGCGGCCACCAACGGCGCCGGACTGCCGTGGCCGCGGCCCCAGGTCGTCGACACCGTCGTCCTGGCGCGGCGGCTGGTCGACCGCAGCGAGGTTCCCAACAAGCGGCTGGGCACACTGGCCCGCTACTTCGGTGCCCGCACCTCCCCCACGCACCGGGCACTCGACGACGCACGGGCGACGGTGGACGTGTTGCACGCGCTGTTCGAACGACTCGGCGCGCACTTCGTCCTGACCGACACCGACCTCGCCGACTTCCAGCGCGCCATCCCCGCCGCCGAACAGCGCCGCAAGAAACACCTGGCTCGCGATCTGCCGCACTGCCCCGGGGTCTACATATTCCGCGACGCCCAGGACAAACCGCTCTACATCGGCACCTCGGTGGACGTGGCCACCCGGGTGCGCAGCTACTTCTCCGGTGGCGAGTCGCGACGCAAGATCCGCGACATGCTCCGGTTGGCCGAACGGGTCGAGGCCGTCGAGTGCTCCCACCGGCTGGAGGCGCAGATACGGGAACTGCGGATGATCGCCACCGCGAAACCGCCGTTCAACGCCAAATCGAAGTACCCGGAGCGACTGGCGTGGCTGCGGTTGACCAACGAGGTCTTTCCGCGCCTGTCCCTGGTGCGGCGGGCTCCCGAACCCGGCAGCACCTGGTTGGGTCCGTTCACCTCCTCCCGGATGGCGACGCAGGCCATGGAGGCCGTTCACGACGCGTTGCACATCCGGCAGTGCAAGACCAAGTTGTCGGCCACCAAGTCGGGGTCGGCATGCGCACTGGCGGAGCTGGGCTGTCCCGCCCCGTGCCTGTTGCAGATCTCGATCGACGACTACGGGCAGATCACCGGACGGTTCGCCTCCACGGTCACCGGGGATCCGAACACGGTGGTGGAACCGCTGCTGGACCGGATTCACGAACTGGCCGGGCAGGAACGGTTCGAGGAGGCCGCCGGGGTGCGGGGCCGGTTGAGCGCCTTCCTTCGGGCGACCATGCGTACCCAGCGCAGTCAGTCGCTCATCCGGATTCCACAGCTGGTCGCGGCGGGCCGGGCCTCCGGGGGTGGCTGGGAGATAGCGGTGATCCGGCACGGTCAACTGGCGGCGGCGGCCACCAGCCCACCCAGGGTCGACCCGATGCCCACCATAGATTCCCTAATGGATTCGGCGGCCACGATCCCCGAGGACGACGCAACCCTTGCCGGACATCGGATAGCCGAGACCGAACTGTTGCTGTCCTGGCTGGAAAACCCCACGGTACGCCTGGTGCACAGCGAGCACGGCTGGTCGATTCCCAGGAGGGCAGCCGCCTCGTACCGGGATCTGCTGGACCGGCTGGACGCCGCGATGCCTTACGGCGGCGGTGATCGCTTTCGGTGAACCCCTCGACACCCGATCTGAAAGTTACGTCGGATTATTGACACTTCTCTAGCCACCCAACGAGATTCGCCCGAAAGATAGGCACGAAAATCTCGTGTGTCCTGTACCACCCGTGCGCCGACCTCTTTAGGATCGGGGCTAACATTTTCCAGCATCGGCCGGAGGTGTCATATGCTGCGATCCATACTCAACCGGTCCTCGCCTGTCGACGACCCGTGGGGTGTGCACGCCAGCGTCGCCGCGCTCGAGGCCACTCACCGCGCCAAGAACCCGAACCCCTCGATCCCCCAGCTGCGCAAGGCGTTCCGCATCGCCGAACAGATGCATCGAGGTCAGAACCGCAAAAGTGGTGAGCCCTACATCACCCACCCCATCGCGGTCGCCGGAATTCTCGCCGACTTCGGGTTGGACACGACCACGATCGCCGCCGCGCTGCTGCACGACACCGTCGAGGACACCAGCTACACCCTTCAGCGGCTGCGCGACGACTTCGGCAACGAGGTGGCGCTGCTCGTCGACGGGGTGACCAAACTCGACAAGCTGTACTTCGGGGACGCGGCGGAGGCCGAGACCTTCCGCAAACTCATCATCACCGCCGGTCGTGACGTACGGGTGCTGGTCATCAAGCTCGCCGACCGGGTGCACAACATGCGCACCATCCAGGCGAAGTCCCGCCCGTCACAGATCCGCATCGCCGAGGCCACCCGCGACGTACTCATTCCGCTGGCCGACCGCCTCGGTCTGTACGTCATCAAGCGGGAGCTCGAGGACATCGTGCTGTCCACCGTCGATCCCGACACCTATGCCGAGATCGACCATTACCTCAACAACAACACGGAACGCTCCGCGCGGGTGGAGTCGGCGGCTCGGAAACTGCGCACCGAGCTGCGGAACATGAAGATCACCGCCGAGATTCTCGACAGGCCCAGGCACCATTACTCGGTCTACCGGGAGATGGCGGTGAGTCCCAGACGGGGTCCGCAGGATCCACCCCGGATGGTGCTGGTCGTCGAGGGCCCACTCACCGAGTGTTACGCCACGATGGGTGCGGTACATCGACTCTGGCAACCACTCCCCGGCAGATTCAAAGACTTCATCGCCAGCCCCAAGTTCAATCTCTACCAGTCCCTCCACACCGCGGTCATCGGTCCCGGCGACCAGCCCATGGACATCCTCATCCGAACCGCCGAGATGAATCAGACGGCCGAACTCGGCATCGCCGCCCACCTGGCCCGGGAAACCTCACGTGGCGCGCAGTCGGTCCAAGAACTGAAGTGGCTGCGCCGGCTACTGGACTGGCAGCGCGACGCCATCGACCCCGGCCGGTTCCTCGATTCACTGCGATGTGACCTGGCCGACGAACAGATCCTGGTGTTCACCACCGGCGGCGAACAGCACATCCTGCCCATCGAGGCCACCGCGGTGGACCTGGCCTACTGCAACGGTCCCTCCGACGGTGACCGGCTGATCGGCGCCTACGTCAACGGGAGGCTCGCTCCGCTGTCGTCTCCGCTGTCGGAGGGCGACCTGGTGGAGACGATCATCTCGGACGCTCGAAGCGGCTACCCGGGGCCATCGCGGGAGTGGCTGCTGACCGCCAAGACTCCACAGGCTCAGCTGCTGATCTCGCAGTGGTTCGCCGGGCATCGTGGTCCCAATGAGGGCGACCCGGTGAACGAGACCGAGAACACCCGCATTCTGGCCGACCGCATCGCGGCGGGCCGGCACGCCGTCGACGCCGCACTGCGTCGCCGTGACCGGGGACTGGCCTCGACCGACCCGCTGATGAGACTGGCCCGCGATCTCGGCTATCCCGATCTCGACGCGCTGTACCTGGCCGTCGACGACAAGAAGTTCGACCCCGACGAACTGGCCGACAAACTCATCGCATCGGTCGACAGAGAACCGTCCCCGGAGACACTCCAGTCTCCGGAGAGCCTGCACTCCTGATCGGACCAGCCCGCTCGTACCGGCGCGAGCGCGGCCATCCACACCGGAACCCGGGATCGACACCGAAAGCGCGTCAGCGGCCGTCTCACCGGCTGGACGGCGCGCGCGTTCGACGCGACATCAGACATGACGAGGCCCCGCTCGGCGGTACGCCGGGCGGGGCCTCGTTCATCGCTTACTTCTTACCCGCTTCGATCTCTTCGCGGGAATCGCTCGGTTCGATCGAGGACTGATCGGTGGAGTCACCGGGCAGTTCGATCGGCTTGAAGAAGCCTCGCAGCCCGGGCTTCAACGCGCCCACGCGGTTCATCTTCTTCGGAACCGTCCATCCGTTGTACTCGAGCACCTTCGGATGACCGTGCTCATCGACCTCGTCGGTCAACGGCTGGTGGATCTCGTAGAAGCGGCCATCGGGGTCACGGCGCATGATGCCGGTCTCGATACCGTGCGCAAGGACCTCGCGGTCGTGCTGCTGGAGTCCCAGGCAGATGCGCTTGGTGATGTAGAACGTGAGCACCGGAATGACCACGATTCCGATCCGGCCGCCCCACGTCATCGCGTTCAAGCTGATGTTGAACTTGTCGGCGATGATGTCGTTGGAGCCGGTAACCGTGGTGATCAGCCAGATGCTGGCGAACATCGCGCCGACGGCGGTACGCGTCGGGTTGTCACGGGGACGCTCCAACAGGTTGTGGTGCGCCCGGTCCTTGGCGAACCGGCGTTCGATGAACGGGTAGAGCAGCGGCACCGTGAATGCCACGCCCATACCGACCACCGCGGGCCAGAACACCGCCGGAAGGATGAACCCGAAGCCGGACAGCTCCCAGTTCGGGAACAGTCGCACCAGGCCGTCGAGGAACATCACGTAGAAGTCCGGCTGGCTGCCCGAGGACACCACCGAGGCTTCGTAGGGACCGAACAGCCAGAGCGGGTTGATCTGGAACAGGCCGCCCATCAACGCGATGACCGCGAAGACGAGCATGAAGAAGCCGCCCTGCTTGGCCGCGTAGTTGGGGAACATCCGGTAACCGACGACGTTGGTCTCGGTACGACCGGGGCCGGGCCACTGCGAGTGCTTCTGGCTGAACACCAGTCCGACGTGGACGGCGATCAGAGCGAGCATGATCCCGGGCACCAGCAACACGTGCAGGATGTAGAACCGGGTGATGATGACCTCGCCGGGGAACTCCCCACCGAACAGCGCGTGCGCGGCCCAGCTGCCGATCAGCGGGATCGACTCGGTGATGCCGTGGATGATCCGCAGACCGGTTCCGGACAGACCGTCGTCGGGAATGGAGTATCCGAGCAGACCCTCGAAGAACGCGAGGATGAACAGGATTCCACCGATGACCCAGTTGGTCTCGCGAGGCTTGCGGAACGCTCCGGAGAAGAACGTCCGGCCCATGTGCACCAGGATCGCGGCCACGAACAGCAACGCGCCCCAGTGGTGCATCTGGCGGATGACCAGACCACCCCGGATGTCGAACGAGATGTGCAGCGTCGACTCGTACGCCTTGGACATCTCGATGCCCCGAAGCGGCAGGTAGCTTCCCTCGTAGTGCACTTCCACCATCGAGGGTTCGAAGAACAGTGCCAGGAAGGTACCGGTGAGCAGCAGCACGATGAACGAGAACAGCGCGATCTCGCCCAACAGGAACGACCAGTGGTCCGGGAAGACCTTGGTCATCAACTTCCGGGTCGGCGACGCCAGCTTGAAGCGATCATCCAGCGCGCCACCGACTTTGCCCGGCAGCTGAGCAGCATCGAACTTACGACGTTTCATTGGTTAGCCACGCTCCCAGAATGCGGGGCCGATCGGCACCAGGAAGTCGGATACGGCGTAGAAGAAGCCGTCTTCGTCAACATCAATCGGCAACTGAGGCAGGTGCCGGGTAGCCGGTCCGAACACCGGTTTCGCGTTGTCGGTGATCAGGAACTGCGACTGGTGGCACGGGCACAGCAAGCGGTTGGTCTGCTGCTCGTACAGGCTCGCCGGGCAACCGACGTGGGTGCAGATCTTCGAGTAGGCGATGTAGTTGTTCCACTGAGCGCCCTCGTACATCTCGTACGCGTTCTCGCGCGCCTTCTTGGCGTCCCCGTCACGCAGGTGAATCAACAGCACCGGAGAATCGGCGTGCCTGTTGGTGGAACCGTCGGGGATCGCCGGGTAGGCGGTGATCTGGCCACCGACCGAGATCATGTCGGGGCGCACCAGTGTGCCGTCCTTCAACATCAACCCGACCGGCTTGCCGTCGTTGTTGCTCGGGTTGAACCCGGTGGTGAACAGGTCGTCGCCCGGCGGGACGATCAACGCGCCCAGCGGAGCGATCGCGGCCAGACCCAGCGGAGCGGCACCGAACAGCAGCGCCCGCTTCAGCATCGGGCGGCGCTTGATCCCGGTCTCGTCGACCATGTTGCCGACGACAGCACCGGTGATCACACGGTCTTCCTCCTTGGAGCCACCGTCGTGACGCTCCTGCACCAGTTCTTCGACCGGCAGCAGTTTCTTTGCCCAGGTGAGGATGCCGATGCCCAGGCCGGCCAGCCCCAATCCGAGGGTCAAGCCCAGCATCGGGGTGTACCACTTGGACATGCTGCCGGCGCCGCCGAATTCGGCGTACTCGTACTCCCACGGCCAGAACGCGTAGACGGCCACGAAGCCCAGGGCGCCCAATCCGGCCACGACGAAGCAGAACGCGATGAAACGCTCGATGCGCTTCTCCACCTTGGTCCCCGGCACGGGAAATGCCGGTTCATAGTGGAGGATCTCGATTCCGTCTCGCCGAAGGCCTTCCTTGACGATCTCGAACCTCGACAGTTTGCCGTCGGTCACATCGACGGGCTCGTCAGCCGACGAATCGTGTTGTGCAGCACTCATGAGTTACGACTTCCCCGCAATCCACAGTGTGGCGATGGCCAGCGTGCTGATACCCACCAGGAAGATCGCCAGGCCCTCGGTGGAGGGACCGAATCGACCCAGTCCCCAGCCACCCGGGTTCTGGTCGGTGTTCAGATACTCGACGTAGGCGATGATCTGAGCCTTCTCTTCGGGCTCGAGCTGGTTGTCGGCGAAGACCGGCATGTTCTGCGGACCGGTCAGCATCGCTTCGTAGATCTGGTCGGCGGGTACTCCGGCCAGCGACGGGGCATACGCACCCGAAGACAACGCGCCACCACCGGTGGCGTAACCGTGACAGCTGGAACAGTTGACCCGGAACAGGTCGCCGCCCTCGGCGACGGAGTACGGGTCGGTCATGACATCGGCGACCATGGCTTCCACGACCTCGGTCGGGAGGGCCTCGGGGCCACCACCCAACGTCTGGATGTAAGCGGCGAGCGCGGTGGCCTCTTCCGGGGTGAACACCGGGGGCTTGCGCTCGGCCTGGGTCTCCTGCATCGCCATCGGCATACGCCCGGAGTTCACCTGGAACTCGACCGAGGCGCTTCCGACTCCGATGAGGCTGGGACCGCGACCGTCAACACCGGCGGCGTTGACGCCATGGCAGCTGATGCAGCTGTTGTTGTACAGCTCTTCGCCCTGGGCGACCAGGGCCTGGAACGACTCATCCGCCTCGTCGGCGTAGATGCCCGGCGCGAAACCGGTGTAAACCCCGCCCACCAAGGCAAGTGCGCCGACGAACCGGGCGAAAGCGCCCAGTCGTCTCCGCCAGCCGGATCGGCGTCTGGTTGGTGCAGCCACGGTAATTGCCTCACCTTTGCTGTTGTCTCCCGGTGCGGGCGGCACCGGCGTCTCGTGTAGGTCAACTGCTCCACAATGAGCTATTCCATCGTGATCGTGGTGGCGATCAACGCAGGAAGTAGATCATGCCGAACAAGGCGATCCAGACAACGTCGACGAAGTGCCAGTAGTACGACACCACAATCGCCGAGGTGGCCTGCGCCGGGGTGAATCGGCCCATAGTGGTCCGAATCAAGTAAATGAGGAATGCGACCAGACCACCGATGACGTGTAGCCCATGGAAGCCGGTGGTCAGGAAGAACATCGACCCGTAACCATCGGTACTGATCGAAAGACCGTGGTTGACCAGCGTCAGGTATTCGTTCGCCTGTCCCAGCACGAACACCAAACCCATGATGAACGTGAGGAAGAACCACCGCCGAAGCCCGTAGACGTCGCCACGCTCGGCCGCGAACACACCCATCTGGCAGGTGAACGAGGAGGCGACCAGAATCAAGGTGAAGGTCAGGGCGTACGGGACGTCCAACAGCTCAGTGTGCTTCTCCCACAGCTCGGGCGCGGACGCCCGAATGGAGAAGTACATGGCGAACAAACCAGCGAAGAACATGAGTTCACTGGACAACCAGACGATCGTTCCGACGCTGACCATGTTCGGTCGGGTCATGGAGTGGATTCGTCTGGGATCAATGGTGGCTTCTGCCGCAGTCACGCGGTCATTATTGCCGCTGATCTTCTACGTCTTGTGGCGGGGGGCGTTCACTCCGCGTGTCACAGCCACTGCCTGGGCTTCTGCGTGACGGGCTGACAATATGCCAGCGGTGCGTGTCGGCGCGACTACGATTCGGGCGGGAGTCACCAGGGAGCGTCGCGGGTGGAACCGCTGGCGGTAGTCTCAAGGCTGACCGTTCTTCATCGAGTCGGAGCCTTCGTCAATGAGCAGCAGCTACACCGTTCTTCTGTACAGCGACAACCTCAAGGTGCGCAACAACATGCGGTCGGCCATCGGTGAGAAGCCGGCGTCCGACATCACCATCGAATACCTCGAGGCCACCACTTACCACGAGGCGATCCGCATGATCGACACCTATGTGATCGATCTGATGCTGCTCGACGGTGAGGCTCAGCCCACCGGCGGGATGGCCATCGCGCGTCAGCTTCGCGACGAGATGGACAAGCCCCCGATGATGTGCCTGGTGCTGCGTCGTGCCGCCGACAACTGGCTGGCGGCCTGGTCGGAAGCCGACGAGAAGCTCTCCTACCCGCTCGACCCGCTGCGCACCGGCGCCAAGGTGGTCGAAATGCTGCGCTCGCGTCGCAGCCCGGTGGCCAACTGACCACCAGCACAACGCTGAACCACCACCTTGAGAGGTGTCACGCCAGTGACCAAGCAATGGCCCACCATTCTGTCGGCTCTCATGGAGGGCAGGCCACTCACGTCATCGGACACCGATTGGGTCATGACCGAGGTGATGGCGGGCGAGGCGACTCCCGCTCAGCTGGCGGCGTTCGCGGTTCTGCTGCGCGCCAAGGGTGAGACCCCCCAGGAGATGGCCGGGCTCGTCGCCGCGATGCTCGCGCACACCGAGCGCCTGGAACTTCCTCAGGACTGCGCCGACATCGTCGGCACCGGTGGTGACCGTTCACACACCGTGAACATCTCCACGATGGCCTCCCTCGTGGTGGCCGGTGGTGGGGTTCCGGTCGTCAAGCACGGCAACCGCGCCGCCTCCTCGCGGTGCGGATCGGCCGACCTGCTCGAGGCGCTGGGCGTCCCGCTGAACCTCGGACCGAAAGGCGTGTCCCGGTGTGTCACCGAGGCGGGCATCGGGTTCTGTTTCGCCGCACGGTTCCACCCCGGCATGCGGCACGCGGCGGCTCCCCGCCGTGAACTGGGCATTCCGACCGCGTTCAACTTCCTCGGGCCGCTGACCAACCCGGCACAGCCCCGGGTCGGGGCCATCGGATGCGCCGACCCGGCGATGGCACCGGTCATGGCCGACGTGTTGGCGCAGCGGGGCGCGAGTGCTCTGGTGGTCCGAGGCGAGGACGGCCTCGACGAGCTCACCACCGGCGATCTGACTCGAGTGTGGATCGTGAATCGCGGCACAGTCACCGAGACGCTGATCGACGCGGTCGACCTCGGGGTTCCCCGCTCGCCGCTGTCGGCGCTGCGCGGTGACGACGCCACCTTCAACGCCGAGGTCGCGCGAGCGCTGCTGGCCGGACGCTCGGATCCGGTGCGTGACGCGGTGATGTTGAACGCTGCGGCGGGATTCGCCGCCTTCGAAGGACTGCACAACGACATCAGCGGCGATCTGGCCGGAGCCCTGCGGCGCGGTCTGGACCGGGCCGCCGACTCGATCGACTCGGGTGCGGCCGCCGAGACGTTGACCCGCTGGGTGTCCACCGCCAATGCCGCGAAGGTGTCGGAATGACGGTTGTCGTGGGTCGCGCTCGAAGTGACCGGGCGGTCGCCCGGCCCCGCTCCCCGCACCGAACGAGCGTGGCCGCCACCTCACCACCCACGGGCACCCAGCACACGCCACCCCGGTACAACGCGAGCATTTCACCGTCTCGTGTGCGAATCGACCACACACGGCC
>Ga0233365_1001038_pt1 | contig 12306 bp, 12 predicted proteins | sample ElkDunMinimDraft_27_FD_191535 | JGI IMG/M metagenome (GOLD analysis project Ga0233365, IMG submission 191535) | Fecal eukaryotic communites from dung pellets of Tule Elk in California, USA - Elk Dung C36 | ecosystem: Host-associated > Mammals > Digestive system > Large intestine > Fecal | place... | reverse complement strand
CGCTGTCGGCATCCTCGCCGCTCTCCCCGCGACGCTCGGTGTCACCGCCGCCGCCATGTCCACACTCAAGGTCGCGACCGCGGGTGTTGGGGAAGCGTTCGGCGCCGCCCTCACTGGCGATGCCGACGAGTTCAGCGAATCACTGGAGGGCTTGTCTGCGAACGCGACCGCTGCCGCGCAAGCGGTCCGTGGCCTACGCCCCGAAGTGGACAGCCTGCGCGACAGCGTGCAGGACGCGTTTTTCGCTGGGTGGGCTGAGCAGATCGAGGCCGTCGCGGGGCGTCTCATGGGGCCGCTGCGGGAGGGTATGACGGCGACGTCGTCGTCGCTCGGGTCGCTCGTCCTGGGTCTGCTCGCGGTTGGTGAGCAAGGCCGGTCGGTCGAGTTCCTCGACGAGACGTTCGCCGCCACGTCGCGGTCGCTTGACGCGCTCGCTGATCCCCTGCGGAACGTCGTAGAGGGATTGATCGATGTCGCGACCGACGGGATCCCCGCGTTCGAGTCGCTGAACGCGTCCCTGGCGTCCGCGCTCGACCGGTTCGGCGACTGGCTCAAAGCGTCCGCCGAGGCTGGCAAGGTCACTGAATGGGTGGCCGCCGCGCGTGAAGTGTTCGCGTCACTGGGCGAGATTATGTCAAGTGTCGCTGGGATTCTGGGTGCCGTGGGTACCGCCGCCGACGCCGCCGGTGGGTCCGTTTTGGGCGTTTTCGGGGCCGCGCTCGGCGCCGCGAACGAGTTCCTGTCATCCGCGGCCGGGCAGGGCGCGCTTACCGCCATTTTCGAAGCGCTCGGCGCTGTCGGTGCCGCGCTCGGGCCAGTCATCGCCGCGATCGGCGAGGGCCTGGGCACGGTCGCGCCGATCATGGCGGATATCGCGGTCGCGATCGGGCCTGCGCTCGTCGCGGCCGTCGACGCGCTCGCGCCCGCGCTCGCCGCGATGGGCGCAGGCATGGTGCCCGTGTTCGAGGCGCTCGGCGAGGCCATTTCTGGGCTCGACCTCGAACCGCTTGGGCAGGCGCTCGGTACCGTCCTCGCTGCGCTCGCGCCACTCGCCGAGCCGCTCGCGACGATCGCGCAGCTCGTCGTCGACGTCCTCGCCGTCGCGTTGACCGCTATCGCCCCATTGATCGAGGCGTTCGCGGCAGCGATCACGCCCGTCGTCAACGCGCTCGCCGACGGCCTGAAACCGATCCTCGCCGCACTCGGGCCGATTCTTGAAGACGTGATGACGGCGCTCGCGCCGGTCATGGAAGCGCTCGGCGGCGCGCTCGCGACGATCCTCAGTGAGCTGCTCGCCGCGCTCGCGCCCGTCGTCGAGGTTCTCGGCGGTGCGCTCGTCACGATCATCGAAACGCTTGCGCCCGTAGTGGAACAGCTCATCGGTCCACTCACGGATCTCGCGATGATTGCGCTGATTCCTCTACAAGTGATGCTCCCCGTGATCGCCGCGCTGCTGGAGGGTCTCGCGCCGGTGTTCACGCAACTCGTCGAGGCGTTGCAGCCGGTCATCGACGCCATCACGGAGATGACGCCGATTCTGCGGGAGCTCATGACGCAGCTCGGCGACGCGTTCGCCGAGTCGATCATGGCGATGATTCCGTCGCTGATTCAGCTCGCTGAGGCGCTCGTGCCGCTCGTCGAGATGGCAGCCGAGCTCGCGGTCGTCCTGCTCGAGGTCGGGATCACGGTCCTGCAAGCCGTGATCCCGGTTCTCGCTGACCTGCTGCCGATCATCGGCGAAATCGCCGGGTTCCTCATGTCCGTGTTCGTCACCGTGCTCGAAGCCGTGATCGCGGTCCTCGGCGTCGTCGTCGACGCCGTCGTCTGGGTCATCGGCATTTTCGGCGACCTCATCGGCGTCATCGGCGACGTCGCCGGGTGGTTCGGCGACCTCGTCGGCACTGTGTGGGACGCGATGGGCGAGTTCGGCGACGCGATCTCGGAGCGGCTCAACGACGCGATCGCGTGGTTCAAGTCGCTCCCGAAGAAGATCAAAACCGCTGTCGGCAACTTGGGCAAGCTGTTGTGGAACGCGGGCCGGGACATCATCCGCGGCCTCATCGACGGCATTCAATCCGGGATCCAGTGGCTGAAGAACAAGCTCGGCGAGGTCACGAACCTCATCCCCGATTGGAAGGGGCCGATGGAGGTCGACTTGAAGTTGCTGACGCCGTCGGGTGAGGCGATCATGCAGTCACTCATCGACGGCATCGACAAGCAGCTGCCAGCGCTGCGGACCGAGCTCGGCGGGATCACGGCCGAGATCGCGGCGACACCGGTACCGCCGCCGAGTGTCCCGATCATGCCCGTCGCCGCGTACGGCGACGCCACCGGCCGCGCCGTCGCCACGCCCGCCCCGACCGTCGTCATCGAGCTCAACGGCGACGGCGACGAGCTGCTGCGGCTGCTCCGCAAAATGGTCAACGTGCGCGGCGGCAACGTTCAAACCGTGATAGGCCAAAGGGGACGATAAATGCCGAGATTCGCTGCGACAGTGGAGATCGCGCCAGGCGCCGACCTCACCGCCGACCCCGCCGGGTGGCCGTGGGTCGACGTGTCCGCGTACCTGCGACAGACGTCACCGGTCGAGATCCGGCGCGGCCGCGCCGACGAGACGTCGACCGCCGACGCCGCGACTCTGCGGCTCACCCTCGACAACCGCGACGGGCGGTTCACCCGGTTGAACCCGTCCGGCCCGTGGTACGGGGCGCTCGGGCGCGGCACCCCGATCCGCGTATTCGTCGACGCTGGCGACGGCCCATCGACCCGGTTCACGGGCCACCTGTCCGAGTTGCCCCCGCGGTGGGACGTTCGGGGCAACAACCGGTGGGCGACGATCGTCGCCGACGGTGTCATCCGCAGGCTCGCGCAGGCCGACGCGATCGCGTCGCCCCTGCGCGCCGCGATCATCGCGTCTGCCCCGGTCGCGTACTGGCCGCTCGAAGACGCCCCCGGGTCGACGACCGCCGCGAGCGCGATTCCCGGCGTCGCGCCAGCGCGCGCGGTCGCCGTTGCCGCGCAGGGGTTCGCGCGGCAGATCGTCCGGTATGGAGACACCGACGGCCCCGCCGGGTCGTACCCCGCTGCCGTGTTCCCGGAAGGGTTCCTTGGGCTCGCGGGTCGTCCGCCGCTGCTCGCGGTCGGCGCGGCGTGGACCGTCGTTGCCTGGGTCAAGTTCGAGACGTCCGAGACGACGGCGTTGTCGATGCGTCCGTTGAGGATCAACAGCACACCGCCCACATCGGGCGGTATCGGGCGGTGGCAGTTCCAGGTCACCGAGAACCAGGTATCCGTTGTGGCCTACGACGCGACGGGCGCGACGCTCGGGTTCCAACAGCCGTTCGTGTCGGCGCCGCGCTTGCCGTTCGACGGCGAGTGGCACATGATCGGCCTGTCCGCGTCCACCTCCGGCGCGAACGTCGCCTACACGCTGCTGTGGGACGACATGACGTCGTCCGGGACGATCACCGGCCAACAACTCCCCCCTGTGGAGCGGGTCGAGTGCATCGACCACACGTTCACCGCCGCACAAGTCAGCCTCCGCGCCGCGTCGCACATCGGAGTGTGGTCAGGCGCCCCGACCGTCGCCGACCTGCTCGACGCCGCCTCCGCCCACGAGCACGAGCTCGCCGTCGACCGCATGACCCGCGTCTGCACCCAAGCAGGCGTCGACTTCACGGCAGTTGAGGGTGCGGACCCGTCCGAACCGTGCGGCCCGCAGCCGCTCGGCACCGTCCTCGACATCCTCCGCGACACCGAGCACACCGACGGCGGGATCCTCGCCGAGCGCCTCGACGGGGGTCTGTCCTACGTGGCGCGATCGGCGCTCGTCGCCGCCGCCCACGGCGCGCCAGTCCTGGAAATCACGGTCGCTGACAGCGAGCTACAGCCGGACATGGACGTGTCCGATACGGACACGCACACTGTCACCGACGCGACCGCGTCGCGCGAGGGCGGATCGACCGCGCGCCTCGTCGACGAGGCGCGCATCGCAACCGAAGGGCGCTACACGCGAAGCGACACGGTGAACGTCGCTGTCGATGGCAGGTTGCCGGACTACGCGGGGTGGATGCTGTGGCAGGGCCGCGGCGACCACTACCGGTACCCGGTGATCCCGATCCACCTCGCGGGGACGCCCGCACTCATCCCGCAGTGGACGGCCGCCGACATCGGGTCGCGCGTGACGATCCCCGACCCGCCGGCCCCGCTGCCGCCCGAACCGATCGACGTCCTCATCGACGGGTACTCGGAGACGATCACGCCCTGGTCGTGGGAGGTCGCGATCACGGGTTCCCCGGCTGAGACGTGGCGCGTCGGCACCCTCGACGACCCCACGTTCGGCAGGTTGGATACGGCCGGGTCGCGCCTCTACACGGATGTGGACGCGACAGCCACGAGCCTCGTCGTCGAGACGACGCAGGGGCCGCCGTGGTTGACGACCGCGAGCCACCCCGACGAGTTCCCGCTCGACATCGAAGCCGCAGGCGAGCGGATCACCGTCACGGGCGTCGTCCCATGGGTGCGGGATGCGTTCGGCCTCACCGTCTCGGGCGGTTGGGGCACGGCCGATTCGGGGCAGGCGTGGGTGACCGGCGGCGGGACCGCTGCGGACTTCGCCGTTGCTGGTGGGTGGGCGTCGCACAGCCTCGGCGCCAACGACTCCCTGCGGACGACGACGGTCGACGTCGACCTCACCGACATCGACGTGTATTGGACGTGCCGGACACCGGTCACCGCGACGGGTGCGCAAATCGTATGTGAACTGCTCACGCACTATGTGGACGCCTCGAATCATTACAGGTGGGAGGTCGGCTTCCAGCCGAGCGGCAATGTGGACATTCGCATCCGTCGGTTCGTGGCTGGCAGTGGAACGGTGATCGTGTCGGCGCCTGCGGTCGCGACGTACGCGCCGAATGTGCCGGTGTCGGTGCGGTGCCAGTCGCGGGCGGGCCGGATGCGCATGAAGTCGTGGCGGCAGTCCATGGTCGAGCCGCACGGGTGGTCGTTCGACATCACCGACACGACACACGTCATGGGCGATCTCGGCTTTTTCAGTCTGCTCGCGGGTGGGAACACCAACACGAAACCCGTGGCTCTCGAATATGCGGACTTCCGGGTCGTGAACATTCAAGAGTTCGCAGCCACCCGGTCGGTGAATGGAATCGCGAAAACGCATCCGGCCGGTACAGCTATACGTTTGTGGCAGCCCATCGTAATGGGCCTATAAGGGGGGTATGAATGGCATTCGAGCTCGTCGCCGGTGAGATTCTCACCGCCGAGAAACTCAACCAGCGGCTGCCGTACCGTGTGGACAAAACCGCGCCGCAATCGGTCACGTCATCGACAACCCTCGTCAACGACGGCGACCTCACGGTGCCCGTCGAAGCGGGCGCGATCTACGAGGTCGAGGCGCTGATCCTCGCGTCCGGCGACACTGCCGGCGACATCCGCGTCGCCTGGTCGGTCCCGTCCGGCGCCGCCTCGGCGGGGCGGGTGTGCATCGGCCCGCAGCTCGGCATGACCGCCGCCACCAACACCGCCATGGTGGACATTTCACGGAACTGGGCGACGCAGCAGACATACGGCGTGTCGACATCGACAGTCGGCATTCTCGAAAAGGGAACGCTCACCACGAGCGCGATGCCCGGCAACCTTCAAATGCAATGGGCACAGGGCACATCATCGGCGACCGCGACGAACGTCGAGTCGGGCTCATGGCTTCGTATACAAAGGATCGGATAATGGCCGAATACGCTCCATCAGCGATCAAGTGGCTCGCCGCCGAATGGATTGCGGCGATCGGATCGGCCGCAATGTCTGGCATCGTCGGCGACCGGAACCACCGCTACGGCTACCACCGCGCCCGCGCGGTCCTGCCACCGTCGGACTATTCGGTTCGTCTCGCCGACGACCGCGCCGGCGATGCGTGGGCGGCGAGCGCGCTCGACATCAAAATGAACGCCGCCGCGATGGCGACGGTGACGGCGCGCCTGCGCGCGGCGGCCCTCGACCCCGACGACGACCGGCCCCGGTTCATCCGCGAGTTCTACGGGACCCTCGACGGCCGGGCCGTGTTCGGACTGACCCACGACTCGGGCGGGGGCGCGTGGCGCCACGCAACGAGCGACAACACGCACCTTTGGCACGTCCACATCTCATTCTTCCGCCGCCACGCGACCAGCATGGACGCGATGCGCGCGGTCCTGTCCATCATCACCGGCTCATCCCGAAGGGACGACGACATGAACCTCGACGACAAGATCAAACTCTCGGCGTGGATCCCGGACACGTGGCCCGACCTCGCCGACACGATCTCGGTGCGTACCGCGCTCGGCAGCGGCTACGGGCACGCCCGTCAAGCGAAGGACATGATCCGCGACCTCGGGCCGCAGGTCCTCGCGGGGCAGGCCGCGATCCTCGCCGCCGTCGCGGGTGACGACGTCGCCGCAACCGTCCGCGCCGAACTCGACCGGGCGGCCGAACGCGAACGCGCCGAGCGCCAGGCCGAGCGCGCGGAACTCGTCGACGCGCTCACCGGGTCCGCCGACGAGATCGCCGCCGCCGTCGCCGCCGCCCTACCGGACCGGGTCGACGTGACCGCGCTCGCCGCCGCACTCGGCGCCGAGCTGGGCCGTCGACTGTCGGAGTAGGGGCGATGGCCGATGACCCGGGCACGCGCGAAGCCGTCGCGCAACTACGGTCCGATCTGCGCGACGATTTCGCGGCCGTCCACACTCGGCTTGACACGCTCGTATCCCGTGAGCTGCACGAGGCACAGCTCGCGCGGCTCGGCGACCGTGTCGACGTGGTCCGGGACCGCGCCGACGCGGTCCGCGCCGACCTCGACCGGCTCGTCGCCGCGATCGAGACCGATCGGCGAGCCGCCGCCGACCGCCGCGCCACCGACCGGCGCATGGTCATCGGGTCCGTCATCGCTGCGGTGCTGTCGGTCGTCGTGCAGATCATCATGCGATCGGGGGCGGCATGAGACTGCCTGACCGTCGCGGCGTCGCGCAGTGGGCGGGCATCCTCGCCGCGCTCGCGCTCGTCGCATGGGCCATGTGGGCTGTCGAGCGACAGGCCGCTCGTGTCGACGCGCTCGCTGCCGCGCTCGAAGCCGAACAAGCCGCCGCTGAGGACCGCGGGGAGACACCCGTGGCGCCGGCGCCCGACGACATCATCGACGACCCGGCTGTCGGCCCCGCCGGTCCGGCCGGGCCACCCGGTACGGACGGCGACGACGGCCGAGGACTCGTCGATGTCGAGTGCCGCGACGGGGAGTGGCTCGTGTCCTACACGGACGGGTCGACCGCGCTCGCGGGCGACTGTACTGGCGATGAGGGGCCGCAGGGTGTGCCTGGTGTCGGGCAGCCGGGGCCGGCGGGTCCGTCCGGGCCACCCGGGGCGTCCGGGGACGACGGCCGCGGTATCGACTCGATCGAATGCGTCGCCGAAACCGGGCGGTGGCGCGTGACCTACGACGACGGTGACGTCGTCGACGACGCCGGACCGTGCGTGTGGACGCCCGGCCGGTAACCACCCAGATAGGAGCAACCATGCAGAAAGAACCACTCTGGACTGTTGGCGGAGTCGCGGCGCTCGCCGCCGCCGTCCTCGGTGTCATCGTCGCCGCTGGCGTTCCGATCGGCGCCGACCTGCGCGAAGCAATCCTCGTCCTCGTCGGCGTCGTCGCGCCACTCGTCGTCGCGGGAGTCGCGCGCTCGCGGGTCTACTCGCCCGCGTCCGTCGAGAAGATCCGCGAGCAGCGATCCGAGTGACGGAGGGGTTCCCCCCTCTCAGAACCAACGCGCCCCCCGCTCCACAACGGAGTGGGGGGCGATTCGTCGTGTCTCCCAAGTCCATCCCCGCGTGCGCGGGGAGCATTCGAACCGGACCTGCACAGTGCCCTCACCGTGGGGATCATCCCCGCGTGCGCGGGGAGCATTATTTCGGACGACGATCGTCGATAGCTCGATATGGACCATCCCCGCGTGCGCGGGGAGCATTGGTCGAATCCGTCGGACGCGTACCGGTCCAGAGGACCATCCCCGCATGCGCGGGGAGCATCCGCTGACGTCGAATACGACGAGCTGGCGCACAGGATCATCCCCGCATGCGCGGGGAGCATCCTCAGCGAGCCCGTACCGGCCTCAGACCTCACGGATCATCCCCGCATGCGCGGGGAGCATCTGGTTCTCGGCGGTACGGCCGCGACCATCACGGGATCATCCCCGCATGCGCGGGGAGCATCGGGGTCGCCGGGCCTTTCCCGCGCGGCTCGCCGGATCATCCCCGCATGCGCGGGGAGCATACTTCGGTAGGCGGTCGCTTTCGCCATGAGTGAGGATCATCCCCGCATGCGCGGGGAGCATAGCTCGGTATTTGATCGTCATAACCGACCAGCCGGATCATCCCCGCATGCGCGGGGAGCATACGAGTTGACCTGGGTGTCTACCGACGAGTAACGCCAGTTTTGACCAAGATCATTTTGGTGGCTCCACTTTTCTTGTCTCCCAAGCGAATCTACCCGATTCGTCGTGTCTAGGACCCGTCCTCGGCTTGGTCGCCGTCGTCGCCATCGCCGATGTCCCACGCGATGACGCCGGTGCCATCGTCGGGCGTCCCCGGTGGCCACACGAGCGCGATTGGCGGGTCCATCGTCGGTCCGTATCCGGGCGGGTAGAGGCCGAGGGAGTGTGCGTATTCGGCGAGTGCACGACTGTCCATCGTAGACTCCATCAGCTCCAGCAAGTGAGCTTCAAGTTCCGGGTCATCAGTGACTCGTACCCACGTGTCATCAACCATCATGCGATTGCCTCCCCAGTTCCCTCGTATCGTCGCACTCTCGGCGTTGAGTTTTCCCGGACCGTCCATACCCACAGGTTCGCGCCCTCTGGGATCACCTTTCTGAGGTTAGCGTCGCAGCGCTTCTCGGCTCGATCGCGACCACCACAGGGCGGGATGTTCAGGTACAGCACCGCCTCCCGAAGGCCTCGACCTCGCATGATCTTCGCGGCGTCACGTTCGGCGTGCCACGTCGTCGTGTACTCCGGGTCCGATCGCCACGGTTCTTTCAGGTCGTCGCAGGGTGGTGCCTGCCCCTTCCGGTGCGCCTTCATCACCTCGACACCGTCGATTCGCCGACCGTCCTCGTCGTAAAGGTGGCCCCGCGCCGACGTCTTCCCGTCACTGTTCTTCGGCCATCCAACACGGCGCAGTGCTTCAACCGCACCGGGATGCGGGCGGATACGGTTGAACCCGTCCAAGGCGCGAGCCGGCGCCACGTTCGGCGGAGCGCCTCCTAAAGCCGCGGCCCTCGCGGCGGCCTGGAGCTGAGCCTGGTACTCCGTCGCGGCGGACTGCGCCGCACCGAGGGCGCTTTGCGCTTCCTGAATCGATGACGAGGCGAGCGTGCAAACCTCGACAGCGTGCTCAACCTCGGTCTCAGCCGCGAGGGCCGCGGCCTGCTCCTCTTCGGACTCCGCCTGAGCAATCGACGCTCCGGCCTCTCTGATCGTGGCGATGACTCCGCCCACCGCCGCCGTGATCTCGGACGTCTTCGACCGGTCCGTGACGCCGGACAGCGCCGCGCTTGCCGTGTCGACCGTCGCGCTCGCCGACGTCAGCGACGCCGCCGCGCGCTCCATCGACTCCTGCGCCGCGATAAGGAGAGACGCGACGCCTTCCAAACCGAGACCGGCGAACGCGTGGGACCGGTCCCGCAGCGAGGATTCCGCGTGGGTACAGGAATCGGCGGCGGACCGGACACCATCACGGGTCGTACCGAGTTGCTGCTGTAGTGCATCGACGCTCGTCATGCCCGGTGACGGTAGGCGTCGCGATGCGATCGCGGAAGTGGTCTGTCGAATAGCCGACAGCGTTAGCGTATGCGCCATACGAAAACGGCCCACCCCATGTGTCGGGGCGGACCGCTATCGTTGTGTCTACATCTCGTTCGGTAGTGGGGAAGCCGCCCCGCTACCGAACCGCTTTCAAGAAGCCCACGAAATCCTCGGGGGACAGTGTGAGGATCGGCGAGTCGTCGCCGAGCTTGCTGTCACGAACCTCGAACGAGGTCGACCTTCGGGCCTCGACGCAGTTGCCGCCGGCGTTGCCGCTACGGCTGGACTTGCGCCATTCTCCGGGCGTCACCATTCCCACTCCATCACGTCGATAGCGTCCTGCCACGCCGCATCAAACACGCGACGATACCGCTGTACGGTACCCGCGTCCTCGGCATACTCTGCACGCGCCAGTGTCTCGGTGTACACGACAGCAGGGTCGAGCGGGTCGGCGAATGTCAGTAGCTCGAACGAGCCGCACATCGACGCGTACGCCCCTACGCGTTCGGGGACAACGCGCATCGTCAACGCTGGGCAGTCGGTGAGGTGCCCGCGCAGTTCGACGACCGATTGCTCGTACGTTTCGCCGCCGCCGATGGGACGCCGCAGGGCTCCTTCCGTGACCAACGCCCGCACGGGGCGGGACGCGCCGCGTGCAAGGATGACCCGCCGCCGAGCGCTGCGCAGGCGCAACGCCCCGTCGAGGTGGTCCGGTGAACCGAGGATGTTCGACACGAGGACCGCGCGCGCGTAGGCGTCGGGTTGAATCGCACCCGGCCATATCTCGGTCTCGTACACCATGATTTCGGCAGCGTCCTCTTCGAGCTCAGGTAGCAGCGCGAAGTCGCTGATCAGCCCCTCGAATTTCTCAGAGTGCGCGCGCTGGTCATGTGCCGTTCGCGCCATCGTGACGAGGGCTGACACCTGGGCGCGGCTCGCCCCATACAGCTCGGCGAGCGCCTGCACGATGGGCCACGCCGGGAGAGTTTCGGCGCGTTCGATCCGATTGATCGTCCTACGTGAACAGATTTGTGCAGTTTCTACGTCCGCTGGCGCCTTGCCAGCTGCCTTGCGCAGTGTGGATAGTCGACGGGCTAGGCGACGCTCCACAAGTTTCGTTGCCATCGTCACACCATACGTGGCAAGCAGCTCGGACATTTTGGCGCGCTACCTTGTCCGATCATTGCGGCCGCCATGATGTTCGCTGACGATTTGACGCCTGGCATCTAGCGCCGCTACCCGCGACGATAACGAAATGAACACCACAGGCAGGGACAGGACGAGCTGCGAGGCGCGGGGGCACACCGCGTACCCGGCCGACCGGTGGGGCATGCGCGTCTACTGCCGCGACTGCACGGCACGATTCGGCGTCGGTATGCAGTGGCGCGGCGCCATGGCAGGTGTGCGATGACCGACTACGTGTATTTGACCGCGCTCGACGCGGCAGTCGGCGCCGACCCCGAGCGGTTCGAGTACCACCGATTCAGCTGGTACGGGCGCGCCACCGACATGTATGACGAGGCTCGGCGCCGCGAACACGTCAGCGGCCTTCCACCGCTGCTGATCCACGATGCTCTTTCCCGGCCAGGGCTCGCGAATGGCACCGCGTTTGGGATTGACGACGCCATCGCGTGGATACGAACGCAGTTCGAGCAGTACGCCGATCGAGTCGAGGGCGGACAGCTTCGTGACGGCATCGACTGGCGTCTCACGTGCGTCCGGCACTCGCTGCGCGTCGGACACGCCATCGCCGAGACCCTCCTCATCCACGGCGGATACCGCGCCTGGATCTGCGTCATACCAACGGTCCGCGCTGCGACGGTGGTGACCGCGTGACCGCTCACGCCGAACAACGACTTGGTGGTTTCGCTATCGCAGACAAAGCGTACTCGGTGACGACGTCGGCCGCGCCGGACACGGTCCGGGTCTATGACGTCACGGGGATTGCGTTCACCGCGACCGACGCCCCGATGGTCTGCACCATCACGGGAGCGTGGCGCGCCCAATGCCCGGAACCGTCGTTCGGCGGCGAGTACATCGGCCGAGACGAGGGCTGGCAGTGGCGGATCGTCGCCGAAGCCGTCAGCGTCATCCGGCCACGCGCGGTGTCACCCAGCCCGCGCGTCGTCGACCCGCCTCCCGCATGACGGGTCGACATCCCCCGGCGCGGGACACCCTCCCGGTACCCGCGCCGGGGCCGAACGTCCTCATCAGGATGCATCACCACTCACTGTCCTGATGAGACGACCGGGGCCCGTCGGTGGGACTGGGCTCCGATGCTGCCGGTATGGAGCGCAGCAACCGCGGGGAGCACGACCTGGTGGGAGTGCTCCCCGCACCACGTCAACACCCGGCCGGGTCCGCAGCCGGCCGCCGCGAAGTGGCAGACGCGGCAGCGGGGGCGTCTTCAAAATGGCGCCCCTGCTTTACATCGACATAGGACAGGACAATGGACACCCTCGAC
>Ga0233365_1001037_pt1 | contig 12310 bp, 12 predicted proteins | sample ElkDunMinimDraft_27_FD_191535 | JGI IMG/M metagenome (GOLD analysis project Ga0233365, IMG submission 191535) | Fecal eukaryotic communites from dung pellets of Tule Elk in California, USA - Elk Dung C36 | ecosystem: Host-associated > Mammals > Digestive system > Large intestine > Fecal | place... | reverse complement strand
CCGCCGAGGTCAGTCCCTGGTGCAGCGGCAGTTGTACATGCTCGACGAGTTCTCCTCCGTCGAACGTGACCCCGAGAGCATCGCCCGCATGGGACAGCTCAACCACCTCGCCTCGCGCATGCGCCGCAACGAGGAGAACCTGCTGCTGTTGGCCGGTGGCGACCCCGGACGCCGCCACAACACCGCGACCTCGGTCGCCAAGGCCGTGGCCGAGGCCGCCGCCGAGATCGAGGACTCCGACCGGGTCGTCGTCGTCGACTCCGCCGAGGCACCCGTGGTCGCCAACGTGGTCGGCGACGTGGTGCACCTGCTGGCCGAGCTGCTGGAGAACGCGGCACTGTTCTCGCCACCCAACACCAAGGTGCGAGTGGCGACCCGGCACACCGTGCACGAGATCGTCATCAGCATCGCCGACGAAGGCATCGGACTGCCACCCGAGCAGGTCAGCGAGATCAACCAGCGCCTCGCCGAGCCGTCGGCGCTGACCTCCTCCCTGGCCGGAACCATGGGTCTGCTCGTGGTCGCGCGACTGGCCGCCCGACACCAGATCGACGTCCAGCTGCACTCCACCGCGGGTAAAGGCACCTTGGCGGTCGTCCGACTGCCCGAGACCCTGATCGCCAAGGACGCGCTGCCCCCCGCACGCGTCCCCGGCTCCGCCTTCGCCGGCGCCGACCGCACCCGCGCCGGATCGCCACTGGCGTTGACGGCCGAACCCTCCACCGGTCCGTTGACCGGCACCGGGGAACGCCCCTCCGCCGACGCCCTCGGCACGATCGTGCCGCACCAGCGAACCGCCTACCGGCCGGCCGAACCGGCCGCCCGACCGCACGCCAAGGCGAGCCAACCCCAGACAGCCGGCGCGTACCGCAGCAGCTGGTTCATGCCCGCCACCGGCTCCGGCGACTTCCCATCGCAGCCGCCCGGGTCGCTCAGCTGGAAAGAAGGCGCCGGAGACGTCGCCTACGACCGCACCCGGCGGGCCATCGCCGAAGCGGAGGCGTCGGCCATGGCCCGCCCACCAGCACCACCGAGGACCCCGGCGCCCCCAGCACCGGGTTTCGGCGGTATCACCACCCCACCCGCATCCCCACCCGCATCCCGACCTCTACCCCCACCCCCACCCGTGGCGGACAACGGCACCGGAGACCTGCCTCGCCGCAGCCCGGGAGCCAGGTTGCTGCCCGGTTCCGTTGAAACTCCACCCGAAGCATCCAGTCCTCGCGGTGGCGCCGGAGATGGGATCGACCCTGACGAGATCCGAAGCCGATTGTCGGGCTTCGCCGGCGGCATCGCCGCCGCGAGCAGGGCCCACGACGGCAACGACGGGTCCGGTAACGGCTGAACCCGCCCACCACGCGAGCGAAGAAGGACTGTGTACCGATGACGACACAACACCAACCGGGCCAAATCGGCGAACTGGACTGGCTACTGACGTCGTTCGTTCAGAAGATCCCCGATGTGGCGCACGCGTTGACCGTGTCCGTGGACGGCCTCGCCCTGGCCGTGTCCGCCGGACTGCCCAGCGATCGAGCAGACCAACTCGCCGCCATCACCAGTGGGCTGGCCAGCCTGACCACCGGCGCGGCCAAGGTACTGACCGCCGGTCGTGTTCGGCAGTCGGTGGTCGACATGGACGAAGGAGTGCTGCTGCTGATGTCGGTCGGCGACCGCGCCCAGGTCGCCGTCCTGGCCCAGGCCGGTTGCGACCTGGGACTCGTCGGTTACGAGACCGCCCTACTCGTCAAACGAGTCGCCGCCGCATTGGAGCCGGCAGCCCGCCGCAACAGCCAGCTCCGCTGACCCGACGCCCACCGGCCGCCCGGTCCGTCATGTGAACATTGTGGAGCGAGACGGTCACGTTCGGATTGTCCAGGCCGGTGCCCGGCGGCGAAGGCCCGCGTCGTCGGCGTACCGGCTTCTCGCTTGTCCGGCACCTCGGAACCGGCCGTCCCGCGTCCACCCGTCGACGTTGAAGGACATGTGCGGTTCGGCAGTCCTCGACGACCCAACCGATCCGATCAGGATCGCCACGCCGAGGTGATCGCGGTGCGGCGCTGCCACAGCGACGCCGTACCGTCCTTACGCCGTGCCGCCAACGTGCCCATGAACCGGCACTTGGCGAGCATCGCCGCCTGCCGGGGCCGCCACGGCGGAACCTTGATCCCGTACCCGTGATAGAGGTGCGGCAACGCGTCGAAACAATCCGCGTGATTGCTGCGCACCGACCATTCACACCACGCCAGATCCTCCACCGGGCTGCCGACATGGGCGAGCTCCCAGCCCACGACACCGCTGATCGTCAACGCGCGCGGAGCGAACCGGACCCGATCAGGACCGAAATCACCGTGCACCAGAACCCCGGACCGGCCCGAACCCTCCAGCGCGACCGAAACGTCCACCCGGTGCACCTTCGCCAGCATCCGGCCGCAGGCGGCCAACACGGCGGCCGCCGTCTCAGCGGTCAACACCTTCGCGCCGTCACGACCGAACACCGGTTGACACACCACCGCGGTGCCGTCGACCGAGCGCACATACGGCACCGGCACCACCGTCGCCAACGCTCGGAGCAGCCGGGCATGCTCACCGGCCTGATCGGGGGTGTCGAACTCGTACCGCCGTGGAACCTCGGATCGGTCGGTCAGACTCGGGTTGGACGGCCCGGCGGGTGTGTTGTCCATGTCACGCATCAGCTCGCATGGTGCCACACCGACGCCACTCCAGCACGGTCCGCGTTCACCCCACTTCAGGGGACACCTGACCTGACCTGCGAAGTTGTTCGACAATGCGTCGAAGGGCGGTTTGACGAGCACGCCACGCCGATCAGACGCTCGCACCCCGTCGAGTGGTGAGGACTCTGAAAGGCTATTCTGCGATCGCCAGACTTGACATGGCCACTTCCACGGTGTCCATATCGCTCAATAAATTGCCTGGCGATGGAGATTCAGGAGGCCCACAGGTGACAACGGTTTCGCCGAAGCCGATCGTCGCACGTCCGTGGCCGGTGCGCCGCCAGCCGAAAGGCTCATGGCTAACCCGGACGCTACGTACGACCGACGCCAAGCAAATCGGCTTGATGTACCTGGTGACGTCGTTCGCCTTCTTCATGATCGGTGGCCTCCTGGCGCTGCTGATGCGTGCGGAACTGGCGCAGCCGGGCCTTCAGTTCCTGTCTGTCGAACAGTTCAATCAGCTGTTCACCATGCACGGCACCATCATGTTGCTGATGTTCGCGACACCCATCGTGTTCGCGTTCGGTAACTACCTCGTGCCGCTGCAGATCGGTGCTCCGGACGTGTCGTTCCCGCGACTCAACGCGTTCGCGTACTGGCTCTACCTGTTCGGCTCCACCCTCGCCGTCGCGGGCTTCCTGACCCCCGGCGGTGCCGCCAGCTTCGGTTGGTTCGCCTACCAGCCGCTGTCCGACGTCGTCCACTCACCCGGTGTCGGCGCCGACATGTGGTTCATCGGTCTGGTCATCTCCGGTCTGGGAACGATCCTCGGCTCGGTCAACATGATCACCACGATCCTCACCCTGCGCGCCCCCGGAATGACCATGTTCCGGATGCCGATCTTCACGTGGAACATCCTCGTCACCAGCCTCCTGATGCTGATGGTGTTCCCGATCCTGGCGGCCGCGCTATTGGGAGTGATGGCGGACAGAGCCCTAGGGGCACAAGTCTTCGCGACCGAAACCGGCGGCGCGATGCTATGGCAGCATCTGTTCTGGTTCTTCGGTCACCCTGAGGTCTACATCGTGGCGTTGCCGTTCTTCGGCATCGTCTCCGAAGTCATACCGGTCTTCAGTCGAAAACCCATCTTCGGATACAAGACACTCGTCGCCGCGACCCTCGCCATCGCCGCCCTGTCCATGGCCGTGTGGGCCCACCACATGTTCGCCACCGGCCAGGTACTGCTGCCGTTCTTCTCCTTCATGACGTTCTTGATCGCGGTACCCACCGGTATCAAGTTCTTCGACTGGATCGGCACGATGTGGCGCGGCCAGTTGACATTCGAAGCCCCGATGCTGTTCTCCATAGGCTTCCTGGTCACCTTCCTGTTCGGTGGACTCTCCGGCGTACTGCTGGCCAGCCCACCCATCGACTTCCACGTCTCCGACACCTACTTCGTGGTGGCGCACTTCCACTACGTCCTGTTCGGAACGATCGTGTTCGCCGTCTACGCCGGGGTTTACTTCTGGTTCCCCAAGGTGACCGGCCGAATGTACGACGAACGACTGGGGAAGGTGCACTTCTGGCTGACGATGATCGGCTTCCACACCACCTTCCTGGTACAGCACTGGCTAGGAAACGAGGGGTTCCCTCGCCGCTACGCCGACTACCAGGTCGCCGACGGGTTCACCACGCTCAACATGGTCTCCACCATCGGAGCCTTCATCCTGGGCGCCTCGACCCTGCCGTTCCTGTGGAACCTCTACAAGTCCTTCAAAGCCGGACGAGTCGTCAACACCGAGGACCCGTGGGGCTACGGCGGCTCCCTCGAATGGGCCACCAGTTCCCCGCCGCCGCTTCGTAACTTCGACCGCCTGCCGCGCATCCGCAGCGAGCGCCCCGCCTTCGACGCCCGCTACGGGCACCTCCTCGAAGGCAACGGCAAGCACGACGTCCTGGAAGCCAAGGACCTGTCCGAGCCCGAAACCGGTGCCGACAGCACCAAGGACAAGGACTCCTGACCCGAGAAACTCACGAAAGCGGCGGCGCTACGGCGTCGCCGCTTTCGTCTGTCAACGACATGCCGACCGCCGATTGCCGGTTCCCCATGGCGAGGAACCCGACCTGCGCATAGGCTTGAGCCATGGCACGCGCACTCATCATCGTTGATGTGCAACGAGACTTCTGCGAAGGCGGCTCTCTCGCCGTCTCCGGCGGCGCCGCGGTGGCCGCCGACATCACCAACCTGGTCGGCGAACACCCGGACCGATGGGACTACGTGGTCGCCACACGCGACTACCACATCGACCCCGGCCACCACTTCGCCACCGAACCCGACTTCGTCGACACCTGGCCACCACACTGCGTGGTCGGCACCGAAGGCGCCCAAATCCACCCGAACATGACGGTCGACCCGGACGCCATCTTCGACAAGGGCGCCTACGCAGCCGCCTACTCCGGATTCGAGGGAACCAGCGGCGACACCGGCCTCGCCCAATGGCTGCGAGACCACGAAGTCGACACCGTCGACGTCGTCGGCATCGCCACCGACCACTGCGTCCGAGCCACCGCCCTAGACGCCGCGGCCGAAGGCTTGAACACCACGGTCCTTCTCGACTTCACCGCCGGAGTATCCGAGCCCACGATCGAAACCGCGCTGACCAACCTGCGAGAGGCGGGGGTCACCCTAGAAGGCACCCCCCAATCCTGACGCGCCTGCCCAGGCACGTGTCTGGCGGCGTTGCATGCTTCCTTGCCTACCAAAACCGTAGGCGGCGGAAGCCTGCGCCTTGCCATACGCGCACCTGGACGGGCGCGTCGCGCATTGCTCAGATGCGCACCTGGCGGCGTTGCGACCCGGCTTGCCTACCAAAACCGTAGGCGGCGCCGGTCCGCGCCTTGCGCTCTGCTTTTTGGTCTGCCTCCGGCAGATGTACGTGTCTGACCGGGCGCGTCGGGGGCGCTTCGGCTTCGCCTCGCGCGAGTTCAGACGGGGTCCCTGGGCCCGCTTCGGCTTCGCCTCGCTGGCACTAGACGGGTGCGTCGTGGTCGCTTCGGCTTCGCCCGCGCGTGGGGCCCGCAGGCACAGCTGACTTTTGCCCTTTCGAGCGGCTCCGCCTGGGCGCGAGCTCAGTCGGCGTCCTTGGGAGTGCCTTCTGATCAGGTGCTGCGGACCGGGCGGGACCTACCGGATGATGACGGGGACGGTCGGGTCACCGGGGGACAGCTTCAAGCCCTCCCACGGAATCGCGATCAGCTGTTCGTGCAGCAGCGCGCGGGAGTCGGTCAGGCTCGGCAGGTCGGCAACCGGTTCCCCCGATCGGATCACCGCGGTCTGAAGTGGCCGGTCGCCGGGCATCGGGTCCGGGGTCCCCTGGGTGACGATCACTTCCTCAACGACCGTCCCGGTCGGCTTGTGACGCCGTACCGCGGTCTTGCGGCCTCCCACGGTCGCCTTGTGCTCCGAGCGCTTCACCACGGGGCGTCCCTCGACCTCCACGAGCTTGTAGACGAGGTTCGCGGTGGGAGCCCCCGAACCGGTCACCACCGCGGTTCCCGCGCCGTACATGTCCACTGGCGCGGCCGCCAACGCGGCTATCGAGTACTCGTCGAGGTCGCCCGACACCACGATCGCGGTGTCGGTGGCACCCAACGAGTTCAGTTGGTCGCGAGACTGCTGCGTCATCACGTAGAGGTCACCCGAATCGATCCGGATCGCCCGAAGCTCCGGCCCGGCGGCCTCGATGGCGTTGCGGATTCCCTGCGAGATGTCGTAGGTGTCGACCAGCAGCGTGGTGTCTCGTCCCAGCTTGGCGACCTGAGAGGCGAACGCGGCGGGTTCGTCGGCGTGCAGCAGGGTGAACGCGTGCGCGGAGGTGCCGCTGGTCGGAATGCCGTAGGCGCGCCCGGCGGCCAGGTTCGAAGTGGAGGCGAAGCCGGCCAGGTATGCCGCCCGCGAGGCGGCCACCGCCGCCTCCTCGTGGGTGCGCCGCGAACCCATCTCGATGATGGGACGCCCGCGAGCCGCCGTCACCATGCGCGCCGCCGCCGACGCGATCGCACTGTCGTGGTTCAGGACGGACAGGATCAGTGTCTCCAGCAGCACGCACTCGGCGAAGGTTCCCGACGCCGTAAGGATGGGGGAGCCGGGGAAGTAGAGGTCTCCCTCGGCGTAACAGTCGATGTCTCCGGAGAACCGGTAGTCGGCGAGCCAGTCGGCTGTCGCCGAGTCGACCACTCCGGCGTCCCGAAGATAGTCCACATCGTCCTGTTCGAAGCGGAAGTCGAGCAGCCGCTCGACCAACCGCCCGACACCGGCCACCACTCCGTATCGGCGACCGCTGGGCAGTCGCCGAGCGAACACCTCGAAGACACACTGACGGTGCGCCGTCCCGTCGGCGAGCGCCGCAGCGGCCATCGTGTACTCATAGTGGTCGGTCAACAGCGGAGACGCGTGACCCTGCCGGACACTGTTCAACATGCCGTCGAGCCTAAAGCGTGATGAAGATTAATGTGGGTGGTGGTCGGGCTCGGTCATCCGGGCGGGGCATGTGTCGTGGTTGCGGCACGGCCGGTGCGCGGGGCGTCGTTCGCTCCATCTTGTCCATCAGATCGAGGGGGACGTTCTCGATCGCGGTAGGGTTTGCACCCCCTCGAATGCGAGCACCCGGAGGCACCATGACCGACTCGTCCGAGCAGTTCCGTCCGTCCGTTCGGGTCCTGTGCCTTGACGGTGCCGGGCGAGTCCTCCTGATGTGCTGGCGAGACCCACACGATCGCAAACTCGTGTGGGAGCCGCCCGGCGGCGGGATCGAACCCGGCGAGACCGAGCTGGCGGCCGCCACCCGAGAACTGGCGGAGGAGACCGGGCTGACTGCCGAACTGTCCGACGAGGTCTCCACGCCGGTGGCCTGCGACGTGTGGTGGAACGGCCGCCACCAGGTCGGCTCCGAGACGTACTTTCTCGCTCGGTTCACCTCAACTGCTCCGTCCCTGTCGACGGAGCAGTTGATGGACTACGAGACCACGATGCTGATCGAATCCCGGTGGTTGGCGCCCGAAGACGCCGCGAGACTCGACGGTCTCGTGCTGCCTCAGGACCTTCCGGGCGTCCTGGCGAGGCTGGAAGAAGCCGAAGCGCGGGCCGCGGGCCCACGGTCGGCCTCGTCGTTACATCTCGGCTTCTCGCCGGGTCTCGGCTTCCTGCTCGACCTTCCTGGCCTCTTTGGACTCGCGTCCGGCCTCATTGGACTCACGTCCGGCGACCGGTCGGTTCATCGGCCAGTCACCTTCGCCGTGCTGCCTACCGTGATGGTGCGACCGATCCGACGTCATCGCGGACGTCGGACGGTGAACCGTCGCCAGTGCCCAGATGACGAAGATGTCCAGCGCGATGATCACTACCGACCACAGCGGGAAGTACGGCGCGAACAGGAAGTTCCCAATGGCCGACAGCACCGCCAGCGCGATACCGACCCCACGTGCCCACGTCGACATCCCGTACAACGCGATACCGGTGATCACCATGATGGCGCCCAACACCAGATGTACCCAGCCCCAGATGCTGACATCGATACCGTAGATGTAGTTGGGTCCGGCGACAAAGATCTGATCGTTGGCCAGCGCCGCGAATCCGACGACAAGCTGGAAGAAACCAAGAACGATCATGGCGGTCGCTGCGAAAATCGTCCCGCCCATCGCCCAGGTTTGGCGAGTGGATTCCTTCGGCATTTTCTTACCCCCTCAATATCCAGACCAGGGGACACCTATCGAGTCCAGCCTATGAGCCATCCCTTGAATCGGCACCGGAATGCCACAGCGAGTTTCGGATAGAAGAGGCATCGCGCCTCATCGACCCGTTACGTATCGCCCGGCGTCGATCCGGCGCCGTTTCGGGGGGTCAGCCTCGCAGCATCGGCAGCAGCCTGGTGAGTGTGGTGGTCAACGGGGTCGGAAGGTCCGCCACGTCGTACCAGCCCACCGACTGAATCTCGTCGGGTCGGGGTACATGCGGCTCACCGGACACGATGGTCGCCTCGAAGGCGTGCGCCATAAAGGGCGCGGCGCCCATCAAATCCTCGCTCAACAGGTGGGCTCCGATCTCAACGGTGAGGCCGGTTTCCTCGAATACCTCCCGAATCGCGGTTTCCCGTGGAGTTTCACCGGCCTCCATGGTTCCACCGGGTGGACCGAATCGATACAACCCATAATTCTCATGAATCAACAGGAGTTGGCCGGACTCGTTTCTGATGATCGCCACAGCGTTGCCTCTCACCCCGTCATGTTCGCGCATCGCCGCGGGTGCCGTGGGTTCGCGTGACGCCTCGGTTCGGGACCTATCGAACGGGGGAGTGGGTCCGAGCGCGTTCGCCTGTTCGAGGGAACCCGCCGATCGGGCCGACGCAGGACTCGGCGACGCGGTGGGGCCGGACAACCGACCGAGCCGGCAGGCGGTGCGGCGGTGTTACCGTCGAGCACTGTAATCAACGAAACAGGAGTATCTGTATGGCACTGGAACGGCCCACCGTCACCCCCGACGCCGGACAGCCCCCCGCGCAGCTCACCGCGACCGACCTGGTCGTCGGCGACGGCGCGGAAGCCAAGGCCGGGCAGGAAGTCGAAGTCCACTACGTCGGAGTGTCGCACTCCACCGGAGCCGAGTTCGACGCCAGCTGGAACCGGGGATCGACGTTCAGCTTCCCGCTGGGTGGACGCATGGTCATTCAGGGGTGGGACGAAGGCGTCGTCGGAATGAAGGTCGGCGGACGCCGCCGCCTCGTCATTCCGCCGCACATGGCCTACGGCGACCACAGCCCGACACCGGCCATCAAGCCCGGCGAGACCCTGGTCTTCGTCGTGGACCTGGTCTCGGTCAGGTAGCCGATTCACTGAACCGGCGCGCACTCAACCGGTTCGCGCCGGTTCAGTGCCGCCGGTCTCACGCGTCTGGCGATCGGGGTGGCACGCGTGTAATCTTGGCTCCGTGTTGCGGATCGATCATGCACTGGTGGCGGCGATGGTCGCCCATGCCCGTGCGGATCACCCGGATGAGGCGTGCGGCGTGATCGCCGGACCCGCCGCGACGGCCGAACCCCGCCGTCACATTCCCATGGTCAACGCCGAACGCAGCACCACGTTCTATCGCTTCGACTCCGCGGAACAGCTCGCGGTGTGGAACGCCATGGACGACGCGGACGAGGCTCCGGTCGTCATCTATCACTCCCACACCGCAACTGAGGCGTACCCGTCCCGCACCGATGTGAAGTACGCCGGTGAGCCCGAGGCTCACTACGTTCTGATCTCCACCCGAGACCCGCATGTCGCTGAGGTCCGGTCGTTCCGCATTGTCGACGGTGAGATCACCGAGGAGCCCGTCGAGGGACTCGGTGAAGCCGGCCAGGCCGATGAAGGCCACCGTGGCGACGCTTATGCCGTCCAGTCGTACAAGTTCGGGCACACGCCCGACGCCATCATCTACGACTGTTAATCGCGCCCCACGCCTACGTGAGGCGTAGCCGCTGCATGTATTTCAACGACCGGAGGATATCCATGTCCATTCAAGTGCGCATACCCACGATTCTGCGCCAGCACACCCAGGGCCAGAAGCTCGTCGAAGGAGCCGGCGCCACCCTCGACGACCTGTTCGCCGACCTCGACAGTCGCCACAGCGGCCTGCGCGAACGCGTCGTGACGGCCGAAGGCGGACTGCACCGTTTCGTCAACGTCTACGTCAACGACGAGGACGTCCGGTTCACCGGCGGTCTGAAGACCGAACTGTCCGATGGGGATTCCGTCACGATTCTTCCCGCGGTCGCCGGCGGTTGATCCGGTGGTGCTGCCCCGGTCTGGCCGGGGCGGCCGATCCGGGTCACCGGCACCTCCTGCCCTCACATTTTGGAGCAAGCCCATGGCACGTTTCGACAACCTAGCCCAAACCGTCGGAGACACGCCACTGGTCGGTCTGCCTCGCCTGTCCCCCTCACCGGAAGTGAGACTGTGGGCGAAGCTGGAAGACCGCAACCCCACCGGAAGCGTCAAGGATCGCGCCGCCCGATTCATTGTGGAGGAAGCCGTCAAGGACGGCCGCCTCACCGAAGGCGCCACGATTCTCGAACCCACCAGCGGAAACACCGGAATCGCGTTGGCGATGATCGCCCGCCAGCGCGGATATCGGCTGATCTGCGTCATGCCGGAGAACACTTCGGAGGAACGCAAACTGCTGCTGACGGCCTACGGCGCCGAGGTGCGGTTCTCACCGGCGGTGGGCGGATCCAACGCGGCGGTGGCCGCAGCACGCGAACTGGCCGCCGAGAACCCCGACTGGGTCATGCTGGACCAGTACTCCAATGCCGCCAACGCGCGCGCCCACTTCGAGACCACCGGCCCCGAACTGTGGCGGGATCTGCCCGACATCACCCACTTCGTCGCGGGTCTCGGCACCACCGGCACCCTGATGGGCACCGGCCGGTACCTGCGCGGTCGCAACCCCGACATCGAGATCGTCGCCGCCGAACCCCGATACGGCGAACTGGTTTACGGGCTGCGCAACATCGACGAGGGCTTCGTTCCCGAACTGTACGACGAGTCCGTCCTCACTCGACGGTTCTCGGTGGGCTCGGTCGACGCCCTGGCCAGGACTCGGGAACTGCTGCACACTGAAGGGTTGTTCGTCGGACTGTCAACCGGCGCGGGAGTTCACGCGGCACTGGCGTTGGCGTCCGAGGCGGTCCGCAAGAACCGTCGCGCCGACATCGCCTTCCTCGTCGCCGACGCGGGTTGGAAGTACCTCTCGACCGGCGCCTACACCGCCGATGCCGAACAAACCGCCGACGCGCTCGACAACCAGTTGTGGGCATGATTTGACCCTTGTCAGGCGAAACGAGATGAATCCCCTGGTCGTCACCGAATCCACCTGCAACGCCGGTCGGAATTGTCCTTTTCACGGGTTTGCGGGGTGAATCCCAATTGGTAGAGTCAGCCAACGTGGGTAACGCAGAGACATCGCAGAACACGCCCCCGCCGACAGTGGCGATCCCGTCACCGGCGCAGGCTCCCGACTACGCGTCCCCAGCCGGCGTCACGCCGGACGGGACCACGCAGGGCACTGCCGAGGGCTCAGCCGCGGGCACCGGCTATGCCGCCCAGAACTCGATACCGGACCAGGCGGCCGGATACACCGGCAGTCCGTCCCCGGCCGACTCGACACCGCTGTACAGCGGTGAGCAGTCACCGTCGAACTGGCCGTCGACCGGCACCGCCGCGACCGGCGACAGCGACCTCAACCATCCCGGCCAATACAACGCACCATCCCAGGGGCAACCCCCCATCGCCGAACAGAGCTACACCTACACCTCGGTGGACTACTCGGCACCCAGCGGACTGACCACACCCGGCGCCACCCCGGCCGCCTCCGAACCTCCCGCCTACTCGACGATCTCCAGTCCAGCCGCCGGCTACCCCCAGAGCCACCAGCCACTGCTGGCGGCGACACGTCCCTCGGTGGCGGGCCTCAAGACCGTCCCCGACGTGCGGTTGCGGCGACTCATGGGAATCAGCGTCTGGGGACTGTTCCTCGCCTCGGCCGGACTGGTCCTGGGAGGAATCGCACTGATTCGCCTGATGGGAGACATGCCCAGCTG
>Ga0233365_1001031_pt1 | contig 12369 bp, 20 predicted proteins | sample ElkDunMinimDraft_27_FD_191535 | JGI IMG/M metagenome (GOLD analysis project Ga0233365, IMG submission 191535) | Fecal eukaryotic communites from dung pellets of Tule Elk in California, USA - Elk Dung C36 | ecosystem: Host-associated > Mammals > Digestive system > Large intestine > Fecal | place... | reverse complement strand
TCACCGCGACGATCGGGCGTGTGGCTCGTGCCGCAATGAGCGCGGATGGCCAGATCCCGGCTTACGTCGCTTGCCTCTGGCTTCCTGAACTCGGTCATGTCCGTCTCCGTTGGTTGGCGATCAGATCAGGCCGGAGCCGTGTTCTTGGTCGCTGGGTATGGAGAACAACATACACTCAACACGGATCGTGTCAACATGTATCGTGTTGCGACCTGCAAGAAAAACATCTTGCATGTTGCGCATCATCGAATCAGGGCGTATGAAATGAAGAAGCCCCGCGCTCTTTTGCGAGAGCCGGGGCCGTGACTGGTAGATGTAGGTTTGGCGACCGAAACCAGTGATACGACATTTAGCGCATCACACCCGATTTGCCAACTACATATGCCGGCTCCATAGCGATCCGGGGCTGTTGGTAGTCGTCGTTATGGGTGAATGAGGTAGACGAGGCACAGCAAGCGGTTCACCGGCTGATCAGGTGGAAGGGCTCGACCGAACCTCAAAGGGAACTCAGACCCTGGTCGTGATGGCTACAGAGGCCGAAAGAAACTGAGTTATGAAGCGGGTCTGATCTGCGCCGTCATATGGCGTCTCACCGTGGATGCATACGGAACCCTCAAGTGGCCTCCTATGCAAGAACCCTAGGGCTGGCGTCGTCCGGTCCCTAGGGCTTATTGCGCCATTTCCTAAGCCTCCTTCTTCTCACTCAGACCTAACGGTCTTCGTTGAGAAGAAAATAACATCCCATCTTCTGTCAGAGTATGTGGCTACGGGCGCGTTCCTGATTTGCTCTGGAAATGGAGATTTATGCGTTCCCAGCAAGCGCGATATAGTGGACCGAAACCACATGTTCGGCCGGGAATCGAAGCTCCTTCGCTGGGTTGAATTGCTCGAGCACCAGCTCGACAGCGTTGTGACGAAGGAACCGTTTCACATAGGCAAGCGGCGCGCCGTGTTCTTCCGTGCGGATCTGGGCGATGACGTAGTCACCCTTTTTCACGCGCCGCGAGGGGTCAACAAAACAAATCTCGCCATCTTCGTAACGGGGCGACATGGAGTCCCCGGCGACGGATACGGCATATGCTCTCGAGATATGCGAGATGACCGGCGGCGCCAGCACCTCGAACAATATGTTTCCGTTCATCATGAACTCCCCATCCACGCCGCCAACAGCCTGGCCATAGACAGGTATTCGTTTTCCCTCTCCCTCGATCTTGTCTCGGATGACGCCATTCGGCTGCGGCGGTCCACTTTGTACATTAGTGGACAATGTACGATCGGTGATCACAAGTCCGTTATCCGCCTCCCCCATAAGCCAAAGAGGGTTAACGCCGAACCTACGCGCATACCGTTTCGCTTCATCCAGGCCGAAGTCGTTCTGGCCGTTCTCATGGGCTCGGTAGGTCGAGGCAGTGACGCCGATCGCGTTCGCGGCATCCGAAGCATATCGGAAGCCTGCATCCATCCGCGCCTGACGCAATCTCAAATGTTTTTCGGTCATGTTTTCAACATATTGCATCGCGCAACACCTGTCACAACACGATGCGTGTTGACTTAACGACACGTTGCATGTCATAAGGGGGCATGGATAACGAAGCCGCCACCAACGAACCTTCCCTGAACGAGATGGCCGATGTCTTCGGCCTCTTCTCCAGCAACATTGAGCTGGCCGGTGTCTTGAACGTCGGCCCCTCGACAGTCTCGGAAATGAAGCGCCGGAGGAACATCCCGCCGCAGTATTGGCCGCAGATCATTGCTGCAGTCGCCAAGAAGGGCAGGGCAGACCTCACGCTGGAGAAGTTCGTTGAGCTGGCGGCGCGGCGAGCACGCGGCGAGGTGGCAGCATGACCATCTTCAAGCCCTATCCCGAAATCTCCGTTCAGGCCGGCAACGTCGAGGGTCTCTATCGCCTCCAGACCGTAAGCGGCCGCGTCATCACCACAGGATACTTCAAGGACGAAGGCGAGGCGGTGCGGCTTGTGTCGTGCTGGAACGCCGTCAGGAAGATCGCCGAGCCGGAGAACCACATTCCGGCGACCGACGATTACGTGAACAGGCTGGAAGGACTGCGCAAGGAAGCCTGGGCGCGGGTTCAAGAGCTTGAGGGCGGTTCGGCCGCTCCCGCACCTGTCGGATGGAACTTCGACATCACCGCCGCACCACGCGGAAAGACGGTCACCCATGAGCGCCGCGTCGGCGACAGCACCCACGAGATCCGCGATTTCGTTCCGGACTTCATCTGGATCGCAAGCAAGTGCGGGAAGGTCATCCGGTCCTACTGGATACCGGAGGCCGGAAAGAATCCGGGCCGATGGTCCGGACTGGCGACTGGCGAGCAGCCGATCGCATGGCAGCCATATGCTGTTCCGGTTCATCCGAATGCCGTCTCCGATCTCGGGCTCAACCTCGTCACGAAGCATTCCGAGGTGGCCGCATGACCCGCCTCGGCAACAGCTTCCCCGGCAATGAGACGTTCGCGCCCGAGCCCGTCGGCTCCGACTGGCTTGCCGAGTTCCGCGAGCGCTTCTCCGAGGAATTTCCAGAAGACAAGCCGGCGGCGGTCGAAGTTGAGGCGCGCCAGCACGTCGAGCAGACCGGCGAGCGGCCGGCGAGGGAGGGGCGGTATGAGTAATCTCCGCGCTGGCCAGAAGGTCGTCATGTTCCGGGACTTCGGCCACGGTGCTCGCCTCAGGGCGGAACTGGACGGCGTGGTCCTTCCTGTGAAGGGACCGATCTACACCGTCAGGGAGCTTGACCCGGATACCAGCAACGGCTTCGCTTGCATCCGTCTGGTCGAGATAATCAACGGCCCGCATGTCGGTGACGGAATTGAGCCGTCCTTCGAGGCCGCGCTCTTCCGCCCCGTAGTCGAGCGCAAGACCGACATCAGCGTTTTCCGCGCCATGCTCACCCCATCGAAGAAGAAGGTGGAGGTCTGACATGATCTGGTCTTTCCTCGCCATCGGCCTTGCTCTGCTCATCATCGCTGCGATCTGCGCCTGGGCTTACGTCCGGCTTGATCCGGTTCGTCCCGATCCTCGGGAGATGACTGACGAGCAGGTGGCGGAACGCCTCTGCGGCACTGGCCCCGAGTGGCCGAAAGGGGTGCGGTAATGTCTGCACTTCCCGCGCTCACGGTGGAAAATCTTGAACGTCGATCGAGAGACACGCGCTCGGGCCGGATCGTCCGTGCCCTCTGCGCTGTCTATCCCGAGCAAATCTCTGCAAGGCAACTCATGATCCGGGCGGGCTTGGCCTACCACAGCGACCCCGTCTCGGCATTCGTTGAGCTCTGCAACTCTTTCATTCGGATCAACCAGGAACTCCCTCGGCATGGCTGGCAGGCCGTGCGCACGGGCGGCACCCCGGATGATCTTTATCGACTGTCGTCTCCGGGCGGCGGCTGATCTCCTTTCCAATCCCGCGCGCCTCTCATGGGTTCAACCTAGTCGAGAGGCGCGACGTGAACAGACAAACTTGGAACCACGAAAAGACAATTGGCGAAACCGAAAACAGGGCAAATGTGATGAGTACCGTTGACATGTTTTCTCCCGACATAGCCGCGCAGTACGGGCGCAGGGCGGTCGAGATCGAGAGCCGCGGGAACGGCGACCAGATGAATGCACTGGAGCGGGTAGGGCGCGAATGCGGCCTCAAGGCTCGGGCGCTTCGCAGGATCATTAACGGCGAGACGACTCCCACGCTCCCCGTCTTCCTGAACATCCGTAACGCGTACCTGAGCATCTGCGAGCGCCAGCTTCGCAAGCTCGAGCATGAAATCGAAACAGAGAAGATGAGGTTCGGGGATGCTGCTTTTGCAGATCTTGATCGCGAGATTTCGGACCTGGCTGAGAAAGTCAGAAAAGCGAAGGGAAGGTGAGAAATGACAGCAGCGCAGATCGGTGACAACTCGAAGGCCGAGAAGGAACGCCGGGTTCTCTTCGGCTACTACCACCGCAAGGATCGCGACATCGCGGCCCGCATGAAGGCCCTGGCCGAAGAGAAGAAGGCCAACCGGCAGAACGCCAAGGCCTCCGGCTTCCCGGCCCAGAAGCTGGATCACTATCTCAAGGCCTTCGAAGCAGAAGACCAGCAGAAGCCCGTCGATCGCCTCAAGTCCGACCGCGAAAACCTCGCCTGGCTCGGGCTCATCCCGGACGACCCGCGCGGCGACCTGCTCTCCGATCGCGCGACCGACGAGCAGATGGTGCAGGCAAAGGGCTTCCACGCCGGCCTGACGGGGCTCGATCGCGTGTCGGGCTACGACGGCGGCAGCGCGTCCGACAAGCTCTGGCTGGAAAGCTACGACGCCGGCCGCAAGGAATACGAGACGGAAGTGCCGGACCTGCTCAAGCGCATCGAGGCGGCGGCTTCCAAGGAAGAGCCCGCCACGCCCCCCGGCGAAGATCCTTTCCCCGACCAAGACACGATGCACTGAACTCCCCAGGCGGCTCGCCTCCTCCCTGTCCAGAGCCGCCCACCTAGCCGCGCGAATGCGGCGCTCTTCTTTCCCACGGCAGGCCAATGACCACAGCTTCCTACACCGAGCAGAACGTGAAGACGGCCAAGCGCAACGCCGGCCTCCGCAAGCGTCGAGAGCAGGACGTTCTCCGCATCATCACCGAATACAAGCAAGGCCGTGGCGCGTCCTCCTGCATGGCCGACATCATCAAAGCCTTCGAGAGGAAGTGACATGCTGCAAACGACCTTTGCATGGACCGACGACGTCGTGGCCGAGGCGGTCGAGATGTTCAACGACGGCCGGACACTCAAAGAGATAGCCGAGTTCTTCTCCATCAGCCGCAGCGCCGTCTCCGGGTTCATGAGCCGCAACCGCGATATCTTCCCCAAGCGGGTGACGTCGACGGTCGAGCGTCCGGCGCGCGAGCCCAAGCGGTCGCAGTCTCCGAAGATGACCTGGACGGACGAGAAGGTCCGGATCGCTGCGGAAATGTGGGCGGGGCTCAAGTCCGCGCGGGAGATTGCCGAAGCGCTCGGCACCACGGACCATGCCGTCGCCCGATATGCGGCCGACCATCGGGACATCTTCCCCAAGCGGGAAGGCAGGGGCGTTGCCGGGGCCAAGGGGGCAGCGCCCGCCCCGGCGCCTGTCATCGAACGTCCCGCTGGCGCGTCTCCATTCGATTTCAGCGGCTATCTGCTCCCCGATGTCCAGCCGGTTTCCTTTCTCGCGATCGGTCGCGGTGAGTGCCGTTGGCCCGTGTCCGACGAGGACGCGCGCGGCCCGGAGATGCTCTGCTGCGGCGCCGAGACCGGCGGGCTGATCTACTGCCCCGCCCATGCCTCGCTATCCCGCGGACCCGGCACCCAGAGCGAGCGGGTTGCACACAAGGTGCTTCGGAGGGCTGCAGCGTGATCATCATGGGCCTCGACCTTGCAACCCGCTCTGGCTGGGCTGTCCGCGATAGCGCGAAGCATCGCTCTTCCATCCAGTGCGGCACCTTCTCCGTCGATACAAACGACAAGGGCGACAAGCTCGTGTGGGAGGAAAAATACGCCATCGCGGCGAACCTCTTCTATCGCCTGCTAAAGGAGTATTCGCCCGACTTCGTTGCCATCGAGCGCCCGGAGCATGGCGTCCGGCAGTTCAGCAAAAAAGGCAAGGCCGACCTGACCGGAGAAGAGCAGGTCGTTTCCACCATCAACCCGAACGCCCTGCAGCTCACCGGCATTGCCGGCGCCATCATCGGTATCTGCATGTTGATGCGGGTACCCTATGGCACGATCGCCTCCACCTCCTGGCGGCCGGTCTATTACGGCAAGGGCATCAAGCCGGGGCAGGGGCAGGACTGGAAAGACCTCGCCATTGAAACCTGCGAGCGCGAGAGCATCACCCTCCCACGGACGAAGGCGGAGGCGAAGGACGCGGCGGAAGCGGTCGGCGTCTGCACCTGCTGGCACAAGTGCGACGTGCCCAAGATCGAATGGATGCAGAAGCAGTTCATGGATCTCCGCACCGGCGCGCATCAGGCGAAGCAGCAGCAGCGCAACGAGCGCCAGGGAGCGGCGGCATGATCCAGTTCCTCGACGGGCGCGTGACGCTTCACGTAGGCGACTGCCTCGCCATTCTCGCCACTCTCCCCGCAGACAGCGTCGATTGTGTCGTCACCAGCCCCCCGTATTGGGGCCTACGCGACTACGGGACAGCCACATGGGAAGGCGGCGACCCTGATTGTGATCATCGTTCTCCGACGATGCGGGAGGGCCGCAACGAAGAGCGGACAAAGCTTGCCGGCAGTGCCGCGACGAACAGCTATCAGCTTTTGCTTGCACACCGCTCGGCTTGCGGGAAATGCGGCGCTGTCAAAGTGGATAGGCAGATCGGCCTTGAACCTACGCTTGCCGAACACCTTGAGGTCATGGTGCGAGTGTTCGAGGAAGTGCGGCGAGTACTGAAGCCCACGGGCACCTGCTGGGTCAACTATGGCGACTGCTACGCGACGACGCCGAACGGCCGCAGCGCCGCAGACACCAAGGCCGCCGGCACCGATGACCGCACATTCCGCGATAAGCCGTTCTCAACCATCGGCGGCAGTATCAAAGCCAAAGACCTTTGCATGATACCGAACCGCCTTGCCATCGCTCTCCAAGATGCTGGCTGGTGGGTTCGATCGGAAATCATATGGGGCAAGACAAACCCGATGCCGGACAGCTCGGGCGCCTATCGGCCTTCCACCTCCCACGAGAAGATTTTCATGCTCACCAAGAGCGACGACGCTGACGTATGGCGCGCGCGAGATACGGGTGAGGTGTCGTTTTCGCCTGACCTGAACGAACGTTGCCCGCTCGTCACCGATCCAACACGGGAAGGCGCGCGCTGGCTGCGGATGGGCGCTTACTTCGACGCGGAGATTGTCAAGCAAGGGCGCACGTTTGATGAAGATGCGGCAACGTTTCGCGGTGGCTCATACGTCGGCGGTCAGCCTGGCAAGCGCACTGTCACTGGAAACAAGCGCATCAAAATGCCGGACGGCTGGGACACCGGAGCGGGCGGCCATGGTTCTCGCCATCGTCGGGGCCGAGAGGCCGGAAAAGTGATCGAGGTCGATCCTAGGCACCAGACCCACATCAACCACACCGGCCTTGATGAACTGGGCAGGGGCGAGGGGCGATATCTCCGCAACTACGAGCCGGCTCCCGTGTCTGTTTGGGAAATGGCAACGCAGGCTTTTTCGGAAGCCCATTTCGCGACGTTCCCGCCAGAGCTTGCAGAGCGCTGCATCCTCGCCGGGTGTCCGAAAGGCGGTGTGGTGCTGGATCCTTTCGGCGGCGCCGGGACCACAGCGCTCGTAGCGCTCCGCCACGGTCGCCTTGCAGAGTTGATCGAACTCAATCCGGAATACGCGGAGATCACCCGTCGCCGGATTGAGACGGAATGGAAGGTTCCCCGCAAGCCGAAGGACGCCGACTTCGGTCCTCTGTTCTCGGGGAGCGCAGCATGAACGCCCATCCCCGCGACTTCACGGAAGACGACCGCGCGCGGCACTTCGGCAAGAAGCGCGAACTCCCGAACGCGATCGAGATGGAGCAGCAGCTTCTGGGCGCCTTGCTGATGCGGAACGAGATCATCGACGATCTCCCCGCGAACTTCGACGTGGCTCACTTCGAGGAGCCGATCCACCGCAAGATATTCGAGGCGATGCAGAACCGTCGGAAAGACGGCCGCAGCTTCAACCCCGTGACCATCCGTGCCGATCTGCCGGAGCAGGACATAGGCCAGATGACGCTCCGCGAATACCTGGCGGCGATGGCCGGCGAGGTGGTCAACTATGTCGACTATCCCGAATGGTGCCTCGGCATCACCAAGGCGGCGGCCCGTCGCAAGCTGGTCCAGATCTCCGACGAGGTCGAGGCCATCGCGTTCGCGGAAGAGCTTCGTCTGGTCGATGACATCCAGGATGTGCGCAATCGCCTCGCAGAGGTCACGCAGGCGCTTTCCAGTGAGACGGCGCAGTTCTCCATGGCCGATGCGCTGGATCGCGCTCTGGACAAGACAACGGGCAAGAGCAGCACGCCCGCCGGCCTCGACCCGGGCCTGACGGAGGTCATGCACCTGACGGGGCCATGGCAGCGCGGTCAGCTCATCATCATCGGCGGCGGGGTGAAGCAGGGCAAAACCGCTCTCGCCATGCAGTGCATGTTCGAGATCGCCAAGAGCACGCCGGTCTTCCTCTACAGCGGCGAGATGACGGTCGACCAGATCATGATGCGCGAGCTTGCGCGCCGCACCGGCATCTCCGCCCGCCGGCAGCAGCGCAAGCAGGTTTCGGATTCGGAGGTCGAGAAGCTGGTTCAGGCGGGTGCCGAGATGCGCGCGCTCAAGCATATCGAAATCGACTGCCGGAAGATGACGCTGGAGAAGATCGCCATCAAGGCACGGGCGCTCAAGAAGTCCCACGGCATCGGCGCCGTCTTCGTCGACCACATCGGCAAGATCCAGTGGGAAGGCAAGATGCAGTACGAGGACGAGTTCCGGCAGGGGCAGATCGCCACGTCGAAACTGAAAGACCTCGCGCTCGAGCTCGACATTCCGGTGATCGCGCTCACCCACCTGAAGAAGGCGACCTTCCAGGATTACCAAGGCCGCAGCGCGACCGATCGGCTGAAGGCCGTACCGCACCGCCGGCCGTCCTATCGCGACCTCGTCGGCAACATGGACAAGGACGCGGATCAAGTCCTGATCGCCTTCCAGCCGCGGCCGATCCTCGCGGGCATGGAGCCGGGAGAAGACACCAGCGAATACCCTGTCTGGCAAGACCTGATGGACCAGTGGGAGGGCAGGGCGGAGATCCACCTCGTGCTGTCCCGCGAGAGCGAGTTCCCGCGCCGGAAGGATGTGGCATGGAACGGTGAAACCACCAGCTACGGCCCGGCATACGCAGAAGCACAGAACAGAAGGGAGCTCTTCTGATGAACGAGTTCAGCGGATACGCACATCCGATCCGTGGCGGCTGGTGGGCCATGACGAGGTTCGCCCGCGATGCGAAGCCCAAGCCCCTGCTCGGCAAGGGCGAGAAGCCGGTCGTTTTCCCCGACGAGCTCTCGGCCACCAAGGCCGCTCTGCAGCATGTCCTGGCCTACTTCAACGGCCACCTCGTCTGCTCCGGTGAGATCAAGGGCGGCTCCATCAGGACAGCCAAGCGCGCGGCGGCGGAGAAGCTGTTTGTCGGCGGCGGCCGCGCGGTCGAGGTAGAGCGGAAGGAGGTGGCGGCATGAGCAGCCCGTATCTCCTGCCCGAAGGGAAAGTGCAAATCAGCTTCAGCGGTGGGCGTACCTCGGCCTACATGCTGCATCAGATCCTCGAAGCCAACGGCGACCTGCCCGAAGACCGCGTGAAGGTCATGTTCCAGAACACCGGCCGGGAGATGGAGCAGACGCTCGATTTCGTTCGGGAGTGCGGGCAACGGTGGGGCGTTTTGATCACCTGGACGGAATATAGGCCTTCGGCTCCGTTCTTCGAAGAGGTCGGATATCAGGGAGCGAGCCGCAACGGTGAGCCGTTCGATGCTCTGATCGACAAGAAGCAGTATCTGCCAAACCAGCAGTCCCGGTTCTGCACGCAAGAGCTCAAGATCAGGACGGCGAAGCGTTACCTTCGCTCGATCGGCTGGGGTCGCTGGACGGCGGCTGTTGGTATCAGGGCTGATGAGCCGCAACGCATCTTCGATGCAGAAGGCAACAGGAAAGCCGTCAGAGACAGGTGGGTAAATTGGCACCCGCTTTTCGATGCGGGCGTCTCGAAGGAGATCGTCGGCGCCTTCTGGAGTGCGCAACCCTTCGACCTTCAACTACCCAACGTGCGCGGAAGCTGCTGGCTTGGAAACTGCGATGGCTGCTTTCTCAAGTCCGAGCGGTCGCAAGCTGTCCTGGCGCGTGAGTACCCAGAACGCCATGCGTGGTGGGAGGCTGCCGAGGCGCGGATAGGTGTGCTGGAAACCCAAAAGGGGAGGCCGGCAGACAACTCGACCTTCTCCAAACGGTTCTCCAAGCGCGAACTGCGCGAATTCATGGAACGGCAGGGCGATTGGATCTTCGACTGCGAAGACGCGCTTTGCCAGAAAGATGATGGGGAGTGCCTCGCAGCATGAACATGCACCAGCCCACCCCCGCCACCGGCATAGAGGCCCGTATCATCGCAAGAGCGAAGGCCGCGCGCGCCGCCTGCTACGGCCCCCCCAGGATCGTAAACCTCGCTGTAGGGCAACCTCAGGCGAAACAGCCGGTCATCGACAGCCCGCTGTCCTTCGTCAAATCGCTCTGCGAGGAACGGAAGGTCACCTACGAGGAACTGACGTCTTCTCTCGCCAGCAGCGATCGGTACGTGGAGATGCGGGCCCAGATGATGCGGGCAACGGTCGCGAAATACCCCGGCATCAAGTCCACCAAGCTCGCCCGGATATTCAAGCGAGACCCCGCGACGATCCGCTGGACTCTCGGTAGGTCGCCCAAGAAGATGCTCGCGGCGCCCGAGATCGAGGCCCGCGACGAACGGGCGCTGGATCTCTACAACCGGGATGTCTCGCTCCGGAGGATTGCTGCCGAACTCGGCATCGGGCTCAACACCGTGAAGGCGATCAGGGACCGCAGGGGCTGGCCCAAGCGGGCGCGGGTGAAGCCGGGGGCGGCCGAGTGATCGACGCGCGCCGCCATCGTTGCGATATCTACAAGGTTGCGCGACAGTGCGGCGTACGGCTCTTCGACGGCCGATTGCACAGCCCCACCAGCCGGAAGCCGTTCGAGTGCTTCTGCAAGCCCACGGTGCGCGAGATCGGGCAAGACCACGGAGAGGATCACCTTCGCCTCGTATTCATGCTCATGACCGGCACCAAGGCGAACGCGCTCGAGCTGTATGCCGACATGCTCAAGGCGGTTTCCTCGCTCCTGGTGCAGAACCCGGATCTGGTGAAGTCGCCGACCCTCACCAAGGACTTCGACACGATCGACCTCGGCAGCCTACGGCGCAAGGTTAAGGCCATGAACATGCCGATCGAGAACTGGAAGGCGCTCTACGTGCTCATCGCGGTGCGCTTCTACAAACCCATCCAAGGCGATCTGCTGGAGATCATAGGAGAAGCGGCGTGAACGTAGCGGTATTTCAGGACTGGACAGCGGACCAGGTGAAGGCGAGGATCATTGAGGCATCGGAGACCCTTCGGGCTTCTCCCGGCGCTCTAGGGCCTCGTATGGCAAGCGGAGCATTCAGCGAGATGGTCGCGGCGCACATCGCGACCGAGTATGACAGTGCTCCCTCCTATCGGCGCATCATCTCGGCCGGCGCTCTCTCTCGGATGGAAGAGACTTGGACATGGATCAACGGGTACCTGGCAGAAGCCGATCGCAAGTTGGTCTACGACTACGGCTTCATCAAGAGCCGGAAAGGGATGTTTCTGGAGCAGTACCTATCAAAAAATGAGATGGTTCGCCGAACTTTCGAAAGAAAAATTAATAGGTGCTGTCAAACCATTGCATCAGCTTTGAACCGTAAGCATCTGGTTCGGTTGGATATTCGACTGGACGACGTGTCGCAAAACAGCGTAGAAGATCAATCAACAACGGTAACGTCCGAAAAGCGCGTCCAGAGGCCGAGCCACTGGAGAGCCGAGGACGCAAAGCCGCAGATCGACCCTGATCTTCCTCTGGAAAGAACACTCGACCACCGGGCAATCCGGGCGCGGCATTCTGACAAGAACCGGAGCCTCGGGGTCCGGTCGTAGAGGCCAAGGCCGTGTAGAGCGGTCCTACCGGCGAAAGCCGGACTAACAAGCCCCTGCGGTAGCAGGCTGGAGCGTAGGCGTCAGGTGCATGACATCGGCTGGTGATCGCTCCATTCGTCCAGTTAAACTCTGGAGAGGGGCACCACATCGGGAAGCGGACATCGCGTCTAGTTTCTAGCAAATGTCCAACTGAGCCAGACGCAAAATGACGGCAGATGATCGAGAGGGTTGGACTACCTCGATTTGCCGCTCCCGACCTCTCATCCCCGCCCCGGAGTGTATCTGGGAGCGGGGACTTTCATATGGAGAGATGAGCGTGAAGGTCATCAAGCAAGGCCAGAAGCCTGAGAGCAGGGTATATCGTGGCGCCTGCAGGACCTGCCACACAGAGATCGAGTTCGAGCGGCACGAAGCGAAGTACAACGTCGATCAGCGCGACGGGGATTACCTCTCCATTCGCTGCCCGACTTGCTCATCGGACATTCTGGTAGCGGCCTGATGTGCTGGGTCTACAGCTTGTCCGTCGCCGCTGCTGTGGTTTTCTTCCTGTACGTCATTATCACTGACGAACTCTCTGATGGGCCGGGTGGATGGTAGCCACCCCCGAGGAACGTGACCACGCCTGTGCAGCGTTCCT
>Ga0233365_1001029_pt1 | contig 12372 bp, 11 predicted proteins | sample ElkDunMinimDraft_27_FD_191535 | JGI IMG/M metagenome (GOLD analysis project Ga0233365, IMG submission 191535) | Fecal eukaryotic communites from dung pellets of Tule Elk in California, USA - Elk Dung C36 | ecosystem: Host-associated > Mammals > Digestive system > Large intestine > Fecal | place... | reverse complement strand
AAATGCCTGAACAGCTTTTTCACCACCAATATAATCTTGCTTGCGTAACCCAAAAAAATCTTTAGTTTTTAGATTTATTTTTTCATTTGTTTCTAAATCTATAAGTTCTATGTATAATTCTTCAAGGTTCTTAATGTACCAGCCACCAGTGAAGAATATGTGATAGCTTCCATAACCTAAATCTAAATCAATCGATCTGTCTTTTAAATAAAATTGTTTCATTTTGTAGTTTTGTTGGTAAATTTATATACAACGTTGAGGAGCTTGCCGACAGAGGTTTTATAAAGACTACTTTTCACGATACGCCGGGTAAATGATCAGTGGAACCATTTCAGACACACTTACCCGTTTTTTTTTGGATAAGTAGTGGAAATGATAAAGACAAGTTTTTATTCTTCAAGCTTTATAATTCCGGCATATGTAGCAATCCAAATCGATCCATTTTTATCTTTTGTTATTCTCTCGCAGTGAATACTAGGAACGTTTGAATTTTCATTTGTATAGCTCTCCCATTTTTTTGATACTGTGTCATAGCATAACACACCAACTCCGTTTAATGTTATCCATAATAAATTAGTTTGCTCGTCTAAATAAAAATCATTGACTACATTTTCACTAAACATTTCAGAATTTGGATGTGTTATTTTTGTCCATTTTCCTTTCAAGTCTAACACATAAATTCCCGCTTCATCAGATTTTTCATTGTACAGATCAAACCAAAAATTTCCTTTTTTGTCTTCATACATTTTTGAAATGTAGGCTTTAGATAAAGGTGATTTTTTATCGTCTAGTGCTTTTGTTAAACCATTTTCAATAATTACGTTTCCTTCAAAAGTTCCAATCCAAATTCTGTCTTTTTTATCTACATAAACACCAAGAATTTTGTCAGTTGGCAGGTTAGAATTTTGTTTATTGATTACTGACCAACTTTTTCCGTCAAATTTTGCTATACCATCCCAAGATGTAAACCATATGTTGTTTTTGTGGTCTACAAATATGTTTCTCGCCCACTTTATTGGAGAATTAATAGAGTCGTATTTTGTCCAATTTTTATTGTCATATTTGTAAACATCCCAACCCATAATAAACCACTTGTTATTACTGTTGTCAACTTCTAAATTTCGTACTGATTGTGTTTGATTTTTGTTGTAAGCAGGCGAAGATATAGATGTGTTTTTTGAATTGAAATGTTCCCATTTTCCGTTACTTATTTTTACAATTCCATTGTCGGTTCCAATCCAAATATTATTATCCAAATCATTTGCTACTGCTCTCGTCATATCCCATGGTAATTCTGAGTTTTGTTGCGTAAATAAAGTCCAATCCTTTGAAGGTTCTTCTTTTTCTGTACCTTTTATTTTAGGACTTCCAACTGACTTTATGTTTGATTGGTTGGTGAAATCGAAAACTTCCCGCTTCACTGAAAGATTACTGTTTTCAAATATCAAAATTAACGAAACAGATGAATTGGTTTTTTTGTTTTTAGAGCTTGCAGGTTTCCAATTTCCACTACTGTTTATTGCTTTTTGTAGTCCTAATTTCTTAGAAGAAATGTTTGTTTTATTTAAAGAACTTAAAAGACAGGTTTTTCCTTCTTCGTCAATTAATATTTGTATTGCAATACTCCCCTTAATTTTGTCCAAGCTCTTTTTGTCAAATTTATTTAACAATTCATTTATTAAATTTTTTGGAGGTTCGGCTTTTTTGTCTCCACAATCTAGGCAAAAGCTTTCTAAACTACAATCATTATATTTTTCGGGATAAAGATTTTGAGAAAAACTTAATGTAAAGCTAAAAAATGTCAAAAACAGTAGTATATTTTTTTTCATCGTTTGTGTTTTAAATATCTGATAATGTTCGGTTGCGGTTTGTAGTGACATATTTCGCAACCGAAACATTCAACTAAAATACAAATTTCTACTTAAGCACAAAATGTAATTATAAATTGTTCAACCGCTACTGCCAACTGTTAAGCAGTTATCTATTTATTTTTAGGTATTACTTTGGCGCTATAGCTTGTTTAAAAATACCTCTGTCAGAAAAATCACTAATGCTAATTTTGTTTTCAGGACTTAAAAAGTAAGTTCCAGCTTCAATAATTTCATTGTTAGCAGGATTTATTGTTGTTACATTTATTACTATTGAAATAATTTCATCATTTTCATTTTTTGTAAGATACACTTCTCCTTTTTTTAATTTCAGTTCATCAAGGTGTTTATTATCAACATATTTAACTTCATTAAGATTAAAAAAATATATACTGTCTCTTGTTTCAATAAACTTTTCGAAAATAAAATCCCCTCTTAATCCTCTCTCTTTCTCCGAAAATCCCCGATATTGATATATTTTTGTTTCAGCATCTATTCCTTCAAATTTAGAATTGTCAATCTTCATCGGTGAAAAGATAGGTGTAGCTTTATCATATTCCTCTGCACAAGAATTATAACATTCGTGCTTAATCCCCTCTATTTTCGATCTGTTAGGTATTGCTGAAAGATTGTAAAAAGGAAGAGTATTTTTTAAATCAATTTTAAATGTTTGTGTCGAGTCTAAAATTATAAATCCGCTAACGTGCGAATCTCTTCCTCCCCAAGCATCGTATTTGTATAAAATTTTAGAAGTTCCTTCAATTTTCTGAGCATATAATTCTGAAATATCCCATTCACCTAATTTTTCGAATCCACAGCCACTCAAAAGTATTACTGAAATAAAAAAAATCATTATTTTATCTTTCATAATTCACAACAGTTTTTGTAATTATTGTGGCGTACGTATCGGTGGTTCTACTAAATCAGGCTTCTTTTCAATTCCTTGTTTCGGAACAACTGCTAAATAATGCCACATTTTTTGTCTATCTTGTCCTTAGTGCATTACGTCTATGTCTGTAACTGATCACAAGTCCGAACAGAATTGCCAAAATCCAAAAAGACGGTTCGCTCATTCGCTGCGTGTCTTCGTCAGGGTCTAATGATTTGTTACCCGACAAAATTTGTTCTTGTTTCTTTTTCAAAATAGCTTTTTGTGCTTCGTTCTCAACAACCAGATAAGATGTCACAGGTGTCATAACCTTTGAGCTGAAACTGTATTTTACCAAATTCAGCCATTCTTTATCTGATGTTTCAGGGTGCAAAATCTGAGATCTCCATTTTGCTTGCATCAACAAAGCAGATTGCCAATTTTTCTCTTTAATTTCCGTTTCGGCATTTTCAAAAATGTCTTTCTTTAAAATGATACTTGGTTTGCTGTTGTCCGGCAAATAGAAAATAGAATTGTCAGAAAGTTTATATTCTAAAACAGTTTCGCAAAACATACATTCTCGCGTTATTTCAGAAAGTTCTTCTTTTGGGTTGTCTGCTAATGAGTGTTCCTGTAAAGTTCCATTAGCACTAAGATTAAAGAATAAATCACTTTCAGGAAATGCAAATTTAAGGTCAGAAAAATCTTTAGCTAAAACAGCATTTTGAATATTGTCTGTAACTACTACAATTACAGGGTAAGACTTGTTTTTGTATGCGTTAATCAACGTTGTGTTTATTGCTCTCTCCAAATAGAAACCGCCTTCAAAAGTTTGTGATTGCAAATTCTGTGTCCAATTATTTGTCAGTGGAAAAGTATTTACATAGCTGTTTACAAAACTAACTTGTGCGTTTTCCGCAAGTTGCTTATTGCTTTCTAAAATTGTTTCTATTCGTTTTTTAAAATCGTTCGCATACTTGTGTTTGTCTTTAGAAACATCCACTATAAAATGAAAATACGGTTTGCGTTGAACTTTTTTAAGTGTCTGCTTTTGCTCAGTTGAAACGTAAATTACGTTTTCGTTTTCGGTTTTTTCGTTCGCGGTTTCTTCTGCATTGCCCAACTCAACAATATTATCATCAATCGTAAGTTTTAGTGGTTCTTTGTGCAAAAATTCAATTCCTGTTTTTCGAACTTCATCTTTTAAAAACGGAAACACTCTAAAAGCAACCTTGTTTCCTGTCAGATAATGCAAAATTCCGGGGTCTCTGTTTTCGTTTCGAATTTGAGAGAATACCCACATTGCTGATTTTTTCTCTGCTAAAATTCCAAACTCTTTTTTATTTCCCACATACAAATAATAATCGCTGATCCAACAACCTTCGGGCAAATCAATAGTAGTAGCATATTCCGAAAACCAAGTATTTTCACTTTTATTGGTTATCTCTAAATCAACCATACTTATCCAAGCGTTTTGCGATTTGTCGTAAGTACTGTTACTTGAAATTTTTGTGATTTTTATGTTGTCGCTCTTAATGTTTTCAGATCTAATTTCAATAGAAGTATTGCCGAAAAATATTTTTTCAATGTAGTTTATTTTCGTATCAGACAATGTTAGGTTATCCAACACCAACCAATTGTAATAAGAGGATAAATAGGGAATTTGACCGCCCAAAAGTACATCATTGTTTTTGTCTTTATGCTGCTTCACAACATTAAGCGTTTTTTGCAGCGATGTTTTGTCAATGTCGTATTTTTTTGAATAATCGGGACTGTATAAATAAACTAGTGTTTCGTTTAAAACGCTTTTGTCTTTTAGGTACGTTGCCGTAATAAGTGCAGGAATTATCAAAAAGCCCAACAACGAAATTCCAAAGATGAGTTTCTTTGACAATAAAGTTTTCAGATATTCAAAATCCTTTGAAAGTTCGTTTGTGTGAATAACGAAAAGCAACAAGGGTGCAAGCATTAAAAAGCCTGTTCCAACTGCAATAAGGGCAACGACAGACAAAGGCAGAAATGGCAGAAATACCAAAAAGAAATAAAATGTGTATGCAAAAGTTATGCTTCGTCCAATGAACAATAACAGTCGGTAAATTTTGTTGTCAAAATTGGGTAAACAAATCAAAACGCCATTTACAACAGCAAGAATATAAAACCAAGAATTATTAAAGTCACCGAAAATTCCCGAATTGTTTCCGCTAAATCCTCTGAGCCCGCTGAACAAATGTCCGTTGTTTAGTGACAATCCAATTAACGGAAGTACAATCGCAATCGGAATTTTCCAAGCCAACTGCCACTTTTGCCACACAGTTGCTTTTTTAGATGCAAGAATTAAAATGCCTCTCACTAAAAAAAATATAAATACTAATGTAGCAACAATTATAAGTATCAGTATAGCGTGAATACTAAATTCCCTGTTAAACGGTTGCCATAGAGGAAGTATAAGTTGAGAAAACAAATAACCCGCAACGGGAATACCTATTGCAATTAAAAAATTTACCCACGCCTTGTATTCTTTGGTTTCAGGCGTAAAATGCGTTACCAAAACAAATAACGAATAAGCAAGGGTAGGCATTAAAAATGTGCCAACGTATACTAAAATATTCCCCGAAATCATCCATTGCGGAATACTAAACGGAATCATTTTGTCAAAATAATAACCGTATAGATATACAAACGGAATGTAGCAAAGCAATGCAAAAATGCCGTACCAAACAGAAACATTTTGCTTTTTGAAAGTCAGGTAAACCGCATAGGCAAAATTCAGCAATCCCAAAATACCCAAAGTCAAACCAAAAGATTTCCAAAGTTGGATATTGTTTTCTTCCAATAATGTTTTAATAATATTGAACTGTCCAAAGAAAAGAACAAACAGCACTACAATCGGTAGTGTGTTGATGATAAAAAGCCATTTTGAATTAAGCAGGTTTCGCATTGTGCTGTCTGTGTATTAAAATTTTCTCAATTATGTAATAAGTTAAAACAAGGAATGACAAATTTGTAATTATCCCAACGGCTTCGTGTATTAAGTGCTGTTGGTTTGTAAATAAAATCTTTGTTTGATTTTGAACAACAACCGAAACAAAAATCCTTGAAGTATTTACAAATATTGTCAGCAGGTAAGCACAAAATAAAGCAATCGGAATAGTCAGGACTTTGTGTATGGCTTTGTCAAGATGCTTTATTCCCAAATAAGTAAAGGTAACAAAGCACAAAATCCAAAAGTTAAATCCCGAACATGATTTGTCAATAAGTATATTCAGTTTGTCGTTATAAAACCCGTTGTCTGCAAGGTAAACAGAATATGAACCTGTCAGAAGTCCAACAAGCCTATCTGTCGGTTTTAGCAAGAAAGTCAAATCGTTGTTGTCAGCAAGCGTAAAAGCGAATTTCAGCAAAATGAAAATTCCGGCTGCTGTCAAATAATATGGTATGTTGTTGTTTGCTTGCACGATCTCTATAATTTGGCTGCCAACTTAATCATTTACGAATATAATACCTTTTTCCCTTTTCCCTAATTCCCCATTTCCCATTTAAACGAGTAGGAGAGCGGTGGTTGTTTGCACGGGTTGATTTTAATTGGTCTAATATATATAAAGTTTGATGATAGTGATTAGATCGATTACAGAGATAAAAATTCTTATTTTTTTAGTAAGATAATTGTATTTTAAAAACTGATTAAAATGCGCTCTTCTTTCAGTCTTCAAATTCAATTGCGTTTTTTGTTCTTGTCGCCCAGTTCTCAATATCAATTTTTATTTTCTGTTTTTCGTCAGCCGTTAGTCGTTCCTTTGTCGGCAATGACCAATTTGTCAAACTGTTGAAATACAGGATAAGTCCGTTAATTCCTAATTCAAATTCAACTTCAGCAATTTTTCTGTTGTCAGTAATGTATAAAAATCCACCTCGTGTGTGTGATTTTAAATGCACTCCTTCTTTCGTTAGTAGTTCCTCAATATTATCTTTTTTACGCCTTTCGGTTGCCCATTCTTCTTTAAGTTTCTCCGAAATGTGATGTTGGTAATGCGTGTCGTTAAATTTTATAGTTGTCCAACCAAATGGTGTCTTTGATTTTACCTCATCTTCGTTTCGCTTGATTTGTTTTATACAATAATTTGCTTTGTCTGTCAGGTTCATTTTGTCCGCAGAATTTGCAAGTCCAAGCCAAAATTCTTCAGAAAAATAGTGTCCCGTTTCATCTGCAAGTTCTATTAAGCTGTCAATTGCAAGTTCCCATTCTCTGTTCTCTAAAAACTCAACGCTATTAATAAACTGTCTCTGTGTCTTATAATAGTCTGGCATATAGTCAAGCAAACGTCTAATAGTTTGCTCAGGTGATAAGTCCGATTTAGGTTGTTTTTTTATGAAATTGAATAGTTTCACTGTCTGTTTTTTAGAGTTTCCACTAACGTTTCGTTACTTAGCATAGCGTCGGATTTCGAAGCCGAAACTTTTAACTAAAATACAAATTTCTACCAAAGTACAAAACGGTTATATCATCTGCGTAGCAATCATCGAAACAGAAGAAATAGCAACGTTGAGATCCCACCTTGTTCATTACCTGCTTTTATTATTCTATTGGTCATTCCGCTTCAAATATTTTGCAGGTACATTTTCAGTCAGCCAAACTCCATTATCAGAAATGAAAAACTGGAAATTGTCTGTATACATTTGTTCAGCAAGTACTTTAAATACAAAAGGCTTTCCGTGTCTTTGTCCAACCTTAATTGCTGTTTCAATGTCGCTACTTAAATGAACATGCTGTCTGCTTTGTTTTTCAAGTCCTTTGTCAATTATTGATTGTACTGATTTTTCGCTTGTTCCATGATATAAAATTTCAGGTGGTTTCTGGCTCTCGTAGCCTAATTCAATTTCTATTGAATGTCCTTGACTTGCTCTTATTTTGTTATGCGTTTCATTAAAAGCAAATCTCTTTTTTGCATTTGTCGCAACAATATGGTTAAGTGTATCTCGGTCTAAATTGATACCATTGTCATTTGCTTTTTCAATTAATTCTTTAACGTCAGTCCAGCCATTTTGGTCAAGTTGAATACCAATTGTTTCAGGTTGGTGTCTTAATACCAAACTTAAAAACTTGCTAATATGTGTCAGTTGTTTATCGCTTGTCATATTATTTCGAATAACCCATTATATACTTTTTGATTTTATTTCTGCTAAAGATAAAATTCTTGCGAATCACAAAACGTAAACTTTATACAAAGTTTGCAAGCGTGAAACGTCTGTTAAACTACGTTGTTTTTTATTTATTTCTTAATTCACGCCACTCCTCCCAAATTTCTTTGTATGCTCCAAGTTCAAACTCGTCTTTAGGTAAAGTTTTAGGAAGACTTGATTGATAAAATTCTTCTACTTTGTCAACAAAATCATAAACCATTTTTTTATAATTTTCTATTTTAAGTATTGCAGAATTACCATTGTCTGATGTATGTTGAATTAAATCTTCAGTTAAATGGGTGATTGTCCAATCTATTCCAACGGGGCATCCTGAAATTGCTGGTCTTAGATTTTCATCAAAGTATGTAACAAATCCGCAACAAGGTAATAATTGGCTATCGTAATTACCTTTTTTATAATTCTCGCTCAAACTTCTTAAAAGATACAAACCGGCGGCAGTAACTGTTACGTCTAAAGTGTTTTCATCGCAGACAATCTCGTCTCCAATTTTTACATAAACATGACCATGAGCATACAAGTCATTTTCTTCATCGTCACTTTTAAGCCAAAATAAATCAATAAGCTTTATTTCAAAATTGTTTTTTTGCACTTTCTTTTCTTTTAAAACAATAGGTAACGTTATGACGCTTGGGGAATAACTGACATTTCGCAGCCGAAACTTTCAACTAAAATACAAATTTCTACCGAAGCATAAAACGGGAATTTAAAACTTTCTGTGCACTTCAACTTTCAAGTAATCATCAAAAGTAAAAAAATACAGACGGTGAGATGAACTTTTCATACACGTTACTCTTTTGTTTATCGTGTTCTTAATTTCCAATCTCTCGGGTTAATATTTTCACTAAATTCTATTTTGTCACCGTTAACCTTAAAAATAATAGTTTCATGCTCATTTTCTGGTGTTAAAATTACTGTTTTGTCTAGCAATTTTGATATGTCTGCCATATAGTTAATCAATTTGTTATGGTCATCTATTGAATTAAATTCCCTTGGGTCAATGTCATTTTCCATTTCAGTAGGATCAAAAAAATGCACGTTGATTTGAACTTTGTCAATAAAAACTTTTGCAGTTGAGCATAGTTCGTGCTTTCCACTCCAAAATTCTTCTATTACTTTAAAGTCAATTTTATTTTCGTCTGTGTTAGTTTTACCATTAAACCATTCAATTCTATAGTTGTTGTTTACATATTCGACCCATTTTTTCCAATCGATATCATTTGTTTTTAATACATATATGTCACGCCAAGACCCGTCCCAATAGTAAATATTACTTTTTAAATCTGTCCAATTCATTGTCTTGAATGTGTGAATTAACTTTCATTGTCGTACCTCTTTAATATTATAGCTAACTTAATCATTTACGAATATAATCACTTTTTTTATTCCCTTTTCCCTTTTCCCATTGAAACGAGTAGGAGGGCGGTGGTTGCTGAGCCCGTGGTTGCTGAGTCTATCGAAGTGTCGAAGCATGGTTGTTTGCACGGGTTGATGAACAATATAAAATAGTTTGTCTAATCAACTACAATTCTATTATAGCCGTCTTTTTTGGCTGACAATGTATTTTCAATTAAAACCTCATCAATTGTATATACAAGTTCCATTTTTTATCTGTCAATATTTCAAAGTCAAATGTTCTTTGTTTCTCTGATTTTTTGATTTTATTTAAAACTTCTGTTGCAGCAATTTTGTCGTTTGTTACTATAAAAAAGTTTCTGATTCCTTTATGTGTGTCTCGAAAAACGTAATAGTTTTTAATTTTATTTTGAGACAAATTGTATTCAATGAAATATTCAAATTTATCTAACTCTTCAAGTTCTTCTTCAGATGGTAACATAACATTTTTGTCTTTATTGTAATATGTTGTTACCTTAATAAAATAACTAAATTCATCCTTATGTGGAAATTTTTCAAAAGCTGTATTAACTATTAATAAGCAAGGATAATTGTCTTTTTGGTAGTTAAATGTCTTAAATTCTTCTGGAACTACATAAGTGTCTCGCTCTATCGGTTTGTCACTGTCTTTATTACCAACGTCAAAACCATCATAATTGATTTTATATTTTTCAGCTATTTCATAAAGTTCTTCGTCAAGTGCATATAAACTTTTTGCATTGTGAATTTCTTTACGTTCTAAATGCAGCCAGTAACTTTTATCTTCAGCTTGAAATATTTCAACAAAATCAAAGCCTTTATTTTTGAGTTCGCTAGCAACCTGACTGAATTTTTCTTTTTTGGTTGAAGTGAAAAAATATCCCCAAAGCATTGTCGTGTCTGTATTAACTCCATTTGCGTGCATATTGTCAAACATTTCTTCAATTTTTTCTAATGGTATTTTATTCTGTGTAGATTGTAATTTTGAGCTGTCACATCCCAAAAGTCCAAGTATAAATGTCAACATAAAAACTTTCTTCATTTTTCTAACTGTCAATTTTTGCAGTGTCTTAATAAAAATTGCCGATAACAGGCAGCTTAATCATTAGCGAAAATAATAACTTTTTCGCAATTCCCTAATTCCCATTAAAACGAGTATGCTACCTTATGTATTTCCATTGTCAATGTTTTTAATAAATTTAATCGGATCAACCGTAAAGCTGTAAGCATTAGAATTCCGAATACTGGTTATTATTTCTTCAAAATTTGGATTCATAAGTTTACCTTTTCTGTCGAAGAATAGCCAGTCATGTGCTTTACCTAATTCTATCATATTCTTCAAAAACGCTAAGTCTTTTTCTCTTAAATCTGCTCGGAAAGAAAAATCTTTAATCGTCAAAGATTCTTCATCCAGATAAACTGAAGCATCATTGTCAACATCTTCAGAATAGGTTTTCCAATTAACGCTTATTTTGTCATTTCCCCATTTTGCTCTTTCAACAAATAAGTCCATCTTCGCAACAATACGGTCTACTTTCATTGCTACTTCTTTCCAATACATTTCCGCATCAGATTCAAAATATCCAGTTTCTGAGCTAACTCCAATTTCATTTGGAATAGAACCGTGTTTTTTTTCAATTCCTTGTTTCGGAACAACTGCTAAATAATATTGATATACTGCCATATAATGGTATTGTTAAACAGTTCTGTTCATTTCGTTGTTACCATGAACGCCTTCAAGCGCTTCAAAAACTTCGGTTTGGTTCTGTTCGTCACGCCATCCCATACACGCTAATTCTTTTCGAACCTCTTGTTCATTTTTGCTTTTCAAAAAGCTGTAATATGCAAAATCTATAACCTCTCGGGGTATTCTTTCAATGGTATAATTAATTAAGTACCTGGTCAAATGCATATACCCAAAAGCAAAGGTAAACCCTAGCTGAACAAGCCAGCTTATTACCAAACCTATACCTCCAACATTTAAAGTTTTAATTGTTAATCCTTGTTCAAACCTCAGTTTAATAAATTCAAAAAAAGATATTCTTTCAAAATTGTTTTCCATCAGGATCATATTATATTGAAAAATTTGATTTCCCAAAAAAACAGTCAGTATAGAAATGATTAATATGTTGCGTAACTTTAGAAAGTTAGTATAGTTACCCAGTTCAATTCCAAACTTTAATGCAAATGCAAGCGCTGTTCCAATGATGAATTCAAATAAAATCAATAAGTAGTTTCCGGTTAGTGAAATTTTAGCTAGCGCAAAAGCTAAAATAACCGAAGTCAATACTGTAATAACAACAGCAAACACAATGGTTGGCTTTTTTGTTGCTTTTGGCATTGGTAATTCTGTGGGCACTACATAATCATCCCAATTATCCTTAGCCTCTTGTTCCTTTTCTAATTGGTTTAATTCTTCTCTATTATAATTGCTCTCAATGTCTTTAAATACTTCAATAAATAAATGAACTCTTTTTGAATTTCTGCCGTTATCCCATAGCTCATTTCCAAGCGATTCACTTTTTACGCTTATATTTCCGTAGTTATATAAAACAATTATAGATTCTGTGTATTTGGTTATTCCTAAATTTTTTGTTTTTCGTTTCGCTTCTACAGAGTGCTCGTCAATATAAACTATATCCCATTCAAGTTCATCAAAAACTTTATTGGTAATAGCAAAGAACGCTTTCTCAGAAAGTTGTGTACGGAATTCATATTTGTATTTTGGTGTAAATCCAAATTTATGTGTTTTAGAAAGCAGCTTCTCAAGTTCTTTGTAATCGGGTGTCATTTTGGGTATTGTTTTTTAATTTTTATAGTCTGCGTATATGCCTTAAAATTAAATTTTTGCTTTCTTTATAATGTTTCCGTTTTCATCATAAATTGTTGTAAAGTCATCATTATAGGTTCTGCTTTTTATATTTAATTTATCAAGTAGCAAATTTGCTTTTAATCTTGTTGTTATCCAAGTTTCATGAGTGTCAATAAAATCCCAATCCCAAATATCTGACGGAATTTCATCTGTCCATTTTTTAAATGATAGCAACTCCTCTTTTAAAGAATCAG
>Ga0233365_1001025_pt1 | contig 12397 bp, 13 predicted proteins | sample ElkDunMinimDraft_27_FD_191535 | JGI IMG/M metagenome (GOLD analysis project Ga0233365, IMG submission 191535) | Fecal eukaryotic communites from dung pellets of Tule Elk in California, USA - Elk Dung C36 | ecosystem: Host-associated > Mammals > Digestive system > Large intestine > Fecal | place... | reverse complement strand
ATCGTCTCAACCCGCTCACAATAGTACTCAACCGACAGTCCATTGAGCTCTTTGATGGGTTCAGGCATGAGGTTCCCCGACCGAATCCGACAACCGGTCGTCCAGCAACTGATCGGTGCGCTCCAATTGCGCCACAAGCGTCGACACCGAGTCCGCCAGCTCCATCACCCGGCGATCCAGCTCGCGCAACCGGTCCCGGTGCAGGTCCGCGATCCTGCCCAGTCGCGCCGACGACTCCGCCGGTGCGAGGAAGTGCTCACTCGGACACGGTTCGGTGGCCAGGACCGGTTGACGCAGACGTGGCGCGGCCTCGCCCTCCAGCCAGGTCGCCAGATCCCGCAACGCGCCGGTATCCAGGTGGAGCAACGTCAGCATGTCGGCCTCGTCTCCAATGAGTACGAGCCACCGCCCGTATGGCTTCGCTCCGAACACCGCTTCACATGCCCCACCCCGTTTCCGATTGTGCTGTCGAGTCCTCGTCGACCGGCCCGGACTCTCGACATGTCGAGTTGACCGCACCCATCAAACCGTGCCATCCGAGAGTAATGGATTGATTACCTTACGAATTCCGGGGGCGGTCGCGCAACATGTCGCTCTCACACTCATCCGATTGATTCAAGGGTTCACATCACGTGCCCGTTGGGATAACGGTCATAACCACGGCCACCGACATCCATGGCAGCATTCACCAATGGACACCGTGGAGCGTTACCGACACTTCGCCGACCATGAGGCCGCCGGGGTGTCACCCACCTATGAGGCACTCGCGATCGCGGTTGCCGGGCAACCGGACCTGATCGAACGCATCGACACGCTGTCATGGGGCCACCGGCAGCCCAATCTGCTACTGGCGACGTCGGCCTTTTTGGACGCTCCACTGACCGATCCCGATTCCTATGTGCACTGGTTGCGGGACGACTGGGACCGCGTCGCCCCGATCATGGCCACCCGCTACACCCAGACCAACGAGGCGGCTCGCTGCGCCACTCTGCTGCCGGTGCTTGCTCAACTACCACAACCGTTGGCTCTGCTGGAGGTCGGCGCCTCGGCGGGACTGTGTCTGTATCCCGACAAATATTCCTATGAGTACAACGGTGTCCCGGTCGGCGATCCGCGGTCACCGGTTCGACTGGAATGCGCGGCCACCGGCCCGGTGCCGATTCCGAAACGACCGCCGGAGGTGGTGTGGCGCGCCGGAATCGATCTGAATCCCATCGATGTCACCGATCCCGACGACCTGGCGTGGTTGACCGCGTTGATCTGGCCGGAGCACGACCACCGCCGCGAGCGGTTGCGTGCCGCCGCCGCAGTGGTGGCGACCGATCCTCCGACGCTGATCGCAGGTGACCTGGTGACCGAACTGCCCCGCCTCGCCGCACAGGCCCCAGCCGACGCGACGCTCGTCGTGTTTCACAGCGCGGTCATGGCGTATCTACCGAAATCGGCGCGCGACGCCTTCACCGAACAGGTCACCGACCTGCCCGGCCACTGGATCGCCAACGAGACCGCACCCGAGGGCGCCGCGATCCCCGGTCTGCGTCCGCAACCGTTCGGCCTCCGGCTGGACGGGTCGATGGTGGCGCTGACCGGTCCACACGGCCAGGCGATTCACTGGCTGAAGTGACCGTCAGGTCTGCGGGTGATAGGAGTGCCAGACGAGAATCTGGTCCTCCGAGTCGTGGGGCCAGGTGACGTCCAAGCCGGGCATCGGGTCGCCCTCACGCCAGTCGGCCGGGCGCAGGCCCAGCGTGAAAGCGCATTCAACGACTTCGGCGGGCGGTGTTCCCGCGTTCAAGCGCTCGATCAGCTTGGATTCGAGCCTGGGATCGATGGTGACACGTTCGTATTCCGGTCCGGTCATATCCGGCTCCTCGTGGCTTCCGATTACCCGTACTGTACGACGCACCGACCGATCGGGCGCCCGGGTTCACCGGAAAACGCGTCAGGCGCCGCTGCTGTTCTTCGCGGTGATCCGCAATCGCGCCTTCGACACCGCACGGCCCTCGATCTCCACCACCTCCGCGGTGATGTGATCAATATGGACAATCTCACCGGGAACCTTCGGAACGTGCCCCAGACGCGCCAGGATCAGTCCCGCCACCGTGGTGTAGTCACCCCGGGAGTTCTCCAGGTCGATGCCGAGGTCGGGCAGATCGTGAAGCGGGAACGAACCGGGAACCAGCATCGCTCCGTCCGGTTCGGACTCCACGGTCGCCAGATCGCGGTCGGTCTCGTCGTAGATCTCACCGACGATCTCCTCGACCAGATCCTCCATCGTGATGATCCCGTCCACCGCGCCGTACTCGTCGACGACCACGGCGAACTGCTCGCGCTGATCGCGCATCTGGCGCAGCGCGTCGGAAACCTTGAGGCTCTCGGGAACCACCATGCAGTCGCGGCTGTGGTCGCCGGCGGTGCCGGTGGCCGCGATCAGGTCGCGCATGTGCACCACGCCGATCACGTCGTCCAGCCCGTCGGGGCCGACGACGAGGGCGCGCGAGTGCTTGGACTCCACCATGACCGCCAGCGCCTCGGCACTGGGCTGGTCACCGGGAACCGACACGACGTCGCGACGGTGCACCAGGATCTCCCGCACCAGGCGATCGGCGATCTCGAAGGCTCCCGAGATGATGGTTCGCTGCTGCGCGGTGAAGCCGCGTTGAGCGGCGACCAGCTCGCGGATCTCCTCCGGGCTGACCTCCTCACGTCCCATCGCCGGGTCGTTGCCGGTCAACCGAACCACCAGGTTGGTCGACTTGCCCAGCAACCACACCACCGGACGCGAGACCGTCGACAGGAAGTGCAACGGCCTGGCCACCGCCATCGCCCAGTTCTCGGCCCGCTGCATCGCGATTCGCTTCGGTGCCAGTTCCCCGAACACCAGCGTGATGAACGCCAATCCGATGGTCACCAGGACGACCGCGAGCGGTTCGGCGGCACTGCCCATCGACGCCAACGCCGGGACCAGCGGCTGCGCGAGCGAGACCGCCGCGGTCGCGGAGGCCAGGAAACCCGCGAGGGTGATTCCGATTTGGATCGTCGCGAGGAACCGGTTCGGGTCCCGCGCCAGTTTGGCGAGGATCTGTCCACCTCGTGAGGCGCGCTCCAGACGTTGCAGCTGGCTGTCCCGCAGACTCACCAGTGCCATCTCGCTTCCGGCGAAGACCGCGTTGATGAGTACCAGTACCAGGACCAAGACCAGCTGCCCGGTATAACCGCCCATGGCGAAGCGCCTCCTGAATTCAATGTGTCACCACATCGTAGAACCGGCACCTCGCTCCTGAACACCCCCGGCGACTGATCAACCTCGATCGGTTCAGCGGTGTATCTCACTCGGTTCGCGCTCGGGCAGGTCCTCCCGCAGCCCGATGAGCCGGTGCAATCGCCGCAGCGGTCGCGGCGCCCACCAGTTGGCGCGTCCGGCCAATCGCATCAGCGCCGGAACCATCACCCCGCGGATGATCGTCGCGTCCACGATCACCGCAAGCGCCATCCCGATGCCCAACTGCTGGAGGAACGACACCTGACTGGTCGCGTACACCGCGAAGGAGACCGCCAGGATGATCGCCGCCGCCGTCACCAGGGGCGCCGAGGCCGCGATTCCGCGCGGAATCGAGCCGATGACGTCGCCGGTGCGGTCGTACTCGGCCTTGATCCGCGACAACAGGAACACCTCGTAGTCCATGGACAGGCCGTAGGCGATGCAGAACATCAGGATCGGGATGCTGGGCTCGATCGCCCCCGTGGGCGTGAATCCGAGCAGGTTCGCCAATCCGCCCTCCTGGAAACCCCACACCAGGACACCGAACATGACGGTGAGCGACAGAAGGTTCAGCAGCGACGCCTTCAGCGGCGCCAGCAGGCTGCCCGTCATGACGAACAGGATCACGAACGTGACCAGGACGATGAGGACGGCCAGCAGCGGAAGTCGTTCGGTGACACCGTTTCGGTAGTCGGCCAGCTCCGCCGGATATCCGCCCACCAGCACCGGTACCGGCGACGGCAGTTCCCGCACCTCGGCGACCAGCCCGATCGAGTCCTCGGCCAGCCGTTCGCCGGTGGGAACCACGACGAGTCGGTCGACCGCGTCCATCCGGTAGCCCGGCCCGACCTCGCCGGTGACCTGACCGGTGACGTGAATCCCGGCCGCCGATTCGACACGGTGAACTCCTGGCAGCAGCGACAGTTCCGCCGCGTAGTCGCCGATCTCCTCGAGAGTGGACGATGCGGTGGTCACCACGTGGACGGCGTCGGCGTCCTCGGTGGCGAAGTCGTCGCGGATCACGTCGTACATGTCGCGGATCGGCTGCCCGGCGGGCAGCACCCGGTCATCGGGTGAGTTGAAGTTGATTCCCAGCGCCGGTGCGCCCAGCGCGAGCAGGGCGACCAGCCCGGCCAGCCCGAAAGCGATCGGTCGACGGACCACTCGGTCGGCGAATCGGCGCCACCGATCGGTGGTGACCGTGTGCCGTCGCGCGGCCCGGTGTCCCATCAGCGACAGGATGGCGGGCAACACGATGACCGAACCCACCAGTGCGGTTGTCACCACGGCGATTCCCGCGTAGGCGAAGGACGACAGGAACGGGAACGGGAAGACGAAGAGGACGGCCAGGGACGCCGCCACGGTCACGCCGCTGAACAGCACGGTGCGGCCGGCGGTGGCGACGGTTCGCCGAGCGGCGTCGACCGGTCGGTGCCCGGCCTCCATCTCCTCACGGAACCGATACACAATGAACAGTCCGTAGTCGACACCGAGACCGATGCCCATGACCAGGGCGATGTTGGCCGCGAACGTCGACACCTCGGTGAACATCGTGACGATGCGCAGAATGGCCAGCGTGCCGACCACTGAGAACAGTCCGATCCCCAGCGTCGCCAGCGCCAACCCGAATCGGCGGTAGACCGCCCACAGCAGGAGAAGGACCAGCGGGAGGATGATGGCCTCGGCGCGAATGAAGTCGGCGCGCGCCTGGCCGGCCACCACACGGAACACCTCGTCGCCGCCGCCCAGCTGCAGGGTGACCCCGTCGGGCGGTGACACCGTCGACAGCGCCTGTTCCAGGGCCGGGAGAACGGTTCCGCGCACCAGATCGGCGTCGCCGGGCGCCCAGCCGAGGATCAGAGCGTGTTCACCGTCCTGACTGGCCAACGTGTCCACACCCGTTGTCCAATATGACCAGGCATCGCCGATTCCGTCGTGGTTGGCGATGATTCCGGTCAGGTCGCGCCCGAACTCGGCGGCGCCGTCGACCCCCGATGGGGCGCTGACCAGCACCGCGATGTTGGGACTTCCGGTGTCGAAGTTCTCGGCCAATTGGTCGCGCGCGGCGATCGATTCCGAGCCGATGGCCTCATACCGGTTGAGGGCCAACGAGTCCATGGCTCCGGCGGCGAGTACGGCGGAGCCGAGAAACAACGCGATCCCGATACCTATTACCCAGCGGGGTGCGGTGGCGATGAGTCGCCCGATCATGGGGAACCTCTTCGAGAGCATCTGGTTATGGGGCGGTCCCGGAACGCATCCGGGACCACGGTGCCGATCACTCACGCCATCCAGGGCCGTCCGGATAAACCAGACGGCTAGAATACGAGCAAGTAGTCGTGTTCTAGCGAGCGTAACACGAATAATTACTCGCATATACTGAGCGGGTAGGATGCCGACACGATGAGCGCTGACGAAACACCCTCCACGGCGAACCGGGCGCAGCCCAAACGGCAGGCGCGCGGGCAACGCCGCATGGAACTGATCCTGCGGGCCGCCGCCGCCGTCTTCGCCGAACGCGGATACGAGGCCACCACGACAAACGCCATCGCCGCGGCCGCCGAGATATCCCCCGGATCGCTCTACCAGTTCTTCACCAGCAAAGAGGACATCGCGCGCAGCCTGGCCGGGCATTACGCCGAGCAACTCACCCGGACCAAGACCGAGACCTTCGACGGCGCCGACGCCACCGGAATGTCACTGGCCCAGGTGATCGACTCCGTCATCGATCCGGTAGTGGCGTTCAACATCGCCAACCCCGGATTCAAGGCACTGTTCGCACGCACCGACATGCCGACCGAGCTGGCCAAGGCGGTGGCTCCGGTCCACTCGGCCATCCACGGTCAGGTCACCCGGCTCATCCTCGCGACGACACCGTCGTTGAACCGGTCTCAGGCCGAACATGCCACCACGGTGGTCGTCCAGCTGGTTCGAGCGATGATGCCGCTGATCACCGGTACGCAGGGGGCGGCACGCGAGAAATACGTCGCGGACCTGAAACGACTACTGATCGGCTATCTGGCGTGATCGCCGACACCGCCCATCGGGCTCAGGAGTCGTCGAGCGGGTTCGGGACGTCGAAGATCTCGCAGTACTTCGTCAGGAACAGGTCGTTGCCCTTGTACAACGTGGTGGTCTCGGCGTCCAGAATCCCGCCGTCGGGACTGTAGCTGGCGCCACCGCCGGTTCCCAGCGGGATCAGGAACAGCGGCTGGGAGGGTTCGTACTCGACGGGTTCCTTTCCCGCCGCCAGCAACTTGATCTGCTCGGCCACGAACCCACCCTGCTCCATGGCCACGACCGCGGTGTCCAGGGCCTTGGTCCGAGTCACGTCGCCGATGGCGAACACCTTCGACTGACCGGGCAACCGAAGGTCGGGCATCACCGCCAGCCGACCGTCGGTGCGCCAGGCTCCCGCGAGCTGCCGCGACAACACCCGGGACACGGGTTGGCGCCCGTAGCACTGGAACCAGATGTCGGCGGTCAACGAGGTACCGCCCCAGGTGGTGGCCGCGAAGCCGCTCTTCACACCGGTGCTGGTCGGAGGATCGTGCCGCAGCGAGTCTCCCAGGATGAGCGAGATTCCCATGTCGCGCATCTGATTGCGCAGTTCTCGCCGCAACTGGTCGGCCACGTCCTCGTCGAAGCCCTCGATGAACCCGCCGGACAGGATGTCGCGACCGGGTTCGATGAGCGTGATGTGTTTGTTGGGCCAGGTGGACCTGATCTCGCCGGCCAGTTCGATACCCACTGGGCCGGCTCCCAAAAGGAGCACGCGATCGGCTCGCGACAACGCTTCGGTGGTGCGGTGATACCGCGACTTTCCCGCCTCGGCGTGATCGCTGAACACCTTCGCCGGGAACGGATAGCTCGTTCCGGTGGCGATGACGACGTAGTCGGCGGAAATCCGTTCTCCGGAGATGGTTCGCACCCCGGTGGACTCCACCGAGATCGCGCGGTCGCGTACCACCTTGCCGCGCTTCAGCAATCCGTCGTACGGGAAGAACATCCAATTCGCCCAGTTGGGATCGACAACCGCGCGCAGTGCTGCTACATTATGGACAAACGCATCCTTCGGTTCGATGAGGACAACGTCAAAGTCCTCATCGAGCGCTTGGGCCGCAGTGACTCCACCGTACCCACCCCCGACAATGGCCACGGTCGCGGTCATGAGTGCTCCTGAATCTATTGCTGCCGGTATAGATGCGCCTCTAGGGTTCCGGCTTGGCGCATGCCTGTCAACCACTGAAGCTGGCGGTCCCGGACACGCCACCGACCGTGGTGACCACGGCCTAAATATCCCCCTAATGCATACTCAGTACACTGTAGAAATCGCCATGGGTCCCGGCTCACACCCACGCCGCGACCACGATGTACCCACCAACCGTCACAACCACCGCCTAGGCTCTTCCCCATGACCGTCTCGGCGACCGAAGCACAGACCGCCGCGCCCGACTGGCGCGTCCTGGCCGGAAAACTCCACTCGACCTTCAACACCGGCACCTTCGCGGCCGGGGCACACTTCATCGCTCGACTGACCACGCTGGCCGAAGCCGCCAACCACCATCCCGATGTCGATCTCCGATACGGCGTCGTCCACATCAGTCTTCACAGCCACGACGTCGGCGCCATCACCCAACGCGACATCAACCTGGCCGCCGAGATCTCCGAACTGGCCCGCTCCCTCGACATCGAGCCGCACCCCCACACCGCGATCACCACCGAGATCGCCGTGGACGCCCTGGACATCGCGGCGGTGAAACCGTTCTGGCGCAGCGTGTTCGGTTACAACGACGGCGACGACGAACTGGTCGACCCGGCCGGCGTCGGCCCCACCTTGTGGTTCCAGCAGATGGACGAGCCGCGACCGCAGCGCAACCGCATCCACATCGACGTCTGGGTGGCCAACGACATCGCCGAACGTCGCGTCGCGGCAGCCATTGAGGCGGGCGGCCGCCTGGTGTCCGACAGCGACGCACCGTCGTTCTGGGTCCTGGCCGACGCCGAGGGCAACGAGGCCTGCATCTGCGCGACCACGAACTCCTGACCGCCACCGGCCGGCGACCCGGTTATCCACAATCCACAGAGCTGTCCACAGGCAACGGTGACCGAAGGACGGCCGCCGGCCGATCACAACAACATGTTGTCGCTGACCGAACCGAGGGCGACCCCGCTGAGACGTCGGTGCAGCGCGATCGCCTGCCCCTCGGTGAGTGAGGCGACGTGATCTGCGGCGGCCCGCAGGCGGTCACCGTGCCGGGCGAGCTCTTCGGCGCGATCCAACGGCAACAGGTCCGGCGCCTCGAAGGTCCACCGAAGCAGCTCGCCGACGATGCGCTGCTTACCGTGTCGCAGTGTCCGCATCGTCGGACGGTCCACGACGTAACACCACAGCAGCTCCTTCAAGAGCTCACACACCTGACGCCGATCATCGGGGATGACCAGCCGGGCGCCGTGACGAATCGGCGCGTCGCCAACCTCCAGTCGCAGGTCGGCGATCAGATAGGAGATCAGGTCCGCGGTGCGGGAGTTCACCGCGACCGCGTCGTCGTGCCGCCCCTGGTAAGGCCCCGGAACCACCAGGGTCGCGCCGATCTCGGCCAGCTGCGCCACCGTGGCGTCGCGGTCGAAGGGTTGCCCCAGCACGGATCGCTTCGTCGCCAGGTAATCGAGGAACACCGCGGTCTCACGTTCACTCTCGCCGTCGGCCCGTCCCGGAGACGGAAAGATGTCGGCCAGCGGAATCAGGCCGGTCCGGTAGAAGTCCTCCACGTCGTGGCACACGTAGGTGACGTCGTCGGCCCAGTCCATGATCTGCTCCTCCACCGGCACCGCGTCGTCGGTGCGTCCGGCGCGAATCCATTCGAACGCCTCCCGGTCGGCCGGATAGACACCCCACTTGAGGAAACGGTCGCGATTCTGGTCGCGGTGGTACCTCTCCCACGGGTATTTCGTGGCGGCGTCCAGACATGCCCGCGTCAGATGGAGTCCCCGATGTCCGGTGTACTTGTGAGCCGCCAGGTAGGTCAGCACCCGCAGCGTCTGCGCGTTGCCCTCGAAGCTGTCGGGTACCGCCTGACCGGACCGCAGTTCGTCCATCGTGTCGCGCAGCGCGTTCTCCCCCGCGTGCCCGAACGGTGGGTGCCCGATGTCGTGGGCCATGCTGGCCGCCTCCACCAACGCCGGGTCGGGTCCGCCGTAGCGACGCTTCATGCGCTCGGCTATCCGCCGCCCCAGCTGCGCGACCTTCATCGAATGCGTCAGTCGAGTGTGGTAGATCCCGAGTTCGCCGCTGGCCACCACCTGGCTCTTTCCCGCCAACGCCCGCCACTGGGTGGAATACAGAATCCGGTCGACGTCGTGCTCGAACGCGGTGCGTTCGGTGTCGGCTCGCCGCCGCACTCCCAGCGAGTGTTGTTCCAGGTCTTCGTCCTTGTAGATTGCCGCACGCATGATCAGATGCTACGAGGCGTGACGTCCGCCGAGACCGTCGCCGCATCGGGTCGGACGGTTGGCTTTCGAAAGAGGTCGACCAGTTCGCCGGGTCGCCATGAGCCCGGATGGCGGTATCGGGCATCGAACGGATGGGCCGACCCGCAGGTGGGGACGCATCGGCGCGGCCACACCAATGCGCGGTGCGGCCGCGGCCTCACTGGATCAGCAACACCCGGCGCTACTGCAACTGACCGTGCAGTCGGGCCGGAAGTAACAGTTCTGCTTTTCGTGACCACCCGAACAGACCCCGTTGACCACACAGCGGGTCCACGGGTCGGGGGCGCAGGCGGCCTTGGCGGTGGCGTTTCCCACCAACCGTTCCAGCGCGCGATCGGCGAGGGATTGGGTGAGGGCGAACAGCTTCATTGCGGCTCCTTCCAGCGGTCGCGATCCGCAACCGCTTTCCGTTCGATCTCCGCCAGCGTTCCACAACTCGACCGACCACACAAGACCTTCGAGCCGGGTTGTAGGCATTGGACAGTCCTTATGGGCCTATAGCTCCCGCACCGACACGGGCTCTCGCCCCCGTCACGGCGAGGAGGCGCCGCCGGTACCGCTAAGCGCGGAACACCTCACCGTCGACGACGTTCACCGGGACCTCGGTCAGCCCGGTGGTGGCAGGCCCCTGCACCAGGGACCCGTCCTCGGCGGAGAACTGCGACTGGTGCGACGGGCAGGTGATCACGCCGTCCTGCGGAGCGGGAAGGATCGTCTGCTGGTGAGGACAGGCACCGTCGAACCCGATGATCCGCCCCTCCTCCGGCTGCACCAGGACCAGACCCGCGATCGCCATTCCGCCGCCGACCGGAATGTCGGACACCGCCGCGATGGGCTTTTCGGTGTCGGCGCTGGATTCGGCGCTCGGTTCGTCGGTGGCATCGGTGGGCGTCTCGGCGCCGCGGTCGCTCTCCCCGCCGCCACAGGCGGTCAGTACGGCGGCGGCGCCCATGCCCAGCGCACCGCACATCAGGCCGCGACGTGAAACGCGCAGTACTTCGGCGGCCATGGCTTTCGGATCGGTCTGCGTTGTCTTCACCGTGAGTCCCATCTTCGCGCTGTGTTCAGACTTGATCGCGGTCGCCGGTCGACCACCGCCGCCCCTCACTACGGTCGAACCCCCTCAACGGTTCAACGGGAGAGCCGAGGATTCGAGTTTTCCCGGCTGAACCGTTTCGGGGCCGCTCACGTAGTAGTCGATGAGTACGTGAGGATGATGCGATGGACAACGGGGCCGGGAGTGGTTGGTCACCCGGCGCGATATCGCCCGAAGAATACGCGCTGCGGGTGCTGCACGAAGATCACGCCGCCGCATTGTGGCGGTACGCACTGCGGTTGACCAGGGGCGATGAAGCCCGTGCACAGGACGCGGTGCAGGAGACCCTGCTGCGGGCGTGGCGTCATCCCCGGGTGCTGGGCACCTCCGGTGATCACGCTCGGCGATGGTTGTTCACGACGCTGCGCAGCCGGGTGATCGACGAGTGGCGAGCCCGACAGGTGCGGCCCGAGGTCATCACCGATCAGATTCCGGAGCACCAGGTGGCCGACCACGTCGATACCGCGATACAGGGCCTGGTGGTCACCGAGGCGCTGCGCACCCTGACCGCGGCTCATCGTCAGGTCCTGGTCGAGTGCTTCTACGGCGGCCGCAGCGTCAGCGAAGCCGCCGAACGCATCGGCATCCCACCCGGCACGGTGAAATCCCGGTTGCACTACGCGCTTCGGGCGCTCAAATTGGCGCTGGAGGAAGCCGGCGTGATCACCGAGGAGAACCGATGAGCTGCGAGTATCGTTTCGACGCGGCCGCTTACGTGCTGGGGGCGCTGGACCCGGCCGATCGGGCTCGTTTCGAGGAACACCACCCGAAGTGTCCACATTGCTCGAACGAAGTCCGAGGTTTCGCGGGACTGCCGGGAATCCTGGCGCACATCCCCACCGGCGACGTGGTCGACGAACCGACACCGCCGCCGGCCGAGGTGCTGCCGAACGTGCTGCGGCGCGCGGTTCGAGACCGCCGCCGACGGCGGCTTCGGTCGGCGCTGATCGCCACGGCCGCCGCGATCGTCGTCGCGGTGTCCGCCGTCGCCGTCACCGAGTCGCTGCGGCCACCGGACGCGACCGTGACGACTCCGGTGGCGCTGGCCGCCGAGTTCGAATCGGTCGACGATGTCGACATCTGGGGGCAGGCGGAGCTGACCGCGCTTCCCGAGGGCACTCAGATCACTGTGGACTGCTCATACGACCTGGCCGACAGCTACGGTTCCCGGCCGTACCGACTCGTCGTGACCAACTCGGCCGGGGACAGCGAGGTCGCCGGCAGCTGGCAGACGGAGAAGGGCGAATCCCGTCAGGTCACGCTGTTCACCCGCTGGCAGCCGGAGGACATCGCGGCGATGGAGATCCAGAACCTGGACGGCCGGACCGTGCTTCGCTGGAAGCGCTGACCGGCACCGAGGCCACCGGACGGCGCCATCGGCACGGGTGCCTCACCACTCATGACGACAGTGGACCGAAATCCACCGCGCCCGAGGGATCGCGGAAGCACACCGTGTTGAAAGTACCCACCACATAGGAGTCCAGATCTTCGTCGAACCCGGAGTCCAGCGCGTAGACCGCGCCGGTCTTCGGGTCGGTCGCGGCCAG
>Ga0233365_1001020_pt1 | contig 12438 bp, 8 predicted proteins | sample ElkDunMinimDraft_27_FD_191535 | JGI IMG/M metagenome (GOLD analysis project Ga0233365, IMG submission 191535) | Fecal eukaryotic communites from dung pellets of Tule Elk in California, USA - Elk Dung C36 | ecosystem: Host-associated > Mammals > Digestive system > Large intestine > Fecal | place... | reverse complement strand
GGCGGTTGGGTTGTGCTCGGCGAACCATTCGTTTAAGCCCAGATCGCGCCGATCCATAACGTAGGTCTCGTGCATCGCCTGCCACTGATCCTCCCGCACCATGTTGCTGTCCATCACCTGCCAGCCGAACAGATTGTTGACGATGCCCAGCATGTTGACTGTGCCGGCATAGCCTTCTGCCATCATGCCTTCGATCCATTGCGGGTTCTGGTAGCGGGTGCGCAGCTCGCTGCTGAGGAAGTTTTTGGCAGCGATAATCTGTGCCTGCTGACCCCGTGCATCGGAGACGTAGAGCTCGGGGTTGCTGCCGGTTACTGATTTGACCGCTGCCGACAGACCACCAAGATATTCAAACGGATGATCGGTGGACAGCAGCCCATGCAGATTGGAGGAGCGTGACAGCAGCACGGCATCGACGCCATCAAGCTGGGACTGCAGCAGACCAAGATCATGTACCGGCATGCCCCAGTGTAGCGCGCCATAGACGTGGGACTGGCTGTTGAAGAAGGTATCCGCCAGCACCTGGTCATCTTCCCAGCTGGTGGAATCCATGGCAACACCGGTGACACCACTGCCGTAGCTGCCCGGTGGATTGCTGAACAGGCGCGCACTGGCCAGGCTGGCGGCGTCCTCGGCAGACAGACCTCGCTGCTGCAACGATGTGTGCAGGCGCTGGCTGTTGGCTGCAATGGGATTGTTGGGCTCATCATACACAGCCAACTGGTCAATAACCGTGGCCAGTTTACGCATCAATCCATCGAACTGATCACGATACACGCTGGTGATCTGCAGCACCGCGTCGACTCTGGGGTAGGGCAGTTCTGCAGCCGGAATGATTTCCAGATGGGAGACACGGCCCCTGTCGTCCCACACCGGCTTCACGCCAAGCGCACGCATGATCTGTGCTTCGCTCAGTCCCAGTGTGCGTATGGTTTCCGAGGACCACAGCGAGAAGGCCAGCTTGTCCGGTGATTCTCCGTCATGATTGGCACGGTAGTCTTCGATCAACTGCTGATAAGAGTCGGTCGCCGCTGCATAGGCCTCGCGGGTGGGAATCCGCTCCGGGTCCAACGCATACAGGTTGGTGCCGCTGCTGGTGCTGGGATTGCGGACCGGATCGCCGCCCTGGCCGGGTCTGACGAAGCGGCCCTGCAGGCCGGCCAGCAATCCCTCGATCTCCTGGGGATCGGCCAGATTCTGTTGATATTCCAGCGCATTTTGCATCAGCTCGCGCAGCTGCTCAGTTTCAGCTTGTTCTGGTGATTTGTTCCCACTCAGATAGGGCTGCAGATAGGTGTAGGCGGGGGATTGGAATAGAGCCTCGAAGCTGTCGGCGAAAATCTCTGTGCTATCGAGCTCCAGCGCCTCATAGTATTCGCTGCCCAGTTGCTGCATCACCGTGGAGGTGAGGTATTCCTCGTCTGCTGCTTCGCCGAAGGTGTGCAACCCAATGGGTGTGGAAGCCTGGGCCAGCTGATGCAGGTGATCGTGCAGCAGCGGAATGAAGGCATCGGCTTGCGCGAGTATCTGTTCTTCGCTCCAGTCCAGATCCTGATGCAGGTTGAATTCGATCACCTTGGCAATGAGGGAATTCAGGGTGTTATCGCGCACGGCTCCTGCTTCCAGCGACAGGTATTGGTGCATCAGCTCGTGGATGTCGAGCAACTCATCATAGAAACCTGAGGGGGCAAATGGCGCGGTCTGGTGGCTGATGGTGGTGGCGCGCCCGCGACGTTTGGCCTGCATGGCTTCGCCGATATTGTCCTGAATGTAGGGGTAGAACACCGGCACATTACCGACTGCCAGATTGGGATAATCATAGGCCCACAGCCCCCGGTCCTTGCCCGGCGTCCATTCCTGGGTGCCATGAGTCCCCAGGTGAACGAAGGCGTGGGCAGAGAATTCTTCGCGCAGGTAGAGGTAGCTGGCCAGATAGAAATGTCCCGGCGGCTGCAGCAGATCGTGGGTTGCCTCGCCTAGCTGGTCGGCGCGCGGCGGTTGTGGCAGATAGACCAGCTGCCCCAGGTGTGCAAGGGGAATGACAAATTGCGGCACACCGTCGATCTGGCGAATGTAGGCATTGTCAGCCGGGTCTCCCCAGCGGGTCTGCATCTGCTGCTGGATCTGCTCGGGCAGGGCGGCCAGCCAGTTTTGATAACGGGACAGTGGCAGGGTAGCGGCGAGGCCATCGGCGAGCAGGGCATCGAGGGTCTCCTGCGGTCTGTAATAGGCAGCGAGCAGGCGCTGCGCCGTGTCGATCAGGCTGTCTTCGTCGACCGGGTTCACGGCATATCCTGCTGCGCTCATGGCGTTGGCAATGACTTCGATACTGCGCGGCACATTGAGGTTGGAGGCGGACAGGTTCTTCTCTCCGGCTGGCGTGTTCCAGAATATCATTGCCACTCTTTGCTGTGGTAATGGGGTATGGCGCAATCGTGCGGCGGCCATGAAGCGACCGACCAGCAGCTCTACCTGCTCGGGGATAGCAGCTGGAGCGCCATTTTCTACGGCACTCAGCACCAAGGGGTCTGACATCCCCCACACTTCCGGAATCGCCATCATGGTGGCAGCCGTGCTGGCAGAAAGCCCACTCGCCGCCTGACGCCACTCGGCAATGTCGCCATCGCGGTAGTTGAGTCCCATCACGATGGGGATGTCGAGCTGCCACAGTTGGTCACGCACAGGTTCACCCATCAGATGGGAGTTGTTGACCAGCATGCTGGGGTGAGCCGGTTCCAGCAATTGCACAATGGCCTCATCACTGCTGCGATCGAACCAGAACAGCAGAGGGATTCCACCGGCGTTCTCTACTGCGCTAATGATGGCATCATAGAAAGCGGTTTCCATATCCGACAGGCCACCGGAAGGCATGGCCATGGCCAGCACCGGTGCCTGCTCGGGCCAGCGCTGCTTACCCCAGGCCAGATACTCGTCCCAGCGGATGAACGGGTCCTGTGCCTGCGGGTGATAGATGCCGGTAACGGGCAGTGGTACCGGGGCCGGGATGACACTGGTATCAGCCCCTGAGTGCCAGGCCTGCAGATACTGCATCAGGTGCTGAAAATTGCTGTCCCCGCCCGCAGCATAGTAGGCTGCGATGGTCTGGGCAATCGGCGCTTGCAGATTGGCGCTCTGTGGTGCTCCGCCCCCGGCACTCAACCAGGGAGTGGACGCGCTTGACAGCAGGTCCTGCAGAAAGGCCAGGACCTGGGCACGATCATTGCCCCGCGGAGTGTCGAGAATGACCAGGTCGGCAGCGGCAAACCACTCTGCCGCTGCCGCGACATTCTCGTCATTCACATAGTGTTGCTGCAGTGTGATGCCATGCTCCGTCGCCATGTCCTGCAACAAGCGAAATTTCCCCGGCAGAACGAAGCCGGTAGTGATGACATGGAGACTGACATCGGTGTCGCTTTGGGCGTTGATCGTGCTCGTCATGCTCAGCAGAAGGCACAGCCATGCAACTGTTCTGGAAACAATGTTCATAGTCATATTGACCTCTAGAAGCGTGCGGTCAGGCCGAGGCGGAACTCGCGTCCCGGCTCGATGAGGGTGAACAGATCCGACTTGTCAGCCAGGTGTTCGTCGAACAGATTTTCCACCCCGGCATAAAGAGTCAGGTATTCGCCAATTTCGAAGGAGACGTCCAGATGATGCAGATGATAAGTCGGCAGATAATCGCTGCTTCCAGCGTATTGCCTGCCATTGAATTCGGAGCGCCAGGACACCCGCGTTGAGGCCAGCGGTTGCCAGGTCAGATTGATCCGCGCCATGTAGCGAGGACGGTTTTCAAGAGGCAGGCCGGTGCGCAGATCCTCGGTGTCGAGATAGGTGTAGTTGAGACTTACATCCAGGTCATCACGTAGTCTGCCGGAGATGGAAAACTCCGAGCCGCGGATGAGGGATTCGTCCAGATTCAAGTAGTTGCGTCGCTCCTGGCCGCGGATGCCGCAGTTGACGTAGCACTGGGTCTGCACCAACCCATCCAACTGGTTTTCGAACACCCGGAGGGAACCGTTCCAGCGAGAAGCATTGTATTCCAGCCCCAGCTCGTAGCTGGCAGAACGTTCGGGATCCAGATGGGGGTTGCCCTCCACCCAGAAACGACCGCCGGCAGCCAGCACCTGATAATCTTCCGATAGTTCGGTGAGGGACGGCGCACGGAAGCCCTCCCCGTAGCCCCCCTTGAGCGTCCACTGATCGGCGAGCTGGTAGACGGCATACAAGCGTGGATTGATCTCGCTGCCGTAGTCTTCGTGCTTGTCGATGCTGACACCGGAGACTAGCATCAGGTCCGGATTTACCTGCCATTCATCCTGGAGAAACAGTCCTCGGTGCAGCGCCGAAGCTTCCTGGCGGCTGCCCAGCGACTCATCTTCCAGGGTTTCGTCCCGCAGTTGTCCACCTATGGTGAGCAGGTGCTGCTCACCGAAGCGCTGGCCGATGTGACCGTCGATGATGTCGTCCTGGAGCGCGCGCGGTCGATTGGCTGCAACACCGTTGCTGCGACGATTCCTGACCTGTAATTCGGAGTGGTAGGCGTTGATCTGTGCGTGGCCGTTCTCCCATTGAGGATTATAGGAAAGGCTGTACTGTTCCCGGTCGATGCGATCGGTAGAAGTGTAATACCCGCCAGGGCTTGACAGGTCCTGTTCACGCTCGTCATCGCTGAAGCTGTAATTCAGGATCAGCCGTTGGTTATCTTTGGGTTGCCAGAACACGGTGCCCTGTCCTGACTGGGATTCCCTTGCCTCGGAAGTGGAGACATTGGGGTCAGTGTCGGAACGCATCTTGTCGCGCTCGAACAATTGCCCGGAGAGATTGAAGTTCAGCCGTTCGCCGACAATGGGCCCGCTCAGGTACAACGAGGATTTCTGTTCTCCGTCGCCGCCGTGATCCTGCCAGCGGTTGGCGCTGGTGGAAAGCTCGCCACTGAAGCGATCTGTGGGCGGGCGGGTAATTATATTGATCACACCACCCAACGCGTTGGCACCATAGAGTGATGACATCGGGCCACGTACCACCTCTATGCGTTCGATCGCTGAGTCGGGTACCCAGTTCAACTCGTAGTCGGAGTGGGCGATGACACCGTTGCTGGAATTGATGCGACGACCGTCCACCAGATACAGCGTATGTTCCACCGGCATGCCTCGAAAACTGACCCCGCGCCGAGACATCCCCACGGAGGTGATGTTGACGCCCGCTTCCGCCATCAGGGCATCAGCGACGTCATCGACACTGATCAGCTGCAGTTCTTCGCGCCGTACGACTGAGATACTGGCAGGGGCATTGCGCAACAGAGTTTCATTGCGGGTGGCGGTGACCACGATGGTTTCGAGACTTTCGTCGCCGCTTGATTCATTGTCGTTGCGCTCCTGTCCATGAGCGGCGGTAGCCAGGGCCAGGGCCGAGGCGAGGCTAGAGACCAGCATTAACAAGGGATGGGTCGGTGCTTCCATGATACTTACCTTTGCTTTGAGGATGGAGATCCAGGGGGCGTCCATACTTTGTTTTATTATGTTATAGTATAACAAATAAAAGAGTAAACACTTTTCTGCTGCGAAGAGCTGTCCATGAAGGAGTTCAAAGTGCCGCCGTTACACGATCTTCATCGGAAGACATCGCCGAGGAAGTCATCGTCATCGGAACGCGCTTCCAGAATTCGCTCATCAACCGCCTGCCGATCGATCCGGAAGAGATGCCATTCTCCCTGGACATCATCGATGAGACGGCCTTGCATCAACGGGGCTTCTTCAATCCGCTGGATATCCTTGAGACTGTTCCAAATGTCGTCAGACGTCAGACCCAGCTGCTGCCTTCCGGGGGTACCTATCTCATTCGTGGCCTCAATGCCCCGGTGCTGACGAACAACCGGCCGGAGAACGACAGCCGCGGTTCCGGGCGTCGGGACAGTTCCCAGATCGAGAGATTCGAAGTGCTCAAGGGACCGGTGTCGATTCTCCTGGGTTCCGGCATCTGGAGCGGGCGCATTACCTTGGCATACGAGGATAATGACCTTCTGGCACGGAATCGTACGGCGAGGCAGGGCATGGATGGACCAGGCATGGGCGTTTGCAGTGTTGTGTCTGGCTGGAGTTGCCTTGAACTGGGTAACAACCGGGGATCATCTCGCTCGCAGCGCCATGGAACATCTGTGATCGGTCTTTGGAGTTGATCTTACGCTGCTTGTCAGTGGCATTGCGGCTGGTTATATCGCACTCCGTCTGCGTGACTACGCAAAAGTGCCGATCGCGGAGAAGGCATGTTGATACTGTTTCTGATAAGTGCATTTCTGCTATTGAGTCTGGTGGGCTTTCTCCTCAGCAGCAGAGTTGATTTCGCGATCATCCTGTGGCCGATGTGTTTCGGAATGGATGCATTGGGAGTGGTGTTGTTGATTGCCTATCGCCCTGCACGGCTCCGGTTGCTGAGGGTTCTTCCGGGCATACGTAGCAGAGGCGGGGCGTGATCCGCATAAGCATGTCGCCGTCTTCGCCACGCGCGTCATGGTTGGCGACAGGGGCGGGAAGGTTGGCAATGATCTCGCCGTTCTCATCGGTCATGGTGATGGTACCGGCACCGCGACTACTGATATAAGCGCAGATGCCGCGAACAGGGTGTTGTGTTTCTCGCTGTAGGCGGACTGGTAGAGGCCGCGGGTCGGTTGCACCTCTCTCACCTCATAATCTTCATGACCGAACAATGGCACGATCGGGGGAGTGTGCACGCCGATCCCGAGTCGTATCACCGCAAGAGCTGTATTCTGAACTTCCGGCCCTTTATCCTCCCATCGGTAAGATTATTCAACGCCAGCTTCGCTATTTTCTGTTCCACTGCCACGTAGGACACCTTGTCGAACAGGGTGATCTTGCCGATCTGCGCGCCGCTGATTTCGCCGCTGGCGGTGAGCGCGCCAAGCAGGTCGCCGGGGCGAATCTTTTCCTTTCTGCCGCCGTGAATCATCAGCGTGACCATCGGCGGATAGAGTTTGAGATTCGGGGGTACCTTCAGGGAATCGGTGCTGACGATATTGGCCGTCGCGCCCTGATATTCCTCGATGGCCTGCAGATACTTCAGGTCCGCGTCGCTGAACAGACTGACGGCCAGGCCCCTGGCGCCGGCTCGGGCGGTGCGGCCGATGCGATGGATGTGGACTTCGGGATCGCGGCTCAGTTCGAAGTTGATCACCGCGGCGAGATCCTTCACGTCCAGGCCGCGCGCGGCGACGTCGGTGGCTATGAGGATGGAGCTGCTGCGGCCGGCAAACTGGGTGAGCACCTGATCGCGCTCGTATTGCTCCATGTCCCCGTGCAGCGCGCGGGCGTGGAGATCGTGTCCGCGCAGCACGCTGGTTAGTTCATCACACTGCTGCCTGGTGTTGCAGAAGACCAGCGTCGACTCCGGCCGATAGTGCGCGATGACCTTGAACAGTGTGTCGGCCCGTGTGCCTTTCTCCACGCGATAGAAGACCTGTTCGATGTCCGGCGTGTCGAGTTCGGATTCGACGCGCACGTCGACAGGGTCACGTTGAACTTTATTGCTGATGGCCTGGATGCCCTCCGGGTAGGTCGCGGAGAAGAGCAGGGTCTGGCGACTCGCCGGCGTCGCCGCGATGATCTGCAGGATGTCATCCTGGAAGCCCATGTCCAGCATGCGGTCGGCCTCGTCCAGCACCAGCGTCTGCACGCCGTCCAGGCGCAGGGTATTCTTCTGCAGATGGGCGAGGATGCGACCGGGCGTGCCGACCACGATGTGCGGCTCGCGTTGCAGCGAGGCTAACTGAGGTCCCATGGGTTTGCCGCCGCACAGCGTCAGCAGTTTGACGTTTGGAATGTTGCTGGCCAGGCTGCGGATCTCGCCGGCGACCTGTTCGGCCAGCTCGCGAGTCGGACACAGCACCAGCGTCTGGGTGCGGTACAGCTGCGGGTCCAGTTTGTTCAGCAAGGCAATGGCGAAGGCGGCGGTCTTGCCGCTGCCGGTCTTGGCTTGGGCGATGACGTCGCGGTTATCCAGCGCAAGGGGCAGCGTCTGTGCCTGCACCGGCGTCATGGAGGTATAGGACAGCGAGGCGATGCTGGCGAGCAGTTCGGGGCGCAGCACCAGCGTAGAAAAGGGGATGGAATTCATGGGCATACCGGATGTGGTTGGCCGCGCATGATAACACAGGACGCTCATGGGGCAGGCCAGGGCGGCAAGAGGGCGGCAAGAGGGGGGCAAGACAGTAGCGCCGGATGTCGCTACACTTGCCGCCCCGATCCCTGGCGAACCGACACCCCATGGCACTGAAACCGACCATCTACAAGTTCAAGATCGCCCTGAGCGACATGGACCGTGACGTTTACGACACCTTCAACCTCACCATCGCGCTTCACCCCTCGGAGACCCTGGAGCGCATGATGGCTCGCGTGATGGCGTTCTGCTTCAACGCCGATGAGCAGCTGGTTTTCTGCAAAGGCCTGAGCGATTCGGATGAGCCCGACCTGTGGCAGCACGGTCTGGATGGTCAGCTGACGCTGTGGATCGAGGTGGGCGAGCCGATCACCAACCGTATCAAGAAGGCGACGCGCATGGCGCCGGTGAAGGTGTACTGCTTCAACAACAAGGCGAATACCTGGTGGGATCTGAATCAGCAGGACATAGGCCAGCTGTCCGCCTCAATTTACCAGCTGCAATGGCCGCAGATGCAGGCACTGGCGAAGCTGGTGGATCGCACTGTGGATGCGTCGGTCACCATCACCGATGGGACGGCGTATGTGGCGACGGAGCAGGGGGAGTGTGAAGTGTCGGTGCAGCAACTGCAGTTCATATAGAACACCCTGCGGCATCATGTCACATTAACTGTGTCTGACAGCTTGGTTAGTATTGCCTGCTTAAAACTGACCGAGCGAGAAACGGCATGGCATCACCATTCACAGGGCACTTTTGGCAAAGCGCTTTCCCAAATATTTACACACAACAGAAGTCCATTTTCGTTGCTGGCGTTTCGGTTCTGTCGCTTGCTTTTGCCGGATCCGCAGAAGTTTATGCCCAAGATGGCAGGAGTGAGATCGAAGAGATCATGGTGATCGGTTCGCCCGATATTGTCCAGGCCAGGGCCCAGATCGAGCGTACGCCCGGTGCCGTCGAAGTCATCCCGGATACTCTCTTCAAGAATACTCCCGTGCAGCACATCAAGGACATATTGGGTTACGTCCCCGGCGTCATCACCCAGTCCCGTATGGGCGACGACGCACGTGTCTCGATTCGTGGGTCAGGTCTGTCGCGCGCGTATGGTGCACGCGGTATATCGCTGTATATGGACGGCATTCCTCTCAACACTTCCGACGGACTTGTCGATTTCTTCGAGATCGACCCCAGCGCCTATCGCTATGTTGAAGTCTTTAAGGGGGCCAACGCCCTGCGCTATGGCGCCAATGCGTTGGGGGGAGCGGTTAATCTAGTCACTCCCACCGGACGCGATGCCTCGGTCTTCGACGGCCGCGTGGATGCAGGGAGTTTCGGATATCTGAAGACTCAGGTCAGCACTGGTGGGGCGTCAGGTGCGCTTGATTATTTTGCAACCCTGTCGAGCCAACGGATCGATGGTTTTCGGGATCACAGCGACGGCGATGCAACGCGTGCTAACGCCAACATCGGCTATCGCATTGCCCCCGAGGTAGAGACGCGATTTTATATCAACGCGGCTACCACGGATCAACGCATTCCTGGCGAGGTGACCAGGGCGCAGGCGCTGGATTCCCCGAAGTCTGCAAATCCGGTCTGGGTCACACAGGACCAGCAACGTAACGTCGACTCCGTCCGCGTCGCCAATAAAACGATATTCCAGCTTGAGCAAACCACGGTCGAGTTCGGCGCCTTTTATAACTATCGCCATGTCGACCATCCGATCTATCAGTATCTCGACTACACCGTCGACGACTACGGTGGTTTTGTGCGGGCGATCGACGACCGCTCCTTCGGCGATCTGCGCAATCGCCTGATCGTTGGTGCCAACGTACACAACGGCAGGATCGATACAGAGCAGTTCATCAACCTGCCCGGCGCGGTGAAGGGCGATCTCGCTGCGGCCATGGTCGACAAGTCCAGGAATATCTCGTTCTATGCAGAGGATTCGCTCTTCCTGCAACCAAACCTGGCGCTTATCGCAGGTGTGCAATATCTGCGTGCGAACAGGGATCGAAGTGATCGCTTTTTCGCTAATGGCGATCAGTCCGGAGACAGAAGTTATGCCCTGTGGAGCCCCAGGTTCGGCCTTCTCTGGGATATTAGCCCTGACATCCAGCTGTTTGCCAACATTTCTCGCAGCGTGGAAGTCCCGAGCTATGACGCCAATATCTTCGCCACACCGACCACTGATCTGAAGCCGCAGCGCGCGATTACCTACGAGGTCGGTACGCGTGGTCGACGCGGAATTGTCGGCTGGGACATTTCCCTCTACCGCGCCGAGATTCGCGACGAGCTCCAGTGCCTGAGCACAGCGCCCTGGAGTCCGTGCAGTATCATCAATGCCGACGAAACGGTACATCAGGGTCTTGAGGCAGGATTCGATACAGCAATCCCGCTTTCAGCATTCGCTTCAGGCGACAGCCTGTCGCTGAACGCCGCCTATACCTATAACGATTTCTTCTTCGATAGTGATGCGCTCTATGGCGACAATCGTCTGCCCGGAGTGCCTGAGCATCTGTTGCGCGCGGAGATGCTTTACCGGCACCCCAGTGGTTTCTATGTGGGTCCCAATGTCGAATGGACACCAAGGGATTACTATGCGGACAATGCCAACGGCCTCAAGGTCGATTCCTATACTTTGTTGAATCTCAGGGCAGGTTTTGATGCCAATCAGCATTGGTCCTTCTATATCGAGGGCCGCAACCTGAGCGACGAGCGCTATATTTCCACAGTCGCCATCGCCGGTGTGGCCAGCGCGGCCTCGGAAATTTTCAACCCTGGCACCGGACGAGCAGTCTATGGTGGCGTGAGGCTCACCTGGTGACATTGAGTACCCGTTCGCTTCTCCGCCAGCTTCATCTCTGGTTTGGGCTTAGCCTGGGCCTTGTTTTCGCTGTCCTCGGGCTGACTGGTTCAGCACTGGTCTTCTATGTGGAGATCGATGCGGCGTTGCATAAACAAGTGATGAGTGACGCAGGCCTTCCTGCGCCAGAGTGGGAGTCTGCCGTCTGGGATCAGGCACTGATGACAGCTCGCGCTCACCGGCCTGATCCCGGGGGGGAATGGTCGTTTGAGGTGACAGGAGAGAGCGGTTCAATTCCGGCGCGGTATTATCCGCCGTCTCATCTGAATGGCCATCATGCAGAGCGCGAGATGGTGTGGTTCTCTGCCGATGGTGCCCGGATTGTCAGGTCTGACCGGTGGGGCGCTTACTTGATGAGCTGGCTCTACGAACTGCATATGCATCTGCTTGCTGGTGAGACGGGTCGTCAGATCGTCGGTTGGTCTGGCTTCGCGATACTTTTGCTGCTGGTCACTGGCATGATGTTGTGGTGGCCTCGTGGCAGCTGGCGCAAGGCGCTCGCGTTCAAGCGCAACGCCGTGCCGGTCCGCAGGATCCGCGATATTCATAAACTCTCAGGCCTGTGGAGTCTGGGACTGCTGTCTCTATTGGTGCTCACCGGTGCGCTGCTCGCTCTGCCAGACATAAAGGATCGCCTGTATGCCGCTACGATCTCCGCGCCACACACCGCGCCGTCTCCGAGCTCCAGTGCAGCCAGCGGAAAGCAGATTCCGGTTTCTCAGGCATTGAAAGCGGCGCATCGTGCACTTCCGGACGCAAGTCTGGCTTTTATCGACGTTCCCGGCGTCGGTGATAAACCGTTCCGCTTTCGTGTTCAGGTAGCAGGTGACCTTCATGGCCGCTTCCCTGGCAGTTTTGTGTTCGTTGACCAGTATTCCGGCGAGGTTCTCGCTGTACATGACATTCGGGACGGCACCGCCTCAAGTGCTGTCAACAACTGGATTCGTGCGCTTCATGACGGTTCTATTGGTGGCCTGTTGGGCCGCTTTCTCGCCGTAATCCTCGGGTTCGTACCCGTGCTGCTTTACATCACCGGGTTTCTTTACTGGTACCGCCGGCTGGCCTCGCGGGCTCAATTCAATTTAACAGGGAGTATTTCGTGAAAGCTTTTGCTATCACCGCCAGTGCTTTTTTAATTGTGTCACCCGCGTTTGCAGAGAATGCGGACAGCGAAAATCCCGATATCGAAACAATCACTATCACGGGTCAGCGTGACCTGGGCTCCCGGACTGGAGTCTCCGGTCATCTCGGTCTGACGGTGCTGGAAACGCCGGCCACAGTCGATGTCATCACGCAACAGGATTTCCAGCTCCAGGGAATTCGCAGCACGATCGAGGTAATGAACAGTGCACCCGGGGTCACCTCCGGTAATCTGCCGGGTTCGATCGGATCGACCTCGATGCGTGGCT
>Ga0233365_1001019_pt1 | contig 12438 bp, 14 predicted proteins | sample ElkDunMinimDraft_27_FD_191535 | JGI IMG/M metagenome (GOLD analysis project Ga0233365, IMG submission 191535) | Fecal eukaryotic communites from dung pellets of Tule Elk in California, USA - Elk Dung C36 | ecosystem: Host-associated > Mammals > Digestive system > Large intestine > Fecal | place... | reverse complement strand
AAGTCATCTCGAAATCATCAAATACATTCTGAATCTGTCGTTAACAAACTGTCAGGTAATTTATCTTACGGGGAATCATGACGAGTTTCTGCGAAAATTTTCTCCTATGACTTTTGGAAAGATTCAATTGTTAGATAAACATATTTTTGAATTAGACGGTAAGAAAGCCTGGATTTTTCATGGCGATGTTTTCGATTCATCTGTTCAGCATTCTAAATGGATCGCGAAATTAGGTGGCATTGGGTATGATTATTTGATTCGTTTAAACAACCTTACGAACTGGATTTTAAGTAAAATGGGACGCGAGAAATATTCCTTCAGCAAAAAAATAAAGAATAATATTAAGAAAGCCGTGAAGTTTATTGGCGATTTTGAAGAAACCGCATCCGAACTGGCTATTGAAAATAAGTTTGATTACGTGATCTGCGGACACATTCATCAACCGCAAAAAAGAGAAGTTACTACTGCAAAAGGAAGTTGTTTGTATTTGAATTCCGGTGATTGGATCGAAAATTTAACGGCTTTGGAGTACAACAACGGTTTATGGGAAATTTACTATTACGAAAACGATTTGTTGATTGATTTAATGAATCAGATCGATCAAAAACCACAACAAACTCCCGATCAATACAAAGAAATAGAAGTTTTTTTTAAATGAAAATTTTATACGCATTACAGGCAACAGGCAACGGACACATTGCGCGTGCCAACGTTTTAGTACCCAAATTAAAAGAACACGCCGAAGTTGATGTATTTATTTCGGGTCAGAATTCACAGTTGCCGTTCAAAGGAAACGCCGTGCAGAACAAAGGAATCTCGTTGTTCTATTCTAAAAAAGGCGGCTTAAACTATAAGAAAATTATTAAGAAAAATTCGTTTGTACAGTTTTTAAGATCGGTACAAAATGTTCCCATTCAGCAATACGATCTAATTATTAACGATTTTGAACCTGTTACGGCGTATGCTGCCAAGTATCGAAACATAAAAATCATCGGATTAAGCCATCAGGCAGCAGTTTTGCATGATAAAGCACCAAAACCACAGAAAGATTTTCATTTAAGCAAGCTTATTTTAAAGAAATATGCGCCCATTCAAAACTCGTTTGGATTTCATTTTACGAAGTACGATGACAATATTTTCCATCCGATTATTCGTAATTCCATCAAAAATTTAAACTGCGAAAAAGAAGATTACATTCTGGTTTATCTTCCCAGTTTTCATAATGATGAACTTTATAAAGTACTTTCGCAAATTAAAAATGTTGATTGGATCGTGTTTTCGCCTTTCAGCAAAACATCTAAAAAACAAGGAAACTGTACTTTTTTTCCTATTGATGAGCAGTTGTTTACATCATATCTTGCAACAACAAAAGGCGTTTTATGCGGGGCAGGTTTTGAGTTTCCTGCCGAAGTGCTGCATCTTAAAAAAATGCTTTATGTGGTGCCGATAAAAGGACAGTTTGAACAATACTGCAATTATTTGGCATTGAAAGAATTGGGTGTAACCGGAAGCGAAGATTTAAAAGTCGACAAATTAAAAAGCTGGTTGTACAGCAACGATATTGTAGATATTTCGTTTAAAGATGAAACCGACCTGTTGATTGAAAAGGTTTTAAATACCTGATTATCTTGAATACTTAATTTGTGCAAAATTTATTAAATAGCGTCGGGCTTTAGCCACATCTCAATGAATTTTTGGCTGAAGCCTATTCTTTTTGCATTTACAAAACGAGCTAAAGCTCGTTTCAATTCATTTATTACAATTTGTTTTTTTTTAAATGCGGATAAATCTTAATGTACAATTGTTCTACTTTGGTGCGTGCCCATGGCGTTTTGCGCAAAAAAGTGAGCGATGATTTTATGCTTGGATCTTTTGTAAAACAATTAATAGGAATTTCTTTGCCCATTGTTTCCCAGCCTTCAAAAAACTCTACCATTTCTTCGAGTATTTTTTGAAGCGTCATTCCGTGTAAAGGATTGTTGTTTGTCATAATACTAATAAAAAACCGACTCTCAATTGAAAGTCGGTTTTGGTTATAAATTAATGTGTTTCTGTACCGTCGATACCATGAGCGTGTCCGTGAGACAATTCTTCTTCGGTAGCTGGGCGTGCTGCGATAACTTCTACATCAAAATTTAATGTTTTACCAGCCATTGGGTGGTTTAAATCGGCAACAACGGCATTGTCGTTTACTTCAACAACAACCGCACGAAACTGATTTCCCTGATCATCAGTTAACGGTAACATGGCACCAACTGGTGGCAAGCCCGATTCGCTGAACATATCTAAAGGCAGTTGTGCCACAGCATTAGGATCGATTGTTCCGTAACCTTCTTCTGGTAAAATAGTGAACGATTTTTTATCGCCCGCAGTTAAACCGTTCATTTCATCTTCGAATTTAGGAATCATCATACCTACACCGTGTAAATATGTTAAGGGATTTTCTGTTGTAGTTTCTTCAACAAATACTTTTTCTCCGTTTGCTTCAATAGTATGAAGTTTGTAGTTTACCGTAACTACGTGGTTGTTTTCTATTGTCATTTTTTTGCTTTTATGAGAATAATTTCTCGTTCACGCAAAGATATTTATGTAAAACACTGGTCTTTGCAATTCGTTTTTTAAGTTTAAGTTAAGTATCAAGAATTGTTCCGTTGCTTAAAAAAAGGTTTTTGCAGATTGTTTTCTATTTATTAAGACTTATGTTGTATCTATTTGTCATAATCTTCTGTCTATTTGTCATAAGATTGCATTTATTGCACTTCATTTCCTATCTTTTGGGCTTCATCTTGCATTTCTCAACGTTCATCTTGCATTTATCAGCGTTCATCTTCTATTCCTCAAAGCTCATTTTGCATTTCTCAGCATTCATCTTCTATTTCTCAACGTTCATCTTCTATTCCTCAGCGTTAATCTTCTATTCCTCAGACTTGATATTGTGTTCCTCAATGTTTATTTCGTGTTGCTGGAATCTATTATTGCTCAAAGTCGAGAGACTTTGCGTAGCGAGTGTTGCTCCCAAAAAGTTTTCATTTTTTGCACGAGCAAGATGATCGCGGTAGCTGAGGATTATTTACTATTTCAATTTGGACGCATCAATTGTGTAGGTGTAATAATTTCCTGTAAATTTAGTCTCCAAATATTCCCTTTCTTTAGCTATATTCTCGGTTAATTCTCTAGTTAAATAAGTATTTCTAAATCTATTAAAAGCAAGTTTATTTGATTCAGCTTTATCCCATCCTTGTACATTAGGTACTATTGATTTAATTTTTTCATTATCAATAACATTTCCTTCTTTTAAACATTTAATTAAAGTGTTAATTAGCAAACAACATTCTGTTGGATATTTTACCACTTGTATTTCAGCGAATCTAATAACAATCCATTTATTATCAATAAAAAAATTATTTCTTAAATTATCATTACTTTTTTTAAAATGTATTGGTGAACCATTACTCCCAACATATGGCTCATCTATCTCAATGTCAATAAATAAGTTTAATTCTTTTACTTCAATTATAAAGTCAGGTTTGTAAGAAAATCTCTTTTGTACTGAAGAATAATCTAGAGTCAAATCTGTAAAAATATTCTCACTGATATTATTTGATAAAAAAGTTAGAAAAAAATCCTCTGTCGCACCTTTGATATATCTTTTTTGATCAATTACTTGAGTTGGTTTTTTTGAATTTTGTAAACTTTTTTTTAATTTATCTTTTCTAAATTCTTTCACAAAAACAACATTTTCGTATTTATTAACTAAAGATTTATAATTATCAAGTTCTTGTTCATATCTAGGTAATAAAATTTTATTATAATGCTTTAATTCATTATCATAGATAGTTTCAACATCATTTTTTAATTGATCGTACTTTTTTAATTCATTCAAATAGTTATCATACTTAATTTTATTTTCATTACTAAATTTGGTATAATTAATTATATTATAAATTGATATTCCCAATGCACCAAATCCTATAAAGCCAAATACTGGTAAAAAGCCAGATAAAAGTATTGCAAATATCCCTACAAATAAAGAAAGAATTATATATGAAATATTTGAGGATTTGTTTACTTCTTCTGGTTTGATAGGTATTTTTCTTTTAGGCTCTAAGGGTTGGGTAGGTTTAATTATTTGTGGAGAGGATCTCAAGATATCATCTATATCTTTATTAATAACTATTTTAGGATACTTCATAATATTTTTATTGCAAAATACAAAAAACCGCTGAACTTTATTGAACAATTTTGTCAAGCTGAACTTGTTTAACTTCGTTCAGTCGCAAGCTCTAGTCAGCTTCGCATTCTACATTAAATATTTATGAGATTCCGGGTCAAGCCCGGAATGACAAGCAGTCGACAGTATTATCTGTGAATCTATGGGAAAATAAAAACCGTTCAACTTCACTTCGACAGGCTCAGTGATCGTTAAACGGTTTTCTAATATCTAAAATCTAGTATCTAACTTCTAACAGACTACAACGGAATGTTTCCGTGTTTACGGTTTGGTGTTGCTACTTCTTTATTTTCGAGCATTTTAAATGCTTTGATTAATTTGCGACGTGTATCTTGCGGAAAAATAACTTCATCGATAAAACCACGTTGTGCTGCACGATACGGATTAGCAAATTTTTCGAGATTTCTTGCTTCGCCATTAAACTCTCTGGCTATAAATAGTAATCTTACCCGTTGGGTGTAATTAAATTGTTTGATTTTTAATATTGTTTATTGGTCTATCAAAGATGAACTTATTGATATATTGAACCGATGTTAATGCTGTTTTTTTGCTAAAATTCTTGTTTTAAAACCTTCAAAAGTTTTAGCATAATTGTTTCTAATCCTGAACTGGTCGCATAGTTGTGAAAATAATGTTTCAATTCTTTTTCTTGATTTCCTAAAGATATAAGGTTGTGGCTTATAATCTTTCTGATTAGCTCTTTTTGGTGTTTCTAATTTGATATTTACAGTTTGAAACAAATCTAATTGAATGCTTTAAGATAAATAACCTCTATCGCCAAGCAACACACAATCAGACATTTGTTGTTTTATTTTTTTCAAAAAATGAACGTCTTGAACTTCTGCTTTTGTAATATCTAATGAATGGAAAATTCCATTTATAGAACAAACACCGTGTAATTTATATCCGTAAAACCAATTGTTTTGAGAAACACAAAACCCTTTTGAAGGAGCTGTTTCAAACTCATTTTTACAGATTTTAATTCTTCTATGACGTGCAAATTTGCAAATCTCCAACGGCATACTATCCACGATGAAATAATCTTCAAATTCTAAAAACCGAGAGGCTAATTTTGTTCTTACTTCTTCTAAAAAGAAAAACAATTTTCGTCTTCGCTTATTGAACTGACTTCGTTCAATTAAATTAGATATTTGTTCCTTACTAATCTCTTTAAATAAAGAATTCTCGCTGTCAATTGACATAAATTCAGCAGTTAAACTCAGTGCAACTACTTCTAAATCAGACATTTTTTGTTTTCTACCGACATCCGACTTATTCTCTAATTTACAATCCAAAGAAGTTATAACTTCTAAAACTCTAAAATAATTTTTTACTATATTTGACATAGATATTGGTTTGTTTGGCGACTTCAAAATACTGAATTTCAGTGTCTTGACCAATGTCTAATCCATTTATTTTACTGCAAATAATTACACCCAACGGGTTAATCTTATTATGGCTATACTTAACAAAGGATGTGGTTTAGTCGGAACAATTAGTTTACTCGGAATAACATTAATATCTGCTTAATATAAAATTATCTCCAAGATTTAGGATGATAATATGCTGAAAAAGAGTGCTCTGTTAAAAAAATCTTATATTTATAAAAATGTTGGCATTTTGGGCATAAAGTGAATGCTGCATTTTAATATTAAAGAAAATTTAGAAAATAGGGCAAATGAAAAAACACATCGTTTTTTTACTACTTTTTGGCATACAAGGTTTTTGTCAAACGGGGATTAATACACGCACACCACACAATTCTGCTGAATTAGAAGTACAGTCAGATACCAAAGGTTTTTTACCACCACGATTAACGTCTGCAGCTATCAGCACTTTGTCATCTACAGCTGCTGAAGGGCTTATTGTTTTTGATAAAGATAAAAAGCTGTTTTTAGGATGGGATGGTTCAAAATGGCAGATTCTAGGCAATGCAGTAGCTACAGCTTCAACAAGTTTTGCTGCTTGGAATGTTTTTGGAATATCATGATTTGGCAGTTCGCCATTTAATGCATCATCAATTAATACAAACCTTACTTCAGCTGCACTTACCCGTGGCTCTGGTTTAACTACAAGTGGTGGTGGAGCAGGAGATGCTTGGGGAGGATCGAATTTTAACAGCCTAACATTTACAGATGCTGTTACCAATGGAGATTTTTTTGAATGCACGCTGAATTTTGCTGCTGGCAAAACAGTTTCATTTACGCATTTAAACGCTATGAACGTTCGAACATCAGCGACTGGGTCTAAATTTATACAATGGCAATACAGTATAAGTAGCGGGGTTTACACTAATATCGGAAGTGCTTATTCATTACCTTCTGATGCTTCAACTGGAAATAATATTCCAAATATAGATCTTACGCTGTATTACGATTTACAAAACATAAATACTACAACAATTTCAACTATTAAATTTAGATTGGTAGGTTATGGCGGAACAGCAAGTTCGGGAAATACCTATATTAATGATATTTCAGGAAACGATTTTGAAATTTTAGGTTCAATACAATAAGATACAATTTAAATAAAACTAAAAAGTCCCGCAAACGCGGGACTTTTTACAACTAAACTAACCAAAAATAAATTTTCCTTTTCATAACTTATATCGATTAATCAATTAGTGTGCCAAAAATATTATTTTAGTAGAAAAACTAAAAATATTGCCGGTATAAAGTAAATTACAATGGTTCGTGCACCGTCGTAATCTTTTGCAATACGTTGACCCAGTAATAAGAACAGCAAAGTAACGCAAGAAACAATTCCCGAGTATAAAGCAATTTCTTTACAGTCGTTAAATAAAAACCAGATTCCCGCCAATGCTAAAATTCCTGCAATGATTTCCAGAATCAAGATAATTCCTAACGAAAAAGGAACTTTATCTCCTAAAAAAGTATTTGCAAAATGCGATTTTAACCAACCAACGTTTCCTTTCCAATCTGCCATTTTATCGTAACCCGATTGTAAAAAAGTAATTGCCAAGAACAATAAAATAATTATTTCTGTAATGTAATTCATGTGTACGTTTATTTTTTGTAAAGGTAAAATATAATTTGGGTTTTTGCCAAAGAAGCTGTTTGTTGTTGAAAATGTTTACAAAAAAAAACGGTAGTTACCTACCGCGTTTGTTTCCTTTTCGTTGTTTATGTTCTTTGTGATGTTTCTTTTTTTGTTGTCCGGGCGCATATCGTTTTGCCGATCGGTCGCCACGTAATTTTTTCTCGTGCCCTGGTGGAAGTTTTCTACGTTCGCTATGATGTGGCGGTCTTACAACGCAATTGGTAAAAGTTGCCGAAAATGCCAGCAACAATAAAAATATGGTTGCGTAGCGAGCTGTTCTACTAAATAATAACTTTTTCATAAAACTAAAATTTAACTATTGTGTCAGGTGTAATACAATAATCAAGCCGAACATCTTCTAAAAAAACATCTTCAATTAGTTCTTCAGCATCAAAAAAAGATAATCCAATTTTTACGACATCAGGTTTGCATTTCGATAGAAAAAGATCGTAAAAACCTTTGCCGTAACCTACTCTGTTTCCCAAGACATCGTAAGCCAATAGCGGAACAAAAACAACATCGATCTGGTTATCTGCAACCGAAAATCCGTTTTGTGGTTCAGGAATGTTCCATTCGTTCTTTTTAATGGTTACATTATCAGTCAGTAAAACGTGATTCATTGTTCGCGTTTCGAAATCAGATTTTGAAACAATTACGTTTTTATCTTTTCCGTTTAAAATATGCAGCAGATAATCGGTCTGAACTTCCTTATGCTCATGTATCGTTAGAAAAACATGATAGTTTTCGAAATTCCAGATAGGCAGTTTTAAGGCGTTGTTGGCAATTTGCAGACTTAAATCTTCAATCGCATCAAAACTTAAATCGTTACGTAGTTCTTTATATTTCTTGCGTAATTCTTTCTTGGTCATTTTTTAATTTGGTTGAAATATGATAAACGGCATCGCCCTGAAAAACAATGGCAGCTTGGTTTTTACAAATTATATATCCATCGTTAGGTGCTAAAATGGGCTCTTCTACCAAACCATAAGGATCGGTAATTTTACCCAATTGTGTGCCAGCTTTAACTAAAGCGCCAGGACGTACAAAATTATGTAGTAAGCCGGAATATTGTGCACGAACCCACGTGGAATTTTCAATACAAACCATTGTTTGGCTAGGTTCTTTTACAGCAAAATTATTGTTGAGCATTTGCAGTTTATCCAAAAAACGAATCGTTCCCTGAATGCCTTCTTCAATAACATCGTTGTTAATATCTAACGCTTTGCCGGCTTCAAACAACAAATATTTCTTACCTAATTTATCGCAAGCTGCCCGGAAAGATCCTTCGATATTTTTTGAATACAGAATAAAATGCGTAGAAAAAGCTTCTGCCAACGCGTCTAATTCTTCGTTATTTGGTTCGATACGAATCTGCGGTACATTAAATCGACCACGACCACCAGCATGAAAATCGATTACATAATCAACCACTGGAATAATATCCTGCATAATTCGGTATGCAAAACGGCTTGCCAAAGAACCCGATTGCGATCCTGGGAAAACTCGGTTTAAATCTCTACCATCAGGAAAATCGCGCGATTGATTTACAAAACCAAATACGTTAACCAAAGGAACACAGATTATGGTTCCGCATTTCGGGTAATTGATTCCTTGACGAATCACTTGCCGTAAAATTTCAATTCCCGTTAGTTCGTCGCCATGCAAACCTGCTGTTAGTAACACGGTTGGTCCGTCGTAAACAGATCGTGAAACAATAATCGGAACCTTTAATTCCGTCATTGTATGTAGTGTTGCAATTTTTAATTCAATAGTTTTTGTTTCGCCCGGTATGACCGATTTGCCTAAAATTTCAAAATTACGTGTAGTAAAGTGCATTTATTAAATTTTATGAAAATCATAACTTAAAGATACTCTTTTAACCTTTAACAATTACAAATATTGTATTTATTATTGTGCTTTTTTAATTTGCAGTAGTCTCGATTATAGAATGTTTTGTGCTTAATAATTTCTTTAAATTATATAAATAACGGTTGACTTATTCCATTTTTTATTAAAAAAAGCCAGGACTTGTCCTTACTGGTTTCAACTTTACATTTCTAACAATAATTCGCTTTTTATTTTTAGTTTGTTTTGAGATAAGTTTGAGAACATTACTGTGCTCAATTTCTGAATTTTTTGGTAGATTAATAGAGAACTCTCCATTTTCATTTGTTCGGGTTTCATAAATTGAGTCAGTATTTTTTAAATAAATATAGATTGGTCGGTCGGTTAATTTTTCTTCTTCAGTTCCAATAAGTTTCCCTTTAACTACACAAAAATCAACATTTTTTATTTTAGATTGTCCATAACTTAAATTCAAAAAAGTAGTACCAATGAATAAACTAGAGGCAATAGCAATTGTTTTAATTTTTTTATAATTTATTATAAAATCAATTTGATCATTTGTTAACGCCACACATTTACCTTTTCCATAGTGTTTTTTTGCAATTTCTTCAATTGTAAGTTTAGATAAATCTGTTAAGTTTATTTCGCATTTTGAACAAAATTTACCATTTTTAACCTTACTCATTTCATTCCAATTTTCAGGACAGAATTTGTTGTTTAAAATTTCTTTTTTCATACAATCTTTGTCTTTACTTCAATTTTGTCAACTGTTTTATACTTTATTTGTACCTTGGTTTTTCAGATAAATGAAGCTCATAAATCTTACTAAAAATAATAAAAAAAAGACAAAAAGCGTCAATTTTTGTCAGCTAAATATATCCTATCACAAAACTTAATGTAAATTTGTTGTGCAACCCAATGCCGCTATGACAACAAATTCCGATATTTCTTTACAATTGCAAACTTTACCACAATTACCAGGTGTTTATCAGTATTTTGATAAAGATCAGAAGTTGCTGTATGTGGGCAAGGCAAAGAATTTAAAAAAGAGGGTAGCATCGTACTTTAACAAAACGCACGACAATGCGCGTTTAAATGTTTTGGTTCGAAAAATTGTGGTAATAAAGCACATTGTTGTTAAAACCGAGACCGATGCGCTGTTATTGGAAAACAATTTAATTAAAAACCTGCAGCCGCGTTACAATATTTTATTGCGCGACGATAAAACGTATCCGTGGATCTGCATAAAAAACGAGCGTTTTCCAAGAGTTTTTTCTACTCGAAATTTTATTAAAGACGGATCTGAATATTTTGGCCCGTACACCAGCGGTAGAACCTTGCATACGTTGTTAGATTTGATTCGAGAACTGTATCCGTTGCGCAATTGCAACTACGATTTAAGTGTTCAGAACATCAAAAACGAAAAGTATAAGGTTTGTTTGGAATATCATATTGGAAATTGTTTGGGACCTTGCGAAGCGCATGAAACCGAAGAAGAATATTTGCGTAAAATTCAACATATCCGTCAGCTTTTAAAAGGAAACTTCAAGGAAAACTTGAAAGAATTTAAGCAGTTGATGTTGCAATACGCTTCAGAAATGAAGTTTGAAGAGGCGCAGGCTGTTAAAGAAAAAATGCAGATTTTAGAAAATTATCAGGCGAAATCTACCATTGTAAATCCAAAAATTACCAATGTGGATGTTTTTTCTATTGTGTCCGATGAAACCATGGCGTACATCAATTTTCTGCAGATTGCGCACGGAGCCGTTATAAGATCGCATACTTTGGAATTAAAAAAGCGTTTGAATGAAACCGATGATGAATTGCTGGTTTTGGGAATTGTTGAAATCCGCGAGCGTTTTAAGCTGCTAACAAAAGAAGTTATTGTTCCGTTTGAAGTTGATCTGGGTGAGAAAATATCCATTACCGTTCCAAAATTAGGCGATAAAAAACAGTTGTTGGAATTATCTGAACGCAACGCACGTTATTACAGATTAGATCAATTGAAACAGATAAAAATTGTAGATCCGGACAGACATACCAATCGAGTTATGGCACAGATGAAATCTGATCTGCGTTTAAATAAAGAACCACGCCATATTGAGTGTTTCGATAACTCGAACATTCAGGGAACAAATCCTGTGGCGGCGTGTGTGGTTTTTAAAGACGGAAAGCCAAGCAAAAAAGATTACCGACATTTTAATATTAAAACCGTAATTGGTCCCGATGATTTTGCTTCGATGGAAGAAGTGGTTTTTCGTCGTTACCGTCGTTTGTTGGACGAAGGCGAACCGTTACCCGATTTAATTATTATTGATGGAGGAAAAGGTCAGTTGGGTGCTGCTTTAAAAAGTCTGGATATTTTAGGCTTGCGTGGAAAAATTGCCATTATTGGTATTGCAAAACGTTTGGAGGAATTGTTTTATCCTGGTGACAGCATTCCGCTTTATCTGGATAAAAAGTCTGAAACTTTAAAAATTATTCAGCATTTAAGAAACGAAGCACACCGTTTTGGAATCACGTTCCATAGAAACCAACGCAGTAAAAATGCGATTGATAGTGGTTTGACAACTATTCCGGGTATCGGACCAAAAACCATGGAAAAATTAATGATTCAGTTTAAATCTATAAAACGTTTGGGCGAAACTCCCGAAGAAGAAATCGTGAAATTGGTTGGTAAAAGTAAAGCAGAAAAGGTTGTGGCTTATTTTAAGGAATTAGGAAAATAAAGATAGTATTAGATAGTATAGTATTGATCTAATTTAAATAATAATGAACGTTTACAGGCTTTCCACTCACTGTTAATTATCGAAAAAACAACGGTATCCCTAAAAGAACCATCGGGATTGATTTGATGATTTCTTAAAACGCCGTCTTGCTTTGCGCCAAGTCTTGCAATAGCTTTTCTCGATTCAAAATTATACCAGTTTGTTCTTAATTCTACAGCTATTGTTTCCAAAACTTCAAATGCATAAGTTAATAGTAACAATTTACATTCGGTATTTACAAATGATTTTTGATAGCTTTTGGCATACCAAGTATAACCAATTTCAAGACGTTTGTATTCTGGTGTAGCATTTGTATAGCGTGATGTACCAATAATTTTATCTGATTTTTTATCAATTACTGCAAAAGCCAATCCTTTATCAAGTTTAAAATCGTTAATTGCTTTGTTCATATAGTCGTCAATCGTATCAACAGTTGGCACAGAAGTAAACCAAAGTTTTCCTAAATCTCCGTCTTTCGCTGCGTTTAGTAAATCTTCTTTATAATCAAGGCGTAAAGGCACAAGTTTTATACGT
>Ga0233365_1001016_pt1 | contig 12459 bp, 12 predicted proteins | sample ElkDunMinimDraft_27_FD_191535 | JGI IMG/M metagenome (GOLD analysis project Ga0233365, IMG submission 191535) | Fecal eukaryotic communites from dung pellets of Tule Elk in California, USA - Elk Dung C36 | ecosystem: Host-associated > Mammals > Digestive system > Large intestine > Fecal | place... | reverse complement strand
GATCCCTACCGCCGCTTGCCAACCAACGAGAACATGATCCGCGCCTTTCAGGGCAAGGAGAACCTGTCGATCAATCTCAAGAGTCCCGAGGGATTGGCCATATTCTACCGGCTGGTGGAAAAGGCGGACATCGTCATGCACAACTACCGCCCCGGCGTGCCCAGGCGGCTGGGCATGGATTATGAGACGCTGAAGGCGATCAAGCCCGATCTCGTTTACGTCTACGCCGGATCGTACGGATCGCTGGGGCCGGATGCGCCGCGTGCGGCCTTTAACCCCACGATGGGTGCATTTTCGGGGAATTCCGTTTTCCAGTCCGGCGAGGGCAACCGGCCCAAGGGCGACCAGTCACCCGACCCTATCGCCGGTAGCGGGGTGGCGACGGGCATGATGCTGGGGCTGGCGGCGCGGGTACTCACCGGCAAGGGACAGTACGTCGAGACTTCGATGATGAATTCGAACGTCTACTGCAATTCGGACGATGCCTTTGATTACGCCGGAAAACCGCCCCGCCGGGTGCCGGACCAGCAGCAGCTGGGTCTGGAGGCGACCTATCGTCTTTATGAGACGGCGGAGGGCTGGCTGTTCCTTGCCGCGCAGTTCGATAGTGAGTTCGCCGATCTCTGCCGCGCCATCGAACGGGAGGACCTGCTTGCGGACGCGCGCTACGCGACCTGGCGGGACCGCATAGTCAACCGCTCGGCGCTGGAAGCCGAACTGGAGCCCCTTTTCCTCAGCCGCACGGCAGACGATTGGGAGGCTTTCCTTACGGCGCGGGACATCGGTTGCGCGCGGGCGGACAAGGTGTCGCATGTGCGCTTTCTGCACGAGGACCCGCAGCCGAAGGCCATGGGATTAATGACCCTGACGCAAAGCCGCGAATTTCGGGATCATGCGCCAGAGGGACGATACTGGCGCCATGCGCCGGTCGTGCAGTTTTCGGGCACACCGTGCGAGCCGGGCAAACCCTATCAGGGCATGGGATCCCATACGCGGGCGATCCTGGCAGATCTTGGCCATGATGATGCAGCGATCGCGCATCTGGTTCGCCAGAACGCTGTCGCCCTCGGCAAAGCGGAGGCCGAGGTTTCATGATCGAAGCGACCGGCTTCCCCACATGGCCTCCGGGTCTCTGGCGGCGGATCATCCTTCAACCGGGCGAGAGATGGATCGGCGTTGCGCTGGAAGACGACATGCACTGTTTTGTGCTGCGTATCGGGCACGAGGAGGGGCGCATCGTGTCTGTTGCCGGCAAGGCGCTGCGCCATCCGTGGTCGGCCTGTCCGGGCGCCGTGGATTACTTGAAGGCACAACTTGCCGGAAAGCGCCTTGAAGATGTTGCCGGGCTGGAGCCGCGGGAGAACTGTACCCATCTGCTGGATCTCGCCATTCTGGGCGCGGCCCACGTAACGGACGAGGCGCCCCGCCGCTTTGACATGAAAGTGGCCGATCGCGTGGAAGGCCGCACTACAGCCATCCTGTATGAGGATGGCATAGAGCGCCTGCGGTGGCAGCTGGACGGGCTGGACGTGGCAGGACCCCAAGGCCGCAACTTGCGCGCCCTTTCCCAATGGAAACGTGAACTCCCGCCAGAAGAGGCAGAATGGGCCACCCTGCTGCGCCGCGCCGTTTTCGTTTCGGGCGGGCGGCAGTTCAACCCGCCGGCTGCCGAGCGTGCTGCCGATCAGGGGCCTGCGCGCATGGGTGTTTGTTACAATTATCAACTGCCCCAGGCCGCCCGATCGACGCGTACGCCCGACTGGCGGCAGGACTTTTCGCTGACCGGGCGTGAGCCTCTGCAAGGGTTGCAGCCGGCCGAGGCGTTCACTGCATTGAAGGAGCAAGCATGACCCGCCCATCCGCAGCCATCGCCGGAGTGGGCTCGACGCCCTATTACTTTCGCGGAGAGTCGGCCCCGCAGACCATCTACGAAATGATCGGCAAGGCCGTTATCGCGGCGATCAGCGATGCCGGGCTGGAAATTGCCGACATTGACGGGATGGCTTTCTACGCCACGGGTTTCGAAGCCTCCCAGATTGTCGAGCAACTGGGCATCCCGGAGTTGTCCTTCGCCGCGGTCGTGGCCGGACAGGGCGGAGGCTCAGCCGGTATCCTCGACCTTGCCGCCATGGCGGTGGAGACGGGACGGGCGAAAACCGTCGTCTGCATTGGTGCGTGCCAGCAGCTTGGCCGACGCTATGGCCAGTCACTCGCCAGTCTTGCCACGACGCCGGAAGGGGTGCTCTCGCTGACATCGGGCCTCAGCGGCCCCGGTCAATCGCTGGCTCTGGTCGCGCAGCGCCACATGCACACCTATGGCACGCGGCGGGAGGCTTTTGCCGAAGTCGTCATGGCCTCTCGCGCCTATGCAGCGACGCGGCCCGAAGCGATCCGCAAGCGGCCGCTCACTCTGGAGGAGTACTTCGCCGCGCCGATGCTGGCCGATCCGCTGTGCCGCTATGACTTTTGCGTGGAGACTGACGCGGCGCTCGCCTTTGTCGTGACCAGCGCCGAGCGTGCCCGCGATCTGCGGCAGAAGCCGGTGAACATCGTTGGCGCCGTCCACGGCGGCAAGCGCGACTGGGGCCGGGCCTTCTTCTGGCTCAACCAGCCCGATGAGGTCTTTACCTCGTCCGGGGCAGGGGCAGTTGCCGAAAAGCTCTATGGCCAGACCGGTATCACGCCGTCAGACATCGACGTCGCGCTGCTCTATGACCATTTCTCGCCTTTGGTGATCCTGCAGCTTGAGGACTATGGCTTCTGCAAACGCGGCGAGGGCGGTGCCTTTGTCGAAAGCGGCGCGATCCGGCCCGGCGGGCTGGCGGTCAATCCGCATGGCGGGCAGCTATCCGAATGCTACGTCATCGGCATGACGCATGTCCGCGAGGCCGTGGAACAGCTGCGAGGCACGGCCATCAATCAGGTGCCTGACGCCCGTCTGGCGCTCGTGACCGGAGGCCCGGCGCCCATTCCGATGAGCGCGGCGATACTGGGAGTTTGATGCGATGACCGAGATCACCAGCGCGCCCGACATCTCCCGGATCGAAATCCCGATGGACATCTGGACCACGCCGTTCTGGCAGGCCGCGGCGGAAGAGAGGCTCGTTCTTCCATGCTGCGGCGACTGCGGCACTCATCGCTGGCCGCCGGGACCTTTCTGCCCGGCATGCCGTTCGCAGCAGGTCAACTGGGTGCCAGCAGGACAGGCCGAGCTTTACAGCTACACCATCCTGCGGCCACCGGGCGCTTCCCCTGACGAAGCCGCGCCGCTGATAGTCCCCGGACTTGTCGCCTTTCTCGAGGCTGGTGGCCTACGCATCATGGCCGCCATCGTCGGCAGCCCGGTGGGCGCAGTGAAGATCGGTGCGCCGCTGGTGCTGGGATGGGTGCCCAAGGGCGATACCAGGGTTCCCGTGTTCTCCATCGACCTGGGGAGTTGACGGCAAACTCGCCTATGAGCCGCCGCCCAGACGCACGGATGGCGCGATGATAGTGCCGTCGGGCTCGTAAACCTCAACCACGCTGCGCTTTCGGTCGGCGTAATAGACGACCTCGTTCTTCGTTCGGTGGTCGACGGATTCAACCTGAAGCAGTTCCAGCTGCTCACAGTCGCCTGCCTCAAACCAGTATTTCGCGCCGGCAGGCACCAGAATGCCTTCGTGCGGGCCAAGATCGGCGACCAGCTCGTCGCCCTCGCCATAGAAGCGGGCGCGGCCGGCAAGCACGAACCAGAAGCCGTCCATCGCGGTGTGCATGTGCAGTTCCTGTTCACCCCCGCCGCCGCGGAAAATCTGGACCATCGACAGCAGCGTCTGGGTCTTCACCAGCGGCACCAGCGCGCGATTTCGCTTTAGGCTGCCGGGCGCGGCATAGCGGAACGGCTTCATCTGCGTGCTGGGCTCAGGAAGCCCCGTGATGGCAGCTATTTCCATGACGCTGACCGGCTCATCGTGCTCTGCCATATTCGGGTCTCCCGCTATCCGCGCTCTGGCCGCGCGAATGCGGCCATGCTCAGGATTTTTCCGTCTTCACCGACAAGAAAATGATCGACTGAAACCAGCACATAGCGTGGCTGCCCGCCGATCTCGACCTGCCGGGTGAGAGTGATCATGCATTCGGCACCACCGCCAAGATAGGTTACCGCTATGATCTTCGGCTTCATGCTGCCGATGCGTCTGGTGTAGAATTCGTCGATCTGTGCACGGCCCCGCAGTGTGGGGCGCATTGGCTCAAGAAACGTGGCGTTGTCGGCAAACAGCTGCGCTACGCCGGCATAGTCACCCGCGTTGATCAGGCTGACGTAGCGCTCGGCCACCGCACATGCCCTTCCAGCAGGGACAGCCGCTGCCTTTGGTGTGCCGATATAGACGTCCGCGTCAGGGAAGGCTGGATCGAGTTGCCCGCCCGGCACGATCATGGGCGCGCCGCTTGTCGCTTCTGCGCCCAATGCTGGCAAGCTGACGGCGAGAAGCGCCAGGGCTGTGGCGCTTGAGCCTGATCGTCTCATCATGGCTCGACACCCATACCGCGCGCAGTTCTGGCCACTTCGAACAGTTCCGCACCTGCCGTGCCAGCCTTGATCTCCTCAAGCCGGGCGAGGGGCTCCGCAATGATCACCTGTCCCGCCGACAACTCACGTTCACCAAGTCGCAGGCTGCCTGCCATTACGAAGAACCCGTGCCATTCGGCATGGGAATGGCCTGCTATGCCTTCGCCGGCCCGCAGCACGGTATAGCGCATGACGCCGCGATCGGGATCGTCCGCCTCGCCCAGATCCCAGCGCTCACCGTGCCGCAAATGCCCCTTGATCAGTCCCTCGACCCCGTCGCAGGGCAGGCACATCGTCCCTTCGTTGCGCCGGTTCACGCCTTCGCGCGCCTTGAAGGCGTGCTGCCCGTCTTTCAGCGTCGGGTGGTCCCGGTACTCCGGCGCATAGCCGCCCTGCTGCTCGTGGGCGCGGGCGAAGATTTCGAACATCTGGCAACCGTCCGGACCAATGACCAGCGGGCCGTACTCAAGGCCGGCCGCAGAGATCAGCACGTCGCCTTTCTCCATCCACCAGTCGCCGATCAGGCAGGTGCCATCCAGGATGACGACGGCGATCCAGCAGTCGTGCCAGTGCAGCGGCCAGTACTGGTTTGCGGGCAGGCGAATATCGGGGACCATCATCTGGAAGGCGTCGGCCTGCGCGCCCAGCAGGAACATGTCGGTCCAGACCTGCCCACCGCGCATGGGGCCCAGCACTTCGTCTGCGGGTCCACGGCGGCCACCCGGCTGCATCTGATCGAGCCACAGACCGGGCGCCAGTGCCTCTGGGGGCTGCTTCTCATGCACGATGGTGCGCGGCATGGCATTCCTCTCCGTCGCCGGCTTTGCGCCGGCCTTTCTTGTGCTGTCAGATTAGCCAGACGCGCGGTCAATGCGAGGGGATGCGGCGGAAATGCACGAAAGCGCATATTAGCCGGACGAATGCAGAGGCGTTTCCAGCATTCAGTCACGGCGCACTTGGGACGATCGAGCAGACTGCAAGGCGTCTGGCGCGTGGCCGGAATGCCCATTGCTGCCTAGCATGGAGGCCATTCTTGCCCTGAAGGAGATGGGACCATGGCTGGCGCACAGAGGGATGGCGATCCCGCCGAGGGGCTTCGTTATCTGTTGGACCGCACCGCGATCGCTGATCTTGTGTACACCTATGCCCTGAACATCAGGGACGGCAACGGGCCCGGCTGCGCAGAACTCTTTGCCGAAGACGCTATCTTCGGAATGTACGGCATGGAAATCGACGGCACGCGCCAGTTGCGGAAACAGATCGAAGGGCGCGACGCGATTATCGAGCATATCTCGGCGTCATCGGGCGGTGCAGCGCGTGTCTGCCCGATGATCCATAATCTTGTCATCCGCATCGACGGCAACAGCGCCGAGAGTGCCTGCACCATGACAGGCGTCGTTATTCCGGGCGGAGACGACTTTATCGGCGAGTATCGCGACGAATTCCGCTGGGAAGGCCGCTGGCGCTTCGCGGTGCGGAACCACACAATTCTTCTGAACCGGCCACCCAGAGCCGCCGGCCGGCAATGAGCCGGCGCTTTCGCTGATCCCGCAGCAGGGATCAGTGCGCGGCGGCCGTTTCCGGTGCCGGAGAGGCCTGGCGCTTGCTGCGCTGCTGGCTTCGCATGGTGCCAGGTGTCATGCCGAAATGCGCATAAAATCGGTGGCTGAACGCCGATTCCGAGCGGTAGCCAATCCGGTCGGCTATCTCCGCGACTTTCAGATCGGTTCGTTTCAGAAAACTTTCAGCGTGCTTCATGCGCTCATCGGTTACGAAGGCCATGGGTGTTTTGCCCAGGTCTTCGGTAAAGCGCAGTGCGAAATTCGACCGGCCCATCCCGACCTTCGCGGCAAGCCGTGCCACGGTCCAGTCGGTGAAGGGGTGGGTTTCGATGAACTGTATGGCCTGGGCGATGGGCTCTCGCAGGCCGGCATTGCGAAAGATGATTTCACTGCAGGGGTCTGTGCGAAAAGTTGTGACGAATATCAGCATCGCCGCCCGCGTCAGGATCGCGGTGCCGCCAGTGGTAGAGGCCTTCCGGACCAGCGCCGGGATATCGATGCAGGATTCACTTGCCGTCGTCCGCAGCACCGCAGGCAGGGCGGACGGTCGCTTCGCACCGGGCCACCGCGCTTTCAGCCTGCCGCACAGCAGGCGGCATTGCTTCAGGCCCTGACCGATCGAGAAATTTATGGGCGCATCGGCGTATTCGCCATCAGCAAGGAACGAGAGAACCTGCTGCGACCCGCTTTCCTGGGGTCGCATCGAATGGGAGGTTCCGGAGAGCACGATGGCTATATCGCCAGCCTTCAGCGCTGTCGCTTGCCCCGCGCCGGAGTAAAGCCGCGCCGAACCTTCCAGAACCGCGTAAAACAGCACGCCTTCCGAATGCGGGATGCGAAAGCCGCCTGAAGAGGCAAGATCAACGATGCACCAAGTTTGGCTGCGAAGTTCGATCAGATTGAGATATTCTGAAAGAGACCAGTCCACGGCGCGCCCTCCTGATAGCGGGACGTGCTGCGCTGCATTCCGTCCGGCCTTATGGTCTACGCCGGAAGCTAAAGCGTAAGCGGGTTTCGGCTATGCTCACTGCACCGCAATTGATGCGCAAACGTCCAGCGTCTGACTGTGGAAAGCGGTAGTCTTCGCTCAATAGAAATTGCGGCGTAGAACCGAAATTGCGCCATCCTTGCGCGCCATCGCCATCACGTGCGCCCCCGGATGGGCAACCTTGTGCAGTTCATCTTTCGGGATGCGCGGCCACGGATTCATGTCGCGAATGAGTGTTTCATCGTTGACGGTTACCGTAATCCGTTCGCCGTCGTCCTGCCGTATCGTCACGTCCAGCCCGTTTACGCTTTCCACTTCACCAATCACGGGCTGGGGTGCCCAGGCCGGAATTGCCCGGACATCAAGCGACAGGCGGATTTCGTCTGACGGGTTCGGCAATGCAGCGTGCGCGGTCAGATAGTTGAAGATCAGCACGTCGCCGACGCGGAATTCGGCGGTCCGCCATTCGTCCGCAGCGATGGCTTCGAACGGGATGGAATTGCCGGTTCGGTTGGTGTCATGAAGAATGCCGCGCTTGTGCGTTCCGGGGGCGACAGCAAAGGTGCCGCTGTTCATGCTGATGTCGCGGATGGGCATCCAGCAGATCGTGAACAGCATGGCCTCGTTGTAAAATCCGTCCTGATGGCGGCCGGCAAATATGTCCTGATCCTGCGCTACCGGGCCGGTCGGCAATGCCGATCTGTGGGCAGCGATGGGTATCCACACCGGATCGGCATCAAAAACGTCGCGCATCACCTGATTGAGCAGCGGCTGCTGGATGACCTTGTGCCAGACCGACGTGCCCAAGCTGTCACAGGGGCGCCACGCGGCGGGCTTTTTTCCGGTCCATACCGGGGCTTCGTTGTCGGGATCGATAAGATCCGCATCGATCAGCGCGCCGCGATACTGCTGCTGCGCCCAGGCGATCAGATCGGGGTCGATGACGCCGCGAAGATAGAGCACCCCTTGCTCGTTATATCGGTCACGAAGAGCCTGCGCATTCCCGATGAGCGGGGTGCTATCCAGAAGTGGCGCGACGTCGATCATTGTCCGTCTCCAAATACGAGTAGACCGGCCATTGCGATACTGTGAACCCAGGCTCTGACCGTCTACTCGGCAGTTTCAGCAACTCGTGACGAACAGACCAGTCGCGAGCGTCTGGAAACCCTGTCGCTGCGTCCGGTTTGACAGGCAGATTACTGCGCCGCGCCTGATCAAAATGCTGCACTTCGATTGGACTATAGCAATCGCTTGGTCCCGGCGCAGGCTGCCTTTTGCCAGCGCGCTGAGAAAATGCGAAAGGTCGCCAGGCACTCGCTGTCGCCGGACGATTACCCATGGCGACAACAACACATGTGATCGAATTGCGGCAAGGATTTCTCTGATGAGCGGACGACCGGAACAGGCAGGAGAAGGCCGCGTCAGGGCTGCAGCCGTCACACGCGCGAAGAAGCGCAAGGCGACCATAGCAGCTGGCCAGACGGCCAACCATGCAACCCCGGCAGACAGGCGCGCGCACATCATCAAGATGGCGACAGCTCGTATTGCGAAATTCGGTTATGAAGTAACCACTGTTCGCCAAATTGCGGACGACGTGAACATCTTGTCAGGAAGTCTCTATCATCATTTCGCGACAAAAGACGAAATCCTTTACGAAGTCGTCAAGGATGCTGTCGCGCATTTACGCAATGAAACCGTGCGGATATCCTCGGCCGAGGCTGATCCGGAGACCAAGCTAGTAAGCCTAATCATGCTGGAGCTTGGTGAGCTTGTGCAAAACCACCAGGTTCACGCGATCCTGTACAATGAACGCAAGCTCCTGCGCACGCATGAGGAATTTGCCGAAGTCCGCAAGGCAAAGCAGGACGTCTACCAGACGTGGCGGGGTATTCTTAATGCGGGCATGGAAAACGGCCAGTTCGACAAGCAGCTCGATCTCTATCAGACGATCCGTACTATTACGCGCATGCTGAACTCCGCTGCGGATTGGTATGCAAGCGGCGACGAGACACTCGCCACCGTAGTCGAACGCTATACATTCGAGCAGGTGCAGGCATTTTACCTGCGTTTCATCCTGGGCGCCGTGCGTGATCCCAGTCGGGCAATGGAGCCAGTCCCTATCGACGGGGCCGCCCTGATCGCCTGGCCTGCGTCCGAAAAGTAAGGTTTGCTAAGCGGAATGGGTCGATTTCCGTGCAAATAAACCAAGCGCTTGCTACAGGCGCGTGCAATCGATAATTACGCTGTTCGAGGAGGGCGTTTCGATAGAAGATGAAACGCCTCCCGCATTGGTAACAGGCACCGCTTGACAGGGGCCGGGCCGGGGAGAGAGTTGCATGGAATTTTCGCTCCGCAGCAGTATGGGTGGGCCTGGTACGCTCGATTTGGGCACCCGCGTAGTCATGTTGCTGGGCGGGGCGCTGGCTTCGCTGGCAATGGTCGGCATCAATTCGGTGCTGCCCGCGATCGACACGGCTCTCGCTAGCAGTCCCGAAGATAGTCTGCTCGTCAAGCAGCTCATCGGTGTTGTCGGACTGGCGATGATGGGAGGGGCCATCCTTGCCGGTTTCCTGGTCGAGCGTGTGGCAATACGCAGTATTCTGCTGGTCTGCGCGATTGTATATGTGGTCGCGGGAACGGCGGGGCTATATCTCAGCGACCTTCGGTTCCTGTTGGGTTCGCGGCTGTTGCTGGGGCTATCCGCAGCAACAATCCAGATTACTGCCTTCACGCTGATCAACACCCGGCTTGAAGGCACCGAACGTGCCCAGTGGATGGGGATGCACATATCGGCGGCCATGATTTGCACCATTATCGTGCAGCCGGTGGCAGGCTTCATTGGCGATCACGGTTGGCGGTGGCCCTTTGCGCTCTACACGATAGGGTTGCTGATGCTGCCTGCCGCCTTCCTCTATCGCGAGGTGCCGAGGCCGATCACGCTCAGAGAAGGGAAGCATAAGCTAGCTGACGGCCCCGATGGTGCGGGCTTTTGGCGATCATTTCCCTTCCACTATCTCCCCTTGGCCGTTCTCATCGGCAGCATCGTATTCCTGCCTGCCATCTACGCGCCGTTCCTGCTGCGCGAGAAGGGGTTGGGTGATCCTTCGACGATCGGGTTGGTTCTCACTGCGGATTCTGTCGCCGGCGCCATCATGGCTTACCAGTATGGCCGCGCGCGCAGATATCTGACACGGCATGGCATCTTTGCCGTGAGTTTCGCCATCGCGGCTGCCGGGACGCTCATGGCTGGCCTTTCATCCGGGGCTGCAGGCATCATCGCAGGCATGCTTTTCTATGGTTTAGGTGTTGGCTGGTTCGTGCCGAACTTGATGACATCGGTCGGCGAGAAGTTGGGGCCAAAGTATCAGGCGCGGGCCGTTGGTCTTGTGAAGGCCGCGCATTTTTCGTCGAGCGGCATCGCCCTGCTGATTGTGGAACCGTTTGCCCGCCAATACGGAACGCAGGCCAGCCTCGTTGCAGTTTCAGCAATAGCAGGTTCCCTGTTGCTGGCCGTTCTGGTCCGGCCCGCAATGAGTGAGGGTGCAAGCCTGCGCGTTCCAGCATGATGGTTGCCCCGCTTCACGCAGACACGAACATGTAATCCTCTGCAAACCTGTTGACATGGGATGGTTCCGATGATGATATGTAGCAATCGCTTGGTTGGTATTTTCTTAGGTGCCAAAACAAGCGGAAAGCGGGCGAAGACCGCGCTTGATTCGATAACCCGGGGAGAGGGTGCTTAAAATGCGTAAGACGATGACATCTGCGTTAGTAAGCGTAAGTTTGCTGATTCAGGCCAGTGCCGTAATGGCGGAAGGGGCAGAGGGGCAGCCGCTTGATCCGGCGAAAGGTGATCCAACTGCCCCTTCGGAAAGCTGTAATCGCGCAGCAATCCAGCGAATGGCGCCAGCCAACACGACGGTCGCCTTCGCCTTGCGCGAGAATAGCGGAATCTGCCGCATCCATGGTTATGTGACCAATCAAAATCCTGGCCCGAACGAAGTCAATTTCGTGCTGGCCCTGCCGGACAAGTTCAACGGTCGCTATGTTTTCCTGGGTGTTGGTGGGGCAGCGGGCAATCTGCCGGCCGTGAAGCCAACTCTCATTGCCAAAGGATATGCTCAGGCAGGAACCGATTCCGGAACCGGTGCGAAATCCCTCGCGGATTTCAGCTTCAAAAGCGATCCGACGAAGCTTGTCGATTTCCAGTGGCGCGGTGTCCAGTCGAGCGCGGTCGCGACGCAGCAGATCACCAGAAACTATTACAATCGCGCGAAGATCGGCCGCTATATCAGCGGCTGCTCGGGCGGCGGTCAGATGGGCATGAGCAACGCCATCCGCTTCGGCGGAGAGAACTTTGACGGCTTCGTATCTGCCGCGACTGTCTGGCCCGGTGCTGCTTTCAAGCCGAACGCCTACCGGATCGTGGCGCATATGCAGAACAACCCGGAAGGTTGGTTGCCGCCCGAATTGCTGCGCAAGGCCCACGCCGCCATCATCGCGCGCTATGACGAAACGGATGGCGCGAAGGACGGCATTATCCATGATGCCCGCAACATCACCACCTTCGATCTGAAAATCCTGCGTGAAGTTGGCTTCACGCCGGCTCAGATTGAAACGTTCCAGATGGTAACTTCGCCGGTCAAGATCACTGGTCCGGGCATCTACGGCGACGGGCTGCAGGCCGGGTGGCCGGTAAATGACCTTGAGGGCTGGATCCGCTACCTGACCGGAACCATCGCACCGCCATGGCCGTCCTCGGCTCAGTATTCGACGTCCGCTCTCCAGGCGATGGGGGTGCCGTTCTATCATGTGATGGCCGACACCAACATCCGGGCACAGCGATCCAATCTGGATTACTGGGAGATCACGGATCAACAGGAACTGGTCTCGATCGCCACTCTCGGCGGTACTGAAGTCGCCACCGACTCCCTCGACATGTCGAAAATAGACCGGAGCGGGGCCAAGATGATTATCTGGCACGGCACAGCCGATGAAGCGAACAGCTATCTGGATAACCTTAAGGGCTACGAGGCCGTGCTGGAGAAGACGCCGACCGCAGCGAACTGGCTGCAGATGTTCTTCGTGCCTGGCACCCAACACTGCCGCGGAGGTAATGGCCCGACCGATATTGAGGATCCGATGATCGATGCGGTCGCCGATTGGGTCGAGACGGGCAAGGCGCCGGAATCGGTGCTGGCGCCTCGTGCCACGCCAGCAAAAGGTATCGACCGTGTTTTCCGCTTGTGCCCAGAGCCCAAGCGCGCGGTGTTGAAGGCGGCTGGCCTCAACCCCGATGCGGCGGAAAACTGGGAGTGCCGGTTGCCGCAGGCCTGAACAGAAGCCGGTCTCCGTAACTG
>Ga0233365_1001014_pt1 | contig 12489 bp, 14 predicted proteins | sample ElkDunMinimDraft_27_FD_191535 | JGI IMG/M metagenome (GOLD analysis project Ga0233365, IMG submission 191535) | Fecal eukaryotic communites from dung pellets of Tule Elk in California, USA - Elk Dung C36 | ecosystem: Host-associated > Mammals > Digestive system > Large intestine > Fecal | place... | reverse complement strand
CTTCCTCACCGTAGATCGTGTAGTCACTCTCTACGCGCAGCCAGAGCTCTGTGTCAGCCAGACGCACGCAATCGCCTACCGTGGGGCCGAACATGGCGGCGTAGGCCGCGCGATCAATTTCGGCCATGAACGGCCTCCGCAATTTTTCCCATCACTTCTCCCCGAAAGCCGTAAATTTCCCGGCGACCACCGAAGGCGACGAGCTCCACGTCGCGTCCCTGGCCAGGCTCGAAGCGAACGGCCGTACCGGAGGTAACGTTCAGGCGCATGCCAAGAGCGCGTTCGCGATCGAAGCACAGTGCCGGATTGGCTTCAGCAAAGTGGTAGTGAGAACCGATCTGGACAGGCCTGTCTCCCATATTCTCCACTCGAAGGCGTACGGTTTTCCTCCCCTGGTTCAGGGACAGGGTGCCTTGGACTGTTCTGATTTCTCCGGGAAGCATGGGTCTCTCTTGTTCAAGTGATTGGCGGCGTCTTGACGTTTGCACGGCGTGATCGTGGCTGCCAGTGGAAGGCAGTATCCCGGTGAGGGTCAGGATGCACAATCCGCGCTATGCCCTATGGCGCTACGTCATCTGACGTAGCCAGGGGAGCAGCCAGCCCCCTCTACGTTGAATCACCTAGTCAGCATGACGTCAATCGACGCAGCCTTGATAGGGCATAGTGCGAATTGTGGCAACTGTCACTTGCTTTGATACTGCGAGGCGTGCATCGGGCACCATTCAGGAGAAGAAAATGTCCCACACGCTATTCCCTGCGCCACATCAACTGCTATTTTCAAATCGCACTTGCGGGGTCCTTGCCCTGGCATTGGTTGCTTCTACACCCGCGGTTGCGGGCACCACAATTGAAGTCGGCCCGGACAGCTCCATCACCATTGGAGCGGGCATGCGGATCGGTGCCAGCATGACTGAGGATGCTGCGCCCAGCGGTGACTCGTCGAGCGACTTCGACGTGCTCAACATGCGTCTCTATCTGGGCGTACAGGTGAACGAGTTCATCAAGTTCACCTTCAATACTGATGAAATATTCGGTGACGGACCTGTTGATGTCCTGGACGCCATCGCTCAGTTCGAATTTTCTCCCGCGTTCAATCTGTGGATGGGGCGGATGCTTACACCTGCGGATCGTATTGAGATGAGCGGGCCCTTCTATGGGCTTTCCTGGAACCAGTATACCCAACCACTTTACGCCTCCGACCAGGGCGGCGACGCTGGCACTTACGGGCGCGACGATGGTGTTACAGTCTGGGGCACCTTGAACAAGTTCCAGTATGCGGTGGGTGCCTTCGAAGGCGTGGAAGGCTATGGCAACAATGATGATGAAGTCCTGTGGGCCGGCCGGTTCGCCTATAACTTCCTGAACATGGAGCAAAACCCTGGGTATTACACCTCTAGTACCTACCACGGGGGACTGGGAAATGTTCTGACCCTGGGCGTGTCCTTCCAAAGCCAGAGTGGTGGCACAGGCAGCACAACCAGCAGCGGCGATTTTAGTGGGTACACGATCGATCTGCTGTCAGAAACCATCTTGGCGGGCGGGGGTGTGCTAACACTGGAAGGCGAGTACAAGGACTTCGATGCCGATTGGACTCCCGCCACCATTCCTGCTGGCGGCAACAGTTTCGGTTTGTTCGATGGTGATTCCTACTTTGCCACAGCTGCCTATCTCTTTCCCGCCCAGGTTGGTCCTGGAAGGTTGCAGCCTTATCTACGCTTTGTTGAAAACCATCCTGATGACGCTGCTGATAGTGACCTGGCCGAACTGGGTGTGAACTACGTAATCGCCGGACACAACGCGCGACTCAACTTCAACTACAGCAGTGGCGACGCCAACATCAGCGGCTATCCGGGAGCGGACGTGGACACCGTGTCGTTTGGTGTCCAGCTACAGTTCTGACGCCTTCACGTTTTTGCAGCGCCCCAGACTAATATTTTGCTCAACCACCTAGCAACAGGAGACAAGCATCATGAAATTGCACACGTTAATCTCAGGCCTCACCCTGGGGATCAGCGCCACACTGATGAGCCACGCGCAAGCCCAGGACACTATCAAGGTCGGTGTTCTGCACTCCCTTTCCGGCACCATGGCCATCAGCGAAACCACGTTGAAGGACACGGTACTGATGATGATCGAAGAGCAGAACCAGAAAGGCGGACTGCTTGGCAAAAAACTGGAAGCGGTCGTAGTCGACCCGGCTTCTGATTGGCCTCTGTTCGCTGAAAAGGCCAGGGAGCTGATTGCACAGGAAGGGGTGGACGTGATCTTCGGGTGCTGGACATCCGTATCGCGGAAATCCGTGTTGCCCGTTATCGAAGAACTGAATGGAATGTTGTTCTATCCAGTGCAGTACGAAGGAGAGGAGAGCTCGAAGAACGTGTTCTATACAGGCGCTTCACCTAACCAGCAGGCAATTCCCGCCGTGGAGTACCTGATCAACGAGCTCGACGTAGAGCGCTGGGTGCTGGCAGGTACTGATTACGTCTATCCGCGAACGACAAACCGGATTCTGGAAGCCTACCTCAAGGCCAAAGGTGTCCCGCAGGAAGACATCATGATCAACTACACTCCGTTCAGTCACTCGGACTGGCAGAGCATTGTCTCCGACATCAAGCGTTTTGGCAGCGCGGGGAAGAAGACGGCAGTGGTGTCCACTATCAACGGGGATGCCAATGTCCCGTTCTATCGTGAGTTGGGCAATCAGGGTGTGTCCTCCGAAGATATTCCGGTTATCGCTTTCTCGGTCGGAGAGGAGGAGCTCTCCGGTATCGACACCACCCCACTTGTGGGACACCTGGCGGCGTGGAACTACTTCCAGAGCGTTGAAACGCAGGAGAACGACACATTTATCGAAAGCTGGCAGGATTTCATTGGCAACGAGAATCGCGTCACCAATGATCCGATGGAGGCCACTTATATCGGTTTCAATATGTGGGCCCAGGCAGTAGAAAAGGCCGGGACGACCGATACCGACGCGGTAGCAGCGGCGATGATCGGTATTAGCGCGCCCAATCTCACCGGAGGGGTGGCCACCATGAATGCCGCCCATCACCTGACCAAGCCAGTTCTGATCGGTGAAATTCAGGACGATGGTCAGTTTGAGGTGGTGTGGGAAACCGACGGACTGGTGGATGGCGATGCCTGGTCAGACTATCTCGAGGGTTCCAGAGACATCATCGCGGATTGGACGGCGCCCATTTCCTGCGGCAATTACAACACCGTGACCAAGACCTGTTCCGGCCAGAGCTACGAGTGAACTGGACCAGCCCATTCGGGAGTCAGGGCATGTGCCATAGGGCGCATGTCCTGACTGACTCCCGGTTCGACGATAGGAGACTCAGCACGTGAATCGTCTGGTCGCATTTTTTATCTCGCTATTGCTGCTCAGTTTGCCCGCCGTGGCGCAGGAGCCCGAGGCGACTGTCGACAGCCTGGAATCTGCACTGCCAGCGGCAACATCCGATGTGCCGGTCGAGCAGCTGTTGCGGGAGCTCACACAGGTCAGTCTGTCAGAACTGACAGAGCTGGTGCGGGCGCTGGAGACCGCGGGCGGGCGTGAGCTGCTGCCCCTGTTCGAGGTAATGCTTGCGGGAGATCTCTACTACGACGAGGACAGCCTCCAGCTCGTGCGCGTACAAAAGTCAGGAACAGTCGAGAGGGGTTTCGACGTATTGTCCGGGGAGAGCCTTGGCGAGCGGAAGATATCCAGCCTCGAAAAAGTGCGCATCAATAACCGGTTGCGTGGCCAGCTGCGCACGACCATTGCGCGCATCAATCTGACCCAGGGCAGTGCTGAGCAGCGGGAATCTGCCGTTCGAGCCATGCTGGGCAATATCGACGAGGTCAGCGTGGAGTTGCTGCGCCAGGCAAGGGTCGAAGAAGAGGAGGCCTCAGTGCAGGAGCTGCTGGACGTGGGAGTCGCCTTGTTTGACCTCAGGAACGGCCTCGACGATGGGACTGTGCTGGCAGCGGTATCGATTCTGGAGGGGCGGCTCGAAGCGCCCGTCCGTAATGCCTTGACGAGTCTGGCGAACAACTCCCAGGAACTGTCTCCGGCCATTCAGGAGGCGGTCGCAGACGCGCTGGAGAGTATTCAGTCGCGAATAAAGTTCTATCAATTCCTTGAGCAGATGTTCTTTGGTCTCAGCCTCGGCTCAGTGCTGTTGCTGGCAGCCATTGGGCTGGCAGTGACCTTTGGTGTGATGGGGGTTATCAACATGGCGCATGGGGAGATGCTCATGTTGGGAGCCTATTCCACTTATGTGGTTCAGCAGTTGATGCCCAATGCTATCAATGCTTCCATCATTGTCGCACTGCCTGTGGCTTTTCTGGTTTCGGCCGGCGTGGGTATCCTCATACAACGGTTCGTGATTCGCTATCTTAATGGGCGACCTCTTGAGACGCTGCTCGCGACTTTCGGCATCAGCCTGATCCTGCAGCAAACGGTACGAACGATATTTTCTCCACTCAATCGAAGAGTGGTTGCGCCGGAGTGGCTCAGCGGTTCCTGGCAGTTCAACGAGGTTCTCTCACTGACTTACAACCGCCTGTACATTCTGGCGTTCTCGCTTTGTGTTTTTGCGGTTTTGCTGTTCATCCTCAAGAAAACTTCCCTGGGATTGAGTGTTCGAGCCGTCTCCCAGAATCGTGCCATGGCTCGCGCCATGGGCATACGTACCGACTGGGTGGATGCCCTGACCTTCGGTCTGGGTTCGGGGATCGCGGGGATTGCGGGTGTGGCGCTCTGTCAGCTGACTAACGTGGGGCCCAACCTCGGTCAATCCTACATCATAGACTCCTTCATGGTGGTGGTATTCGGCGGAGTTGGAAACCTGTTCGGTACGCTACTGGCGGCCTTCTCTCTGGGAGTGGGCAACAAATTTCTTGAGCCGATCACAGGGGCTGTCATGGCCAACATCCTGATCCTGGTATTCATCATCCTGTTCATACAAAAGCGACCCAAGGGGCTGTTTCCCCAAAAAGGGAGGGCTGCGGATTGAAGTCATCATATTATTCCGGCCCGGTGTTGGGTCGCTTTGGCGGTGGCAGCACTGTCGTTTTCATGGGGGTGCTCGTCGCGCTCACGGTGCTGGCGTCCTTCGGAAACCTGCTGCTGCCTGTGGAATCCCCACTGCATGTAAGCACCTACACAATCACGCTGCTGGGTAAGTATCTCAGTTTTGCGTTGCTGGCTCTGGCCGTCGACATCATCTGGGGCTACTGCGGCATTCTCAGCCTCGGGCATGGGGCGTTCTTCGCCATCGGCGGTTATGCCATGGGCATGTATCTGATGCGACAGATTGGAACACGGGGTGTCTACGGCAATCCGGAGTTGCCCGACTTCATGGTTTTCCTCAACTGGGAGGAACTACCCTGGTACTGGTTTGGCATGGACCATTTCAGTTTCGCTATGCTGATGGCGCTATTGGCGCCTGGTTTGCTGGCTTTTGTGTTCGGGTGGTTGGCATTCCGCTCGCGCGTCACCGGTGTCTACCTGTCAATCATGACCCAAGCCCTCACTTACGCCCTGATGCTGGCATTCTTTCGCAATGAAATGGGGTTTGGCGGCAACAACGGCATGACCGATTTCAAGGACATCCTGGGGTTCAGCCTGCAGAGTGATTCCACCCGCGTAGCATTGTTTGTGATAACCGCCTTCTTTTTAGGCGCTGGCTATCTGGTGAGCCGCTTTATCATGGCATCCCGATTTGGCAGAGTGATTCTGGCGGTCCGTGATGCTGAACCCAGAGCCCGTTTCGTCGGTTATCGCACCGATCGCTACAAGTTATGGCTCTTCGTTTATTCTGCGCTTCTTGCTGGAATTGCCGGAGCTCTGTACGTGCCGCAGGTGGGTATCATCAATCCCGGCGAATTCTCGCCTCTGAACTCCATTGAGGTCGTGGTATGGGTCGCGGTAGGTGGGCGTAACACCCTCTATGGCGCGGTTATCGGGGCCCTGCTCGTCAACTATGCCAAGACCCGCTTCACCGCTCTGATGCCGGAGAGCTGGATATTCATTCTGGGGGCGTTGTTCGTTCTGGTGACTGTTCTGATGCCCAAGGGGCTGGTGGGCCTTTTTCCGGATATCGGGAAATGGGTGCGCAGAGTGTCAGGTAAAAGCAAGGCTGCACAGGAGCACACGCCATGAGTTTTGAAAGCGGAGCCAGTCTTCGGCAGGCCAGAGCACCGGCTATTGATGTGACTCATGACGTCATCCTGTACGTGGAAGATCTCAGTGTCAGTTTCGATGGTTTCAAGGCCCTCAACAATCTGAGCCTGTATATCCGCGACGGCGAGTTACGTTGCCTGATTGGCGCCAATGGTGCCGGGAAAACCACCCTGATGGATGTGATAACGGGCAAGACACGCTGCGACAGCGGCAGCGTGTTTCTGGGGCAGACGATCAATCTGCTCAAACACAGCGAAGCGGAGATCGCCGCACTGGGGATCGGCCGCAAGTTTCAGAAGCCTACAGTTTTCGAAGCCCAGACCGTGTTTGACAATCTCGAACTCTCAGTCAAAGGGAACAAGGGAGTATGGCAGACGCTATTTACCCGGTTGACTGGGGAGCAGCGTGATCGCATCGACAGCGTACTGGAGACAATCGGTCTTGCCGGGCAGCGGGGTCAGCTGGCCGGTGCGCTTTCCCATGGACAGAAGCAATGGCTTGAGATAGGCATGCTGTTGGTATCCGATCCCAGGGTGCTGTTGGTGGATGAGCCTGTAGCCGGCATGACGGCGCAGGAGACCGAGCGGACCGCGGAGCTGCTGACGTCCCTTGCGGGAGAACGCACCGTGATAGTGGTGGAGCACGACATGGCTTTCGTTCGCAGCATTGCCAGGACGGTCACTGTCCTGCACCAGGGAAGCGTGCTGGCAGAAGGGTCGATGGATGATATCCAGAACAACCGTGACGTCATTGAGGTTTATCTTGGCAAGGAGGCATCCGCAACATGACATCAGCAATCGCGCTGCAGGGGGTCAGTCAGCTCTATGGGGGAAGCCAGATTCTTTGGGATCTCGACCTTGAGGTGCGGGCAGGTTCCTGTACCTGCATCATTGGGCGCAATGGCGTGGGCAAGACCACATTACTCAAGTGCCTGATGGGTATCCTCCCAATTTCACGCGGCAATATTCTCTATTATGGCACCCCGATACATCGTCAGCCCGCTCATGCCCGGGCCGCCCTGGGGATTGGTTATGTGCCCCAGGGCCGCGACATATTTCCCCTTCTGACCGTGGAAGAGAATCTGCGCATCGGATTGCCGGTTGGCCGGAAGCGGCGGGGTGACAAATCCTCTTCAATTCCATCCCGTGTATTCGATCTGTTTCCTGTGCTCAGGGACATGCTGCACCGACGCGGAGGCGACCTGTCGGGCGGGCAACAACAGCAGTTGGCCATAGGGCGTGCATTGGTGCTGGAACCGTCCGTGCTGATCCTGGATGAGCCAAATGAAGGCATTCAGCCCAATATCGTCAGTCAGATTGGCGATGTGATCCAGCAACTGAACCGCGATGGCCTCACAGTGGTGTTGGTCGAGCAGAAGCTCGATTTTGCCCGACGTGTGGGACACGATTTCCGGTTGGTGGAGAAGGGGCGGGTGGTGGCCAGTGGGCCGATGGCCGAGCTGTCCGAAACGCTTATCCAGGCCCACCTCGCGGTATAGGAAGACCTTATGTCCATGCCACCTTCTGCCCTTGCTGCCTCACACTGGCATGCCAACCTGCAATTGTTGTTTCGCAGGGTCGGCAGCGATACCCGGCTGGTGGCCAGCCGTCACCAGGGGCCCCTTTATGTCCAGCGACCGTTCTATCCCGAAGGAAGAGACCTCGCCCACGTTTATCTGTTACATCCGCCGGGCGGGATGGTATCGGGGGACAGGCTCGACCTGGAGCTGGAACTGGAAGAGGAGTCCCGGGTGCTTTGTACGACCCCGGGTGCCGGTCGAGCCTATCGTGCCCGAGCCGATCGGAGTGTGCAGGAGCAGTCCAATCATCTGAGAGTTGCCCGAGGCAGTACACTGGAGTGGTTTCCCCAGGAGCTGATCGTTTTTCCAGAGGCACATGTGAGAGTAAAGACCCAGGTTGAGCTGGACACGGACGCCCTGTTTGCTGGCTGGGACATCAGCGTCCTGGGGCTACCAGCCTCGGGGCGTCCCTTTCTGGCGGGTCGACTGGACCAGCGGCTGGTCCTACTGGAAGCGGGTAAGTGTATTTTGAATGAACATCTGCGCCTCGACATGGCGCAGCCGGAACTGTTTTACGCCAGGGCAGGGCTGCATGGCATGCCGGTGAATGGCATTTTTATCGCCGGGCCTTTCGAACAGAGTGTGCTGCAATCTCTCCCTTACGAACAGATGCGTGAAGCCAGTCAGACGGGAGGGGTGACAGCGGAAAACTCCCTTTCCGGCGCCATCTGCCGCTTCGGGCGCCTCGACCGCTATATCGTTGGTCGATATCTGGGGCATTGTGCACAACAGGCTCGCGCCTGCTTTCTCGCTTGGTGGGCGCTGTTGCGCCCACTGCTCATGCAACGGCCACTGTGTCTCCCGGCCATCTGGTCCACTTGAATCAGGATATCTGCCATGGAACTGCTCCCTCGTGAAAAAGACAAACTCCTGCTGGTCACGGCCGCTATGCTAGCTGAGCGTCGGTTGGCCCGAGGTCTGAAGCTTAACTACCCAGAGGCAGTGGCGCTGATAAGTTTTGCCATTATCGAAGGGGCCAGGGATGGCAGGACTGTCGCTGAACTCATGAGCTTCGGCAAACAGATCCTGCGTGCGGACCAGGTGATGCCCGGGGTTCCGGAGCTTGTGCGGGAAGTCCAGGTGGAAGCCGGGTTTCCGGATGGCACTAAACTCGTGACGGTGCACAACCCGATCAATTGATCGGGCTGCCTTCAGCCCTCCCTTTCATCAGGAACACTCTCTCAGTCCAGTCATAGGACTTTGCCGCCTGTTGTCAGTTATACTCCCGCCACCCAAAACAGCAACTGCAAGTTATCTGCCTAATGCCCACCGTGTCCGAACTGACGCCTGCACTGCAATCGTCTCCTGCACCGCTACTCCAGGCCTGCTCCCTGTTCTGTGAGCGGGACGAGCGGGTACTGTTCAGCGGCCTGGATTTCCAGGTGCAGGCAGGCGATGTGATGCAGGTGCAAGGCAGCAATGGCAGTGGCAAGACGACCCTGCTGCGCATTCTTTGTGGGCTGAACAGCAGCTACGAGGGCGAGATCCGCTGGCAGGGGCAGGATATCGACGAGGATCGCGAGACCTTCCTGGCATCATTGCTGTATATCGGCCACCGGGTGGGGGTGAACAAGATCCTGACAGCGCGCGAGAACCTGCGCTGGAGTTGTGCGCTGCACGCCCCGGTGACCGATGCCGCCATCGAGCAGGCACTGATGGAGGTCGGGCTGGCGGGTTACGCGGATGTCACCTGTCGCAACATGTCGGCCGGCCAGCAGCAACGGGTATCGCTGGCGCGCCTGCTGCTGAGCCCCGCGCGGCTGTGGGTGCTGGACGAGCCCTTCACCACCCTGGATGTCGCCGGGGTGAAGATCCTGGAGAACCTGTTGGCGCGTCACGCGGGCAACGGCGGGGCGGTGCTGGTCACTACCCACCACCAGCTCGACATCCCCTGCGATCTGCGTCGCCTGAATCTGGACTCTTCCACACGGGACTCGCCAACATGAGTACGCGCCGATGACAGCCCAGGTCAGCACCTTCAACGCTTTCCGCGCCACCCTGCGCCGCGACCTGCTGATCGCGCTCAAACGGCGTAATGACCTGCTGAACCCCATCATGTTCTTCCTGATCGTGGTGTCGCTGTTTCCCCTGGGGGTGTCATCGGACCCGAACGAGCTGACGCGCATCGCCGCGGGCACCGTGTGGGTGTCGGCGCTGCTGGCCTCGATGCTGTCGCTGGATAACCTGTACCGGGCCGACTATGAGGATGGCTCGCTGGAGCAACTGCTGCTGTCTCCCCAACCGCTGTATTTCATGGTGCTGGCCAAGAATATCAGCCACTGGCTGATCAGCGGGCTGCCGGTGGTGCTGATGTCGCCGCTGCTGGCTTACATGCTCTATCTGCCTGGGGATGCGTACTGGACCCTGGTCTTCACGTTACTTTTGGGAACCCCGGTGCTGAGCCTGTTCGGCTCCATCGGCGTGGCGCTGACGGTGGGCCTGGGCAGCCGCGGTCTGATCCTGGCCGTAATCGTTTTGCCGCTGACAGTTCCGGTGCTTATAATTGGCGCCAAAGCGGTGTCGGACGTGAGTTTCGGACTTGATGTGAGCCTGCATTATGCCTTGCTCGGGGCCTTGCTGGCGGTGTCGCTGAGCTTGGCGCCACTGGCATCGGCCGCGGCACTGAAAATCAGTGTCAATTAAGGTCTTGCCGGGCGTTGGCAGTTACAATACGTAACAGGGCAGCCGGAACGGTGCATGCTATAGTCGGCCCAAGCCAGGGCTTTGAATTATAAAGGGATAGCAGTCTCGGGACTGCCTCTGAGAGTAAACAGCTTATGTGGGTATGGTTCTCCAAGCTTGGCTCGCCCAAGTGGTTCTACGAGTTATCCGGAAAATGGCTGCCGTGGCTGTTCGTGGTGATGGCCGTGGCCATGACCGTCGGGCTGGTCTGGGCGCTGCTGTTCGTGCCGCAGGACTACCAGCAGGGCGATACCATCCGCATCATGTACATTCACGTGCCGGTGGCGGCCATCTCGCTGGCGGTGTTTCCACTGATGGCGGTGGCCGGTGTGATCACGCTGGTGTGGAAGATGAAGCTGGCGGACATGGTGGCCAAGTGCGCGGCCCCCATCGGCATCTGGTTCACCGGCATGGGGCTGGCCACGGGCGCCATCTGGGGTGAGCCGATCTGGGGCACCTGGTGGGCCTGGGACGCACGGCTGACCTCGATGCTGATCCAGTTCTTCCTGCTGATCGGGGTGGTGGCGCTGCGCTCCGCCATCGAAAGTCCCGATGCCGCCGCCCGGGCCTGCGCGCTGCTGTCCATCGTCGGCGCCATCAACGTGCCCATCATCAAGTATTCGGTGGAGTGGTGGAACACCCTGCACCAGCCCGCCAGCAGTATTTCCACTGACTCCGGCAGCGCCAATGGTCCGGAAATCTGGGTGCCGTTGCTGATCATGATGGCAGCGGTCTACCTGTTCTTCGTCATCAGCCTGCTGCTGGCCACCCGCAACGAGATTCTCGAGCGCGAGCGCCGTTCCCAGTGGGTGATGGACATCGTGGCAAGAGAAGGGGCATAGGAGCCGGTCATGTTGGATAATGTGCAGTTTGCAAGTTTCAGCGAATTTCTGCAGATGGGCCGCTACGCTTTCCATGTCTGGTCGGTCTATGCATTGTTCGCGATCTTTATCCTTGCCAACCTGCTGGCGCCGCGCCTGCGCCGGCGCCAGTTCATCCGCGAGCAGAGACAACGGGCGCAGCGGGACAGTCAACGGGGCAATACTGCAACCACTGCCCCGGTTACCGGAGATAGCCAATGAAGCCACATCGTCGCAAGAAACTGACCATCATCCTGTTCATCGCCGCGGGCCTGAGCGTGGCGATCGGCCTGTCTCTGTATGCACTGAGCAACAGCATCGACCTGTTCTTCACGCCCACCCAGGTCGCCCAGGGTGAGGTCATGAACGGTCAGCGCGTCCGCGTAGGCGGCATGGTCAAGGAGGGGTCCGTGGCGCATGCCGAGGACTCCCTGCATGTTGAATTCATCACGACTGATTACAACAACGACCTGTTGATCAGCTACGACGGTATCCTGCCCGACCTGTTCCGCGAAGGGCAGGGCGTGGTGATCGAGGGCTCTGTGGCCAACGGTGTGTTCGTGGCCAGCCGGGTACTGGCCAAGCACGACGAGAACTACATGTCGGTCGAGGTAAAAGCAGCCATGGATGCCGCCGCCCGCGATGGCGAATTGCCGCCCGGAGGTCCTGCCAATGGTTCCTGAGCTCGGGCATTTTGCCCTTATCCTCTCTTTCTGCCTGTGTGCCATTCTTGGCACCCTGCCACTGATCGGTGCCAGCACCGGCAACCGCCTCTGGATTGGCCTGGCACGGCCGCTGACCGCAGGGGTCTTCGTCTTTCTCAGCCTGAGTCTGCTGGTCCTGGGCTACAGCTTTGTCACTGATGACTTCTCCGTGGCCTTCGTGGCCCAGCACTCCAACACGCTGCTGCCCATGCAGTACAAGATCACGGCTGTCTGGGGCGGTCACGAAGGGTCCTTCCTGTTCTGGACCTGGATGCTGGGCGGCTGGATGCTGGCTGTCGCGCTCTTCAGCAAGGCCATGCCCGACGACTTCGTGGCGCGGGTGCTGGGCATCATGGGCATCATCGGCGCGGGCTACACGCTGTTCATGATCATGACCTCCAACCCCTTCGATCGCGTGCTGCCATTGGCACCGCTCGACGGCGTCGATCTCAACTCGGCACTGCAGGACTTCGGCTTCATCATTCACCCGCCGTC
>Ga0233365_1001011_pt1 | contig 12498 bp, 12 predicted proteins | sample ElkDunMinimDraft_27_FD_191535 | JGI IMG/M metagenome (GOLD analysis project Ga0233365, IMG submission 191535) | Fecal eukaryotic communites from dung pellets of Tule Elk in California, USA - Elk Dung C36 | ecosystem: Host-associated > Mammals > Digestive system > Large intestine > Fecal | place... | reverse complement strand
GACGCCGCCGCGCGCCTCGGGCTGCGCACCCACCTGTTCGAGGGCACCGCCGGCCTGCGTGCGGCGCTGCACGACCTCGGCGTGCCGGTCGCGCGATGACGGTGGGGTGCCGCACCCCTTCTGCGAGGAGTACGCGAGCGTCGACGTCGTCGAGGGCGACGATGCGGTGGAGATCACGGCGCGCCTGGTCGTGCGGCAGCCCGACGAGGGGTCGCAGTGCCCGGACGCCGCGACCTCGATCCGCGTCGACGGGCGGTCGGCGCGGGACGGACGCGGGTCGCCACCTAGAATCGGGCCCATGCGCCTGCTGTTCGCGGGGACCCCGGATACCGCGGTCCCGTCCCTCGACGCCCTCCTCGACTCCCGCCACGAGGTGGTCGCCGTGCTCACGCGCGCCGACGCGCCGTCGGGCCGCGGACGGCGCCTGACCCCCAGCCCCGTCCGCGTGCGTGCCGAGGAGGCGGGGATCCCCGTCCTCACGGACCGGCCCCGCGGCGAGGAGTTCCTCGCGCGCCTCGCCGAGCTCGACGTCGACGCGGCGCCCGTCGTCGCGTACGGGGAGATCCTGCGCCCCGACGTGCTCGCCGTGCCGCGGCACGGGTGGGTCAACCTGCACTTCTCCGTGCTGCCCGCCTGGCGCGGCGCGGCGCCCGTGCAGCGCGCGATCATCGCCGGCGACGAGGTGACCGGGGCGACGACGTTCCTCATCGAAGAAGGACTGGACTCCGGCCCCACGCTCGGCACCACGACCGAGACCATCCGCCCCCGGGACACCGCGGGCGACCTCCTGGGCCGCCTCGCCGTCTCCGGTGCGGGCCTCCTCGTCGCTACCCTCGACGCCCTCGAGGACGGGACCCTGCGCCCCCAGCCCCAGCCCGCCGACGGCGTCTCGCACGCCGCCAAGCTCACGACCGCCGACGCCGAGGTCCGCTGGGACCACCCGGCGCTCGCGGTCGACCGCCTCGTACGCGGGTGCACCCCGGCCCCCGGCGCCTGGACGACCCTGCCCGGGGCCGACGGCGTCCCCGCCCGCCTGGGCCTCGGACCGGTCGCACCCCGGCCCGACGTGACGGACCTCGCGCCCGGTCAGGTGCGCGCCGGGAAGAAGGAGGTGCTGGTCGGCACCGCGACGCACGCCGTGCAGCTCGGCGACGTCGCCCCGGTGGGCAAGAAGCACATGGCCGCGGCCGACTGGGCGCGCGGCGCCCGGCTCCCCGAGGACCTCCTCCTCGGGACGGGGGTGGCCCGGTGAGCGCCGAGCGTCCGTCCACGGGTGGCCGTGCCGGCGGGTCCCGCGGCGGCCCGGACACCGGATCGAACACAGGTTCGAACGAGCGCCGTCCGTCCGGCGCGCACTCCGACCGCGACTCGAACGCACGTTCGAACAGTGCGAGCACCGGAGGCCCCGCTTCGAACGCACGTTCGAGCGGTGCTGCGCCGGGCAGCGGGCCCGATGGCCAGCGGGGTGACCAGCGCAGGGACGCGCGCGGACGCCAGCGGGGCGCCGCCCGCGCACGCGGCGAGTCCCGGCGCAGCACCGTCGCGCCCTCCCAGCGCCGCAAGGGCACCGACCCCGCCCGCACCGCCGCGTTCGACGTCCTGCGCCAGGTCGACGGCTCCGACGCCTACGCGAACCTCGTCCTGCCGCCCCTGCTGCGCGAGCGCGGCATCCGGGGTCGCGACGCCGGGTTCGCGACCGAGCTCGCCTACGGCACCCTGCGCCTGCGCGGCCGCTACGACGCGATCCTCGCCCTGTGCCTCGACCGGCCGCTCGACCGCCTCGACGCCCCCGTGCTGGACCTCCTGCGCCTCGGCGCCCACCAGGTCCTCGGCATGCGCGTCCCGCAGCACGCCGCCGTCTCCGAGACCGTAGGCCTGGCCCGCGAACGCACCGGCGCCGGCAGCGCCCAGCTCGTCAACGCCGTCCTGCGTCGCGTCGCCCGCACCTCGCTCGACGACTGGCTCGCCACCCTCGCGGACGACACCCCCGACCCCCTCGCGGCCCTCGCGACCACCCAGAGCCACCCCCTCTGGATCGCACGCGCCCTGCGGGACGCGCTCGCCGGGAACGGGCGCCCCGTCGCCGAGCTCGACGCGCTCCTCGCCGCCGACAACGACGCCCCCCGCGTCACGCTCGTCGCACGCCCCGGCCTCGCCGACCCGCACGAGCTGTCCGACGGCGACGAGCGGGTCACGCCCGCCCGCTGGGCCCCCACCGCGCTGCGCCTCGAGGGCGGCGACCCCGCCTCCTTCGGCGCCGTCCGCGACGGCCGCGCCGGCGTCCAGGACGAGGGCAGCCAGCTCGTCGCCCTCGCGCTCGCCGCGGCGCCCCTCACCGGGGACCGCGGCGCGACGCCCGCAGGCCCCGACACCCGCTGGCTCGACCTGTGCGCCGGACCCGGCGGCAAGGCCGCGCTCCTCGCGGCGCTCGCGGCCGAGCGCGGCGCACGCCTCGTCGCCAACGAGGTGCAGCCCCACCGCACCCGCCTCGTGGAGAAGGCGCTCGCGGCCGTCCCCGCCGACGCCGTGGAGGCCGTCCGCACGGGCGACGGCCGCGCCGTCGGGCAGGACGAGCCCGCCGCCTACGACCGCGTCCTGCTGGACGCCCCCTGCACGGGCCTGGGTGCGCTGCGCCGCCGACCCGAGTCCCGCTGGCGCCGCACGCCCGCCGACCTCGCCACCCTCACCGGGCTGCAGCGCGAGCTGCTCGACTCCGCGCTCGACGCCGTGCGTCCCGGCGGAGTGGTCGGCTACGTCACCTGCTCGCCCCACCTCGCCGAGACCCAGGTCGTCGTCGCCGACGTGCTGCGCCGCCGCGACGACGTCGAGATGCTCGACGCACCGGCCGTCGTGCGCGACGTCGTGCGCCCCGACGCGCGCGACGCCATCGAGCTCGGGGATCGCCAGGACGTCCAGCTCTGGCCGCACGTCCACGGCACCGACGCCATGCACCTCACGCTCCTGCGTCGCATCTGAGCAGGCCACAGCGCGTTTGTCAGGATATCCGGCGCAAGCCCATGTCATGATAGTCAGACATTTCTCGACGGCGCCCGGGGAGACGACATGGCAGGACACTGGACGAACGCACGGAGCCCACGCGACATCGGGGCCACGGTCCGCAGGGCACGACGAGCGCGCGGCATCACCCAGGCCGAGCTCGCCGACGACCTCGGCATCACCCGCCAGTACCTCTCGGAGCTCGAGAACGGCGTCGACAACCTCTACATCACCCGACTCTTCGAAGTCCTCGACCACCTCGACATCACCCTGCGGCTCGGGGACCGGCCATGACACGAGCCGACGAGCTCGACCTCTGGCTCTACGGGACCCACACCGGACGCTTCACGCGCCGACGAGACGACCGCGTCGACCTGACATGGACCGACGAGGCGTTCGACCGATGGGGGATCGGCGCCCGGACGCTCTCGCACCTCCTCCCGATGGAACCTGACGAACCACCTCACCCCGCCCGTGCCACGGCATGGCTGGACGGACTCATGCCCGAGGGTCGCGCCCGCGACCAGATGGCCATGGAAGCCGCCGTCGACCCCGAGGACCACCTCTCGTTCTTCACCGCCTACGCCGGCGACACCATCGGCGCCGTCGAGCTGCGACCCCCGGGCCGGCCCGCACCCCACCCGGTACCGGCCGAACGCCTCGACGACGCACGCGTCGCCCAGCTCCTCCGCGAGAGCATCGCACGCTTCGGCGGCGTCGGACGCAGCGAGCACCTCACCAGCTCCCTGCCCGGCATGGAACCCAAGATCACCCTCCTCCACGACGAGCACGGCTGGGCCCGCCCCCACGGCTCCGCCCCCACCACCCACATCCTCAAGGTCGCCCGACCCTCCGACTCACCCACCGCCGACCTCGTCAACACCGAAGCCGCCGCCCTCGACCTCGCCCGCCGCATCGGCCTCACCACCGTCGACGCCCACGTCACCGAGTTCGACGGCGAACGCGCCATCGTCGTCACCCGCTACGACCGGATCCCCGACCCCACCGACCCCACCGACCCCAGCGGCACCGCACGCCTCCACCAGGAGGACGCCGCCCAGGCCCTCGGCATCAACACCCGCGACCCCGAACGCAAGTTCCAGCACGGACGCCGCTTCCCCTCCCTCGCCGCCATCGCCCGCGCCCTGCGCGACGACGGCACCCGCCCCGACCCCCTCCTCGCCCTCACCACCCTCAACCTCGCCCTCGGCAACACCGACGCCCACGCCAAGAACATCTCCCTCCTCCGCCACGCCGACGGCACCGTCCGCCTCGCCCCCGCCTACGACATCTCCATGCACCTCCACCACAGCCACGCCTCCCGCGTCTTCGCCATGGACGTCGCCGGCGAACGCGACATGGACCGCCTCACCGCCGAGCACCTCGTCACCGAAGGCACCACCTGGGGACTGCCACGCCGCCGCGCCGAACGCGCCGTCGCCCGCACCCTCGACGACCTCCTCGCGGCGCTCGCGGACATCGACCGCGACGCCCATCCCGGTGTCGACCGGCACGCGTGGCGGACCGTCGAGCAGCGCACGACCGACCTGCGCCGCGGCCTCGTCGCCTGACGACGGCGAGGGAGAACCTCGGTTGCGCCCGACGGCGGTGGTCGCCCTGGCGCCCCCACCCACGCCTCCCGGCGTCGTCACCCCTGGCCGGTGCTCACCCGGGCACGACCCGCGCGGCAGCCCCTCGTTCGGGGCGGACCTGGGTGCTACCTCGGCCGACCGGGTGGCTCCGTCAGAGGGAGCGCTGGAGGAGGATCGTGTCGACCCAGCGGCCGTGCTTCAGGCCGACCGCGGTGAGGCGGCCGACGTGCTCGAAGCCGAAGCGGCGGTGCAGGGGGACGGACCCGGCAGCCTCGGGGACGTCGGCCACGACGGAGACGACCTGGCGCACGCCCGCCGCGGTGCAGGCGTCGAGCAGGGCGGCGAGGAGGGACGTCCCGATGCCCCTGCCGGTCGCGGCGGGGTCGAGGTAGATCGTGTCCTCGACCGTGTGCCGGTACGCCGGCTTGGCACGCCACGGGCCGGCGTACGCGAAGCCGACGACGTGCCTATCCCGGCCGCCCGGCACGGCGCCCCGGTCGCCGTCCGCATCCACGGCCACGAGGAACGGCAGGCCGCGCTCCGTGAGGTCGGCGAGCCTCGCCGTCCACGCGGCCACGTCCGGGCCGTGCTCCTCGAACGTGACCTGTGTCTCGAGCGCGTACCTCGTGAAGATCGCGGCGACGCCCGGGAGGTCGGCCGCGGTCGCGGGGCGCACCTCGACGGACGGGGCGGGGGCGGGGGAGAGGGGTGAGCTCACGGGAGGAGGCTAGTGCGTCCCGCACCTAGGCTGAGGCCCATGGCAGCCCTCATCGCCCCGAGCATCCTGTCCGCCGACTTCGCGAACCTCGAGCGCGACCTGAACGCCATCTCGACGGCGGACTACGCGCACGTCGACGTCATGGACAACCACTTCGTGCCGAACCTCACCCTCGGTCCGCCGGTGTTCGAGCGTCTGGTGGAGGTCTCGCCCGTGCCGATCGACGCGCACCTCATGATCGAGGACCCGGACCGCTGGGCGCCCGTGTACGCGGAGGCCGGAGCGGCGTCCGTGACGTTCCACGCCGAGGCCGCTGCCGCCCCTGTGCGGCTCGCGCGCGAGCTCCGGCGCCTCGGATCCCGGGCCGGGGTCGCACTGCGCCCTGCGACCCCCGTCGAGCCCTTCCTGGACCTCCTGGCGGAGGTCGACATGATCCTCGTGATGACGGTCGAGCCGGGGTTCGGCGGTCAGTCGTTCATCGAGGGGACGCTGCCCAAGATCCGCCGGGCGCGCGAGGCCGTGAGCGAGTCGGGCCTGGACGTGTGGATCCAGGTCGACGGGGGAGTGTCCCGGGCGACGATCGAGCGCGCTGCGGAGGCCGGCGCGAACGTCTTCGTCGCGGGTTCGGCGGTGTACGGCGCGGAGAGCATCCCGGCGGAGATCCAGGCGCTGCGGGACCTCGCGGACGCGGCGGCCCACGCCCACTGACCAGGCCCGACGGGACCAGGGCACCTCGTCGAGGCGCCTCTTCACTTCATCGTAAAAATAGTGTGCCAAGCGCACTCACTCCCCATCACCTCCCGCAAACACGTCACCTCCGAGCACAGAGGAGGGGGTCGGTCGCGCGGGTTCACCTCTGCTCGACAGGTGGACGCGGCCAAGCCCCGGGAATGCGCGAGTAGCATGCTTCGTTGAGAGCAAGCAGTACGCACGAACGTGCTCCGGGGTCGGTGCAATTCCGAGCCGGCGGTGACAGTCCGCGACCCGCGCCCACGCGCGGTTGACCTGGTGGAACTCCAGGACCGACGGTGACAGTCCGGATGGGAGGAAGCACGTGCGGCGCGGCCACGCCCGGGGGCGTGGTGCTCCGGCGACCCGCCGGCGCACCCGTCGACGAGGGCGACGGCCTCGCCGTGGTGAGCGACGCCGTCGGGCCGCCCTGAGCGGACGCCCGGCCCGCCGCCCGCCCTCACCCCGGAGCACCCGTGCCCGGGAGGAGGACGATGGGCGAGCACCCACGAACCCTGACGATCGACGCGGCGATGGCGCACGCGCTCGAGCTCGCCGCGCGCGGTCCTGCGCACGGCCCCAACCCGCGCGTGGGCTGTGTCCTCCTCGGACCGCCCTCTGGCGGTAGACCGCTGCCCGACGGCGCGGCACCGGACTCCCTCGACCCGCACCCGCGACCTGTCCTCGCGGCGGGCTGGCACCTCGGCGCCGGTACGCCGCACGCCGAGGCCGCCGCGCTCGCCGACGCCCGGGCGCGCGGCGTGGACGTGACCGGGGCGACCGCCGTCGTCACCCTCGAGCCGTGCGCGCACACCGGCCGGACCGGTCCGTGCGCCGACGCGCTGATCGAGGCGGGCGTGGCCGAGGTGGTGCTCGCGGTCGACGACCCCAACCCGGTCGCGTCCGGCGGCGCCCACCGCCTGCGCGCAGCCGGCGTCCGCGTCGTACGGGGTCTACGCGCCGCCGAGGGCGAGGAGCTGCTGTGCGTGTGGCTCACCTCGGTGCGGCGCGGGACGCCGTACGTGACGCTCAAGACCGCGACCACGCTCGACGGGTTCGTCGCGGCGCAGGACGGGACGAGCCGCTGGATCACGGGCCCCGACGCCCGGGCGCACGCGCACCGTGTCCGTGCGGAGGTCGACGCGATCGCCGTCGGGACGGGCACGCTCCTCGCGGACGACCCGGCGCTCACCGCCCGGGTGCGGCCCGCGGGGGACATCGGGGCCGCGAGCGCCGAGGAGCTCGTGGGCCATCAGCCGCTGCGCGTGGTCGTCGGGCTGCGCGGGATCCCGGCCTCGGCGCGCGTGCGTGGGCCGGGGGGCGGGCTGTTGCACCTGCTGACGCACGACGTGGGGGAGGTGCTCCGCCGGCTCGGGGAGCGCGAGGTGCGGCACGTGCTCGTGGAGGGCGGTCCGACGCTCGCGACGGCGTTCCTCGCGGCGGGCGCGGTGGACGAGCTGCACGCGTACGTGGCGCCGGCGCTGCTGGGTGAGGGGCGCCGGGTGGTCGGGGGGCTGGGTGTGGCGACGGTCGCGGACGCGCACCGGTTCCGCACGGTCGAGGTGAGGCGTGTCGGGGACGACGCGCTCGTTGTGTCCAGGAAGAGTCGTTGAGGGACGGAGTGGCTGATGTTCACGGGGATCGTGGAGGAGATCGGGAAGGTCCGGGAGATCGGGTTCCCGGGTGGGGCGGAGGACGGCGCGGACGCGGTCGTGACGATCGAGGGCGCGTTGGTGACGTCGGACGCGGGCCTGGGTGACTCGATCGCGGTGAACGGCGTGTGCCTGACGGTGACGGGTCTGGGTGGTGACGGGTCGTTCACGGCGGACGTCATGCCGGAGACGTTGCGCCGGACGGCGCTGGGCGGCCTGGGTGTGGGGTCGCCGGTCAACCTCGAGCGTGCGGTGCGTGCGGACGCGCGGTTGGGCGGCCACGTGGTGCAGGGTCATGTGGACGGCGTGGGGACGTTGGTGAGCCGGTCCCCGGGCGAGCGCTGGGACGACCTCGTGTTCTCGGCGCCGGCGGGGCTGACCCGTTATGTCGCGGAGAAGGGCTCGATCGCGGTGAGCGGCGTGTCCCTGACGGTGACGCAGGTGGACGACGAGACGTTCGGCGTCTCGCTCATCCCGACGACGCTCGAGGCGACGGTCCTCGGCGGACTGGTCCCGGGCGACCGGGTGAACCTGGAGGTGGACGTGCTCGCGAAGTACGTCGAGCGCCTGCTCGCGTCGGGCGCGGTGGCGGGGAGGGCGTCGTGACGCGCGAGCCGTCCGCGAGCGCCGCGGTGCCGCGTGTGCGGCTGGGCACGGTGGAGGAGGCGCTGGCGGAGATCCGGGCGGGGCGTCCGGTGCTGGTGGCGGACTCCCCGGACCGGGAGAACGAGGCGGACGTGGTGTTCGCGGCGCAGGGGGTGTCCGCGGAGTGGGTGGCGTGGACGATCCGGCACTCGTCGGGGTACCTGTGCGCGCCGATGCCGGCGGCCCGGGCGGACGCGTTGGAGCTGCCGTTGATGGTGCCGCACAGCCAGGATCCGCGGCGCACGGCGTACACGGTGACGGTGGACGCGGCGACGGGGGTGACGACGGGGATCTCGGCGCAGGACCGGGCGCGGACGTTGCGGGTGCTGGCGGATCCTGCGTCGGGTGCGGTGGACCTGATCCGTCCGGGTCACGTGCTGCCGTTGCGTGCGGTGCCGGGGGGTGTGCTGCACCGGGCGGGGCACACGGAGGCTGCGGTGGACCTGGTGCGTCTGGCGGGCATGGGTGAGGTCGGGGGGATCGCGGAGCTGGTGCGCGACGACGGCTCGATGATGCGTCTGGGGGACGCGGCCGCTCTTGCGGAGCGGGACGGGCTGGTGCTGCTGACGATCGCCGACCTGGTGGCGTGGCGGGTCGAGCACGACCCGGCGCCTGCGGAGGTGCCGGACGCCGCGGACCGGGAGCTGTTGGCGCGGCGGGTGCACCGGACGGCGGAGGCGGACCTGCCGACGGCGTACGGCCGGTTCCGGGTGATCGGGTACCGGGACCTGCGCACGGGTGCGGAGCACGTGGCGCTCGTGCCTGCCGGTGGGACGCGCCCCGGTGGCCCGGGCGCGGGGGCCGCGAGCGCCGTCGGGTCGGGGGGCGCGGTCCCGGTGGTGCGCGTGCACTCGGAGTGCTTGACGGGTGACGCGTTCGGGTCGTTGCGCTGTGACTGCGGTCCGCAGCTGCAGGCGGCGATGGGCCGGGTCGCGGCGGAGGGTGGCGCGGTGGTGTACCTGCGGGGTCACGAGGGGCGCGGGATCGGGCTGCTGGCGAAGATCGGCGCGTACGAGCTGCAGGACGCGGGCCTGGACACGGTGCAGGCGAACCTGGAGCTGGGGTGGCCGGTGGACCGCCGCGAGTACGGGGCGGCGGCGGCGATCCTGGCGGACCTGGGTCTGGCGCGGGTGCGGTTGCTGACGAACAACCCGGCGAAGGTGACGGGGCTCGTGGCCTCGGGCATCGACGTGGCGGGGACGGAGCGGATCGAGGTGGGTCACGGTGAGCACAACCGGGCGTACCTGGTGACGAAGAAGGTGGCGATGGGTCACCTGTTGGACACGGTGCAGGTCCCGGACGGGGCGGTGCCGGACGGCGATCGTGTGGTCGGGACGAAGGAGGACGAGGGATGAGCGGGGCAGGAGCGCCGACGATCAGCGTGGACGGGTCGGGGCTGCGGGTGACCGTGGTCGCGGCGAGCTGGCACACGCAGGTGATGGACGGGCTGCTGGCGGGGGCGCGGCGCGCCCTGGCGGCGGCGAACGTGACGCACGTGACGGAGGTGCGGGTGCCGGGGTCGTTCGAGCTGCCGGTGGCGGCGGCGCGGGCGGTGGAGCGCGGTGCGGACGCGGTGGTGGCGCTGGGGGTGGTGATCCGTGGGGGGACGCCGCACTTCGAGTACGTGTGCCAGGCGGCGACGTCCGGTCTCACGGAGGTCAGCGTGCGCTCGGGCGTGCCGGTCGGGTTCGGCGTGCTGACGTGCGACGACGAGCAGCAGGCGCTGGACCGTGCGGGCCTGGAGGGGTCGCGCGAGGACAAGGGCGCGGAGGCGGCGGAGGCCGCGGTCGCGACGGCGGTGGCGCTGCGGGACGTGTGAGCGGCGGAGGTCGTGGTCGGCCGGCGGGTCGGGGAGCGCGGACCTGCGCGGGCCGACCCGCCGGCCGCCCGACCCGCCGGGCGGGCCGCGGCGCAGGGTCCGTGGGCGCGGGGTCCGTGGGCGTGGGGTCCGTGGGCGTGGGGTGACCGCTGGGCGGACCGCGTCCGGGGGCACCGGGCGTCGCCGGATACCCTGGGGCGCGTGAAGACGTTCGAGTCCCTGTTCGCGGAGCTGTCCGAGAAGGCCACGACGCGACCTGCCGGTTCCGGCACGGTCGCGGAGCTGGACGCCGGCGTGCACGCGATCGGGAAGAAGGTGGTCGAGGAGGCCGCCGAGGTCTGGATGGCCGCCGAGTACGAGGGCGACGTGAAGACGGCGGAGGAGATCTCCCAGCTCCTGTACCACCTGCAGGTCCTCATGCTGGCGAAGGGGCTCAGCCTGCAGGACGTGTACGAGCATCTGTGAGCGGCCGCGCCGGTGAGCGTTCAGCGTTCCCGGCTGCGAGCGCCGCTCGCCCTCGTCCCGCCGTCCTGCCTCCCCTGTCCTGAACGAAGGTCCTGTCATGCTGCGTATCGCCGTCCCCAACAAGGGGTCCCTGTCCGAGCCCGCCGTCGAGATGCTGCGCGAGGCGGGCTACCGCCAGCGTCGTGACTCGCGCGAGCTGGTGCTGGCCGACCCGGACAACGACGTCGAGTTCTTCTTCCTGCGTCCGCGTGACATCGCGGTGTACGTGGGGTCGGGCACGGTGGACGTCGGGGTCACGGGTCGCGACCTGCTCCTGGACTCGGGCGCGGACGCCGTGGAGCACATGCAGCTCGGGTTCGGCGGGTCGACGTTCCGGTACGCGGCGCCGGCGGGGTCGATCACGTCGCTGGAGCAGGTGCAGGGTCTGCGGGTCGCGACGTCGTACGAGGTCCTCGTCCAGGCGCACCTGCGTTCGCACGGCGTGGAGGCGGCGGTCGTGCACCTCGACGGCGCGGTCGAGTCGGCGGTGCAGCTGGGGGTGGCGGACGTCGTCGCGGACGTCGTGTCGACGGGCACGACGCTGCGGGGTGCGGGCCTGGAGGTGTTCGGTGACCCGATCCTGGTGTCGGAGGCGGTGCTCATCCGTCCGCGCGCGGTCGCGGAGGCGGACGTGCCGGCGGGCGTGGAGGTGCTGAGCCGGCGCCTGCAGGGGGTGCTCACCGCGCGGCAGTACGTCCTCATGGACTACGACGTGCCGGTGTCGCTGGTGGAGCAGGCGGTGGCGATCACGCCGGGCCTGGAGTCGCCCACCGTGTCGCCGCTGCACGACCGTGACTGGGCGGCCGTGCGCGCGATGGTGCGCCGCGACCAGACGAACCAGGTGATGGACGCCCTCTACGACGTGGGGGCGCGCGCGATCCTCGTCACGAGGATCCACGCGTCACGCCTCTGACGCTCGCGTCCGGGGCTTCGGCTCCACGCTGCGCGAGCGCCTGTGAGGGTGGAGCGACTGTGAGACGGTGGCGGCATGAGCGGTGAGACGTTCCCGGACCCGGGTCTGCCGGGTGAGCGCGAGGACGACCCGTACCGCCCGTTCCGGCCGCGTTTCGGCCTGGTGTCGGCGTGGGCGACGGGCGTCGTGGTCGTGGGAGGCTGCGTCGTCGTGGGTCTGCTCGCGACCGGCCCTCTCGGCACGTCGTGGGTGAACCGTGGGTCGCTGGCGGTGTTCGCGCTGTTCGCCGCCTGGCTGCTGTGGCGGCTGGGCGGGGTGCACGCGGTGCCGAGCCGTACGGGTCTGCGGGTGCGCAACGTCATCTACACGCGCGAGCTCGAGTGGGCGCAGGTCGTGTCGGTGCGGTTCGGCAGTGGGGACGCGTGGGTGCGGCTGGACCTCGCGGACGGGTCGACGCTGGCGGTGATGGGGATCCAGCGGGCCGACGGCGCGCGCGGGGACGCGGAGGCGCGTCGCCTGGCGGCGCTGGTGCAGGCGCACGGCGAGGCGTCGGAGGGCGCGTAGCCGCCCTGCGCCGTCACTGGCCGCGAGGGCGGGCACGGTGCCGACGGGAAGGGCCCCGGACCGAACGGTCCGGGGCCCTTCTCACGTCACGGCGACGCCGGCCGGGGCCGGTACGTCGTGTGGTCAGTACGCCGTGCGGTGACGCGGCTTGCGCTCGCCCCGGTCGTCCGAGCGGTCCGCACGGTCCCGACGCTCGTCGCGGCGGCCCGTCGGGCCGTGAGCGCCGCGGGGACGGTCGCTACCCGTGGGGCGTGCGCCGCGCACGGCCGGCGCGCCCTCGTCCACACGGATCCGCAGCGCCTTGCCCGCGACACGCGCACGCGAGATGCGGTCCATCGTCGCCTCGTCCAGCGGGGCGGAGATGT
>Ga0233365_1001009_pt1 | contig 12511 bp, 9 predicted proteins | sample ElkDunMinimDraft_27_FD_191535 | JGI IMG/M metagenome (GOLD analysis project Ga0233365, IMG submission 191535) | Fecal eukaryotic communites from dung pellets of Tule Elk in California, USA - Elk Dung C36 | ecosystem: Host-associated > Mammals > Digestive system > Large intestine > Fecal | place... | reverse complement strand
TAGAGCCTGCCTTCAACAGTGGTGTAAAGGTTCTCGATCAGCGTTTTCATTGGTTCTATAATCCTGCTTATTCCAAACCTTTGCTGGCCAGCAAACCGATGCACTGGCATGGTGGCCTTCATGCGAGGGTGGACGGTCAGACAAGGTACGACCCTTCCCTGTTTCTCCTACACCTTCACCGGTTGGATTTTGATATCTGCCATAGCCGACACAAACAGCGAAGCGCCCAAGCTTGGAATCAACGGGATGTGGATGAGAATTGGGGGTATCAAAACCGAATTACTGAGGAGGAGCAATTTCATAAATGGTTCTATGAAGATAGCTGCAGTGGGATTCCTATTCAGGTCGAGCGTATTCCTGATTATTGGCGGGGGCTGCTATGATTTTAACCTAACCGTTCCATCACCAACCATTGAACACTTTTTCCTCCTTTTCAAATTCCCTTTTGATTCCTTCTTGGATATCCCTGAACAAAATTTTATTGCTGTTTTGATGGATGGTTTGGAGCGAGGCGTAGTGGATTACATTCGTTATTGCAGAGCCACTGAGTTCGAACTTCTGGGCGATCAGGGATAAGTCCACATCCGCTGCCAATTCCGCCTTAGGAGGAATAGACGATTCCCATAATTTAAGCCTTTCGAGCGGATTAGGCATGGGAAAATGGATGATGGCATTAAACCTACGGATAAAAGCCTGGTCAATGTTATTTTTGAAGTTGGAAGCCAGGATGATCAATCCCGAGAAATCCTCCACCCGTTGCAACAGGTAACTCACCTCTTGGTTGGCATATTTGTCATGGGCATTCTGTACGTTGGAACGTTTCCCAAACAGGGCATCGGCTTCATCAAAGAATAAAATCCAATCCTTGTGTTCAGCTTTTTTAAACACCTTCTCGAGATTTTTCTCGGTTTCACCGATGTATTTGGAGACTACTTGGGAAAGGTCGATTCTGAATACGTCCTTCCCGAACTGCTTCCCCAGTAGGGTAGCCGTTAATGTTTTCCCTGTTCCAGAAGGACCATAAAACAAAGCACGGAAACCAGGTTTTGTCCTCTTGCCCATTTCCCAGTCTTGGAGAAATGCCTTGTTGTGATTTAACCAGATCTGGATATCGTTGATTTGCTGCGCAGTTTTGGGTTTGATCACCAAATCTTCCCATTCCATTTGCGTGCTTACCCGCATTGCGGGAAAATCTGGCCCAAAAGAAGGCTTTGGAACGGATCCGATAGTGAACAATTCCACATACTCTTGTTGTAGGATTATCTTGCCATTCATTTTTGGCTCGCCTTCCTCGACAGGTGCCAATAGCAAGATGTTTTCTTTAGCAAAATAATGGTTTGGGGAAAAGTAATTCAGGCATTGCATCCTTTTGTATAAATCAGTTCCACCCAGGACAAACAATGCGGTTTCTCCCGTAGGAAGCGTGGTTCGGTGGTGAGTGCCTTTTACGCCACCGATTTCAGGAAAATCCCCTCCCTGGGGAAGATACTCCTGAATGCTCGAATCCAAGAAATTGGGTTGAAGATGGGGGGCCAAACCCAGTAAAAGAATAATATATTCCTCAATATTCATATTGTGGCTAAGAAGCATATGATTGAGGGGAGTATCATCTCCATCCAGCTTTACCTCGGGATAGGAAAAGTCAACACCCTCCTCTTTCTGAAAATAATCCTTCAGCCTACGGTTAATAACCTCCTGTAGGAAATGCATGGACTGGACTATGTTTTTGGCGAAATTCACTTTCAGGGTTCAGATTTTGTGTATTTAGAGCAGATTTTGGAGCCGGCATATCCATCTATTTTATCAATGGTTGATCGGTTGCGGATAATCTTTTGATTAATTCAGGAGATGCAAGAGCTTATCGTCGGATGGCATTCGTTGCGTATACCGTTTACAGGCATCCATTAAAAAGTCTTTGGGCGCTCGTTGAGGATCTGCTATTTTTTTGGTTTTTGATCCGCCCCTATACCGATAGGTTTTTTCGCACTTGGTGCTTCCGTTCCTTCCGATTCGGACCAATAGGGATCCTGGCCGCTCTTTAGGACTTTCCTTCCTGGCTGGGATAGCGCGATTACTTTGGTATGCCCAATCACCGTTGAACGCCAAAAATCTGACGAGGCTTTGGCAAATTCTTGACCTGATTTCCCCATAAATGCCTGGCAGGAACGGTAATAAATTTCTGCATCTTTACCGCATATCAATCGCCTTAACAGCACGAGACGGCGTTGACGAGTAGTAAGTTTATCATACCACGCATTATAGGCCGGCGTGCCCCTGGGCCCATCTCCAAATTTTTCAAGTTCAGGAATGTTAAAGTCCGCTGCAGTGAATTCATCTCCTGTTTTTGAGATGTACATCCCATTTCCTGAACTTCCATGGCTTAAAAATTGAATTTCTTCAATGCAGTCACAGCCTTCATTCGCATAGGTACTGATAATGCGGAACATCATCTCTTCTATGCTTTCACCGGAGGGTATCCTATATCCCCCGGCGGAAATTTTCGCCAAACTATGCGCAGACCACTTCCAGGCTGTACCGAGCGAACTGGGTTCGGTGCTGTCATGGACAAAGAAATTACAGGCGGTGCGTTGTATTGAAGGGGAAGAGATGCGGCTGGTGTTTTGTTGAACCACATGGGTCAGTTCATGCGCCATTAGTTTTTTCCCTTCCTTGGTCTCGGGATGATATTGATTATTGCCGAATACCACGTGATTTCCATGGGTATAAGCCAGGGCGTTAATGCTCCGGGCTGATTCGTTGGCTCGGGTATCCGTATGTACCTGTACCGCCGAAAAGTCAACACCAAAACGTGGCTCAAAAAACCGCCTTTCATTTGTACTTAATTTTCTGCCGGATCCGGAAAACTCGTTTAGACTTTCTTCCATGCTTCTCCCGATGGGATTTTGGTTGTGCGGTTTTTCATCCAGGGCATTTTTTTGAAGGATGATTGGTTTCTGGAGACTGGGCCCAGTGAAGGACTTTGTGCTTGGTACGCCTTTGCCGGAAAGTTCCCCGGCTCCTCGTTGATTATTAGAGGGGATTTTAAAGGTTGGGTCGCAGACGGCCTTGGCCTGAAAGAAAGGGGTAGCTTTAGAAAGGGTCGGTGTTTTTTGGGACTGAAAAAAAGAAGAAAGTAAGGTCATGTCTGAATCAGGGCGTGGTAGCAGCGGCTTCTTTTTTAACATTTCCAGTGGTGATGGGTACTGTGGTACCATCCGCTTTAGTATGTGTGTCCGCCTGGAAGTTTCTTGTTATCTTAAAATTACCGGTAGCAGGATGCGTTCTGTCGCAGGAATAACTTTGCTGGCATACCACGGAACAGGAACTGACCCCGGACCCTTCAAGCAGACTGGTACGGAAGCGGGTTCTGTGGAGGTCGATAAATGACGTAGGGCCATCGCTTAGCGTACTTCCCGTTGCCGAATCTCCTGCCGATCCGTAACGATTGATGTCCAGGCATTTGTTTCCCGTACAAGGGGAGGTTGTGTTCCCGTCTCTGTTGTATACTTGGGAGGGACAGTTATTGGAAATGGTGGTCAACGTTTCTTTCATACAATGCCCGCTGTGGTCCGTCCCTGGACCTACACTCATTTGAGAGGTGACCCCTAAATAGGTTCCCCAGTTGTCCTTTTGTGATGCGGACAAATTACTATGGTTGAACGGCGCCAAAGCCCCAATGGCTACCGATGAAGCGCATGGTGTTGACGGTGCACTGCCGGCTTGCTTTTGTATATCAGGTCCACCGTTTTGGTGAGGTTCAAAAGGAATGGCAGGTTTGAAAAAATTGCTACTTTTATTCCGGTTTTTGAAATGGAAAAAGGGTGTACTTATCGCTTGTGCGTTTTTCTTGGGAGACAAACTATGTTTTTTAGATTCCATTGAAATGTAAAGATTGTCTATAGTGTGCCTTAGAGGGGGGCACATAAAGATCTTGTTCGCGTAAAAGAGGGCTAATTCATCCTAAAACGAGCGGTCATTGCTTGGGCAGGGTGATTGATAGTACTATTGCTGTTGGGAATATTCAGGGGTTGCTCGTACCCCGATAAATTGATGTACTGGGTCTGCCGAATATACGGATCTTCATTGTCGTAGCCGTGACCAGAGTCTTCCGCATGCTGACATTTGAGAAACTGGCAATACGGTGCCTTGGGTTATGTAATTTTGTAAACCCATAGCGACTAAATCAACCATCATATCTGCAATGGCGATACCGACTACTGCTCCGCTTGCTGTTCCTCCCACGGCTCCTACTGTTCCTCCCGCTGCAACTCCTGGGGGACCGCCGACCGAACCTGCTGTCCCGCCTGCTGCAGCTCCTCCCGTAAGGCCACTTATACCCCCAATCCAACCGCCAAGGACTGTACCAATAGGAAGCGAAGAACAGTCTATATAGGTTAATCCGCTTAAAGCAGCTAAAGCGCCGAGATCTGTCAACGTGTAATTTGACCACGAAAAACATCCGTTGCCTCTGTTATCCGGCGTTCCCCGTTTATAAACTTCCTGAAGTGCTGTAAAGACGTTGCAAAGACAGTCCGCGCCTTCCAAGATTGGGTTAGTCCCCACTCCCGGAATGGGAATCAAATCAGCTATCCCCGCACCAAAGCATAAACAGGATTGGAAATCAGAAACAAGGTTGGGATCAATTAATAATACATCCCTGAAAAAGGAATCGATATCACCACAATCCCGGTCGGGCAAGGTCTCAGGTTCATGGCGTTCCTGTCTTTGAGGAGATGGGTCAGCCACTGTTATACCATGCGTATATCTCCTTATTGCGATACTTCTATTTAAGGGACGGTATTCGCCCCCCACTTCTCCATGGGCATACAGAATAATATTTAAATGAATGTGTCTGGCATGTGCCTCATCCAGTATTACCTGTTTTGCCCGAATCGCACGTGAACAAGAAAGGTTCAAATTATAATCCACTTCTCCTTCCTCGCTGGCCAATCCGTGAACTTCTATAGTATCTCCATCAGTGAAATTTGAGGCATCAATTTGAAGATCAATTTGGTTGTCTCCCATGAACGTGTCACAGTTCCGGTGAAATAAGTAACGGGGACTTTCGGGAGCTGGAAGGGATGGTGAACTACATTGGTTGGGCTCACCTATACCTGAAGGTCCGCAGGCTCTTTGTATGGGGTCATTGGGCAATCCACGATGTGCCGCGTGTTTCAATACTTGGCCCAGCACTCCTTTACTAGCGGATGTGTCTGGTAAAGGCTGCCCTCGATAAAATGCAATTTTATTCTCCGAAGTAGAAGTTGGGGAATTGTGAGATTTGGCCAACGCGGTGGCACCTGAACGAACTTTTACCGGACTAAAATCATATCCAAAGCGCCGTTCGTATGAGTTCCACCTATCGTCGGAGAGGGGTTTTACGTTCTTATTCAAGCTTGCTGCATGGCTTTGCAGCGTATCTTTAGCAGTAACCTCTTTTTTGTTTGGTTGTGTTCGTTTTTCTTCTTCCTCGCAGTGGCTGCATTTCCGTTGTAACGAGGAGATAGCAGAACGGAAAAATGTCCTTTGTACCGATTCAATTTCTGGCATTTCCTTCACCCTGTCACTCACCACGTCTGCTTCCCGTTCAAGTCGACGGTTATGTGGGTTCAACGTAGGCGTGGGCTGGGCAAAAAACGGTGCGGAGCTTTTTGTACCAAAGAAGTTTCCCTGATTTGTTGAAGGGGTTTTTAGCGGGACCTTTTTTTTGGCCAAAGACTCCATATAGGTGAACCAATCTAATTAAAATTTTGCTTTAGAAAGCGCTGTCCCAAAATGCATTAATGGGGTGCTGGCATCAAGTGCAAAAAACTGTGGTTTGTACAGATCCTCCTCCCTCACTGCAACTAAATAGTCAATTGACCTATCCCCAGCTGCTTGATTTCTTAAAAATGTACAGTCTATCTATTATGTTGTTTTGCCTACTTGTTTTTTTATCTTCTTAATTTTTCAAGAAAATCGCTCATCGTATCTGTCATAATTAACAAATCATCATTTATATACAACAAATCTTTATATCTATTTAGACGCTGGTGGAAAACGGGCCTGATAACAAAGTCAATTTTATCAGAAATTATTACCTTCAATTCTCCTATAGAAGTACTGGTAAACAAATGTTCACTTTTTCTTAAAGAAATCAACTCCATCTGTAATTGTTTCAGAAGTAAATCATCAGTTATTTCACCTTCCTTAAAGTGCATTTTTCTATCTGCATCGAAATAAGAAATGAGAGAAAAAGAAGCCCATGTTATGCTATGATCGTCCCTTTCTAACATCTGAACAATTTGTTGATAAGACTTCAATTGATCCATGCCGTCGATAAAGAATGTTGACAATAATGATTATAGTAGCCGAAAATTTTATTTTACATTAATGGTTTCACCTTCGGGTGTCTTTATGATTATTTTATCCGCTATTTTTATTTTAGCCTGTGCATCTGCTGACGTTCTGTCTTTTCCTTCGATCTGGTACTCTTTCCCATTGATGGTAAGGTACCAAGTTACGTAGGGAGAACTGAAAAAGGATTGTCCCTTACTTGGATCCTTAACATTTCCTTTACTGTCAAGTGCATCTCCCTCACCAACAATTTTCTTCACACCCTTCCCTGTTCCAAATGTGTAATGCTGTGCTCCACCTATTATAACACCCGGTAATGCATTGGATACTCTTTTTAGCAGGGTTGTTCCTAACCCCTGTCCCACATGACATCCCATTAGTAATAACATACCCTTGCTACAGAATTTAATCTGCTTTAGCTTATCGATGTTCTCCTGTTTGGAATCATGGACCAATGCTTTATTGTCGTTGACATATAGGTTTCCATTCCCCACACTCTGATAGCCATCTGTACCATGTCCATTGACCTCCAGTCTTGATACACATTTGCAGTTGTTATCCTTGCCATCAATATAATTATTGGTTTTGGCTACCAAGTCATCTACGCTTGATACACCAAAAACGCTCTTGTCTTCCTCACCAAAGACGCTGTCAAACCAGCTTGTCTCCGGGATTACAGCCTTATCCTTCGGATTAGAATTGTCATAGGCGTGAACACTGCATTCTTGGTCTTTTACTGCTCTTTGGATACGCCTATTTGGTTTGCTTCCCTGCTGTATCACGTGCGTCAATTCATGTCCCAACAGTCTTTTTCCGGTCGCAGAACCAGGAGAATATTGACCTTGGTTAAAGACGATATTATTTCCTGAGGTGTAGGCCAGGGCATTAATGGATTGAGCGGATTTGGCAGCAACCCCATCTGTATGGATTTTTACTGCGCTAAAATCATATTTAAATCGGGGCTCATAAAAATCACGCACCTCCTTGGATAACACCCTGCCCGTGCCGTTCAGATGGTTTACGTAACCTTCCAGGGATTGATTCGATGCCGTTTTTTTTCCATTTGTTTCTTTGCGTTGGAGGTTTTTTTCTTCTTCCTCGCAGTGGGCGCATTTACGCTGTAGAGAGGGGATTGAGGGAGAGAAAAATGGCTGGCGCGAGACGCTGCTTTCGGGCATGCGCATCACCTTTTCTGCCATCGTATCTGCCTCCTGTTCGTACGTATCGTTAGGTTGATTGATCGTGAGCTTAGGTTGAATTCCGCAGGGTGAAAGATGCTTTTTTGGGAAAAACAATCCCGGTTTGGGAGTAATAGCATTCCCGGAAGGTTTCTGTTGGATTAAACGCTCCATGGTTTATTTCTTTTTAGATGCCAACCCAAGGATTAATATCAATAGGAGGAGGAGTATTATTAGCCATAAAGTCCATTCGGGTAACCCCAATGACTCCAGCCAATCCTGGATTTTGTCAATGATGGAATCAGACTGGCCGATTTCAGCAAGTTCCCCATGATAGATTTCCTGTCCCATTAGTTCAAAGGAGACAGCTTCGTCAGTGTTTCCCGCAAATGTGATCGTATAGCTTCCGTCTTGATGGTCTTCAATAGTATCAATTTTCACATTGGGATTATCGACGGTAAAACCCTTTCCATAAGCAGGCCCTATCAGCTTGCCGTTGGTAGCTACGGGTTTTAAGGTCATCACCAAGGAGTTGTCCAGCACATTGACAGACACATTGGAAGCGACAAGGTCGATTCCGTTAAAACTGGTAAAGATACTTTCTGTGGCGAATCTCTTATAGGAGCCCATTTTGGCGTTATTTCCAGATATTTGGTAGACGATCTGGTAATTCCCCGAAACAGTTAGTCCATTAAAAGTGTTTTCATATTTTCCGTCCGTCGTGTGATTTAAGGTGATCACGTTTTCATTGTATGCCAGACTGTTTCTAAACGATGAATCAGTTGCGTAGAGTTGGTTGTACTTTTGCACACCGGCTGAGGGGGCATCCTGATCTGTGGAGACTTTTACTGTTAACGGGTTCTTTGAAAGGATGTCGCCTAAGTCTTCCCCTGGACGTAAGATAATGGCCCGAACCGTGGCGTCAGTGATCGGTTCTCTCAACCAGGTCAGCGTTACCGACGGATTTAAAGAGTTATTAACCCTAGGAGAGGAGGTTCCGTAGGAATAATCAAATTCCAGTCTGTGATCATCTGCAATAGACGTTACTGTTACTTTGTTGATGTCCAACTGCCCTGTGTTCCCGATCTTGATGGTCCAATCTCCCTCTGGTGTCGTTGCTGCGCTTGAACCCGTGCTCGTGGTGTTAAAAGGTATGGTCAGTAAAATGGTGTTGGAATAATTGCCAACCCAAGAAGGAACAACGCCTCCTTGGATGGGAGTCCCATCCTTTTCGATAGAAATGGAGGAAGCAAACTGAAGTAGTTGTGGAACTTCAAATTTTCGGTCAGCTTTAATATTTAGCAGTAAGCGGGATACGTTTTTATTTAGAGGGAAAGACTGAAGCGTAGTCAAAGCCTCAACAGTGCTAAGGTTGGTGGAGGTTCTGGAAATCAGCTGCGGGCTAAACGATCTCAGCGCATTAATGAGCTGATCTGTAAAAGCTTCATCCAATGATCCATCATCCGTTCCCACATAATTGCCCCTGTTATTGCCCGCAAGATTTTGAAGGGTATTCAAATCTGGCCCATTGGGATTGGATATTCCTATGGTAAATACCTTAACGCTTCCCGGGCCTGCTGGATAGGTGGTATTAATGGGTGTTCCATCAGAATACCCCTGTCCATTGCCGTTGACCAACGGGGCGATGTTTTGTTCACCATCTGTAAATAAAATCAAAAAGCGCGCTCGTGACACATCCGTTAGTTTACTCTGGCCATCCTTCATTCCTGCACCCATAGCTGTGCCTCCTGAGGGGGATTGTGTGTTCAAATCAGCATTCACCTTCGTTGCGATAGTGTTATCAACCGCAATTAGGGGTGTGGGGAAATTGGCAGCCGAAGGCTGGGTAACCGAGTTATGAAAGTAAGAGAGGCCAAGGCGATCGCTTGTTCTTCCCGAGTTGCTCAGGATTAATAAGAAATTTGCTGCCGCATCTTTAAGTGCCTGCCAGCGTGTATTGCCCGTACTGGTATTGATTCCCATGCTTCCTGAGCGGTCCATTACCATCACGATATCTGCATCGGGACTGACGATCAGGACATATTCTCTGTTTCTGGTGCGTGCGGCAGGATCCGACTCATCAGAAACGGTGACGGTAAAAGAAAAGGAGCCCGAAACAGTGGGTGTGCCTTGAATAGTGGCGGTCAAGGCGCTGGAAACCGCTCCTCCCGAGGTATTAGGGATCGTGACTGTGATTCCATTTAATGTGAATGTGGTAGGAGTTACTCCCATAGCCCCCGGAGGTGTTGAGGCAAATTCCCAGAAAACATTTCCCGTTGCGTTCATCACCCCGAAGACCGTACCGTTGGGAATGGGATTCAGGCCAAAAGTCGGGAATTGGTAGGCGACGTTAGGATTAGCCCCCGTAAGGTCAACATCTTGTGGGGCAGCTTTTAGCCCATGGGAACAAATCAATATGAAGAGCAGAAAAATTAAACTTCTCAAAGATATCAAGGATAAAATTCTTGGAGTTTTCATTTGTTATCGTTTTTTAAGTCCATTTAACCATTAATATTTCGGGCATCCATGGAAGCTTTACCATGGCGTACCCCCATGGTAAATGACTTAATAAGACATCCTGGGTTTTTCGTTCTACAGTGAGTTGAATACCGGGATTTCCGGGCATGAGGATACCGGATCTCCTGATGAATACCTCCTGAAGTGCTTCAGGAGAGCTGTTTCGTAATGCTTTCCAATGGTTGACCACCGCTATCAATAGCTCGTTTGCCTCTGACATCTCTGTGTCGGATATAGGAACGACCTCAGGGAGAACTGTTTCCCACAATACTCCACAGAGAAGCTTGGGTAAAAGCTTTTCGTATTCAGGTAAATCTTCATTCCCATTTGCTAAATAAACCAGCAGATTGACTGCCCTTGCCATCATTTCAGGGGATTTAAAATCACCATTTTCCAAAAGTCTGCAGGACTGAAATACTTCTCTGAGAAACGGAGATAAAAGCACCAATCCCGCGTTATTTACCCACAGTGGATCCACACTTCCAGAAATTTCGTCCTGTATGGCCTGAGCTTTTCTTTTCAGTGATTTTTTCCGTACCAGTGGGTCAGTAGTAGCCGCCGGGTCAGAACCTATAGCGTTGTTTTGGGTAGCGGCTTTTTCTTCGAATGGAGAGGGAGCGTTAGGGTTGTATTTTTCTGCTTGAGGTTTAGTTTCGGAAAGAAGCAGATCTAAACTCCTTCTCAAGGGTTCTTGAAGGGTATCTGGAACAGTTTTTTCATTCATCACTTTCGTTAGGGAAATCAATAGTGGCCTCGGGAGTATTTGGAATGCTTTGAGCAGAATTTCCCCCTCCGCGACCTTACTCATTTCCCCTGGCAAATGGGCTATGCAAATTGAGAGTACGAGGAACCAATAGTTTTTTTTAAACAAAAGCTTATGTGGATCATCTGACAGCAGGTTTGCATCAATCCAGTTCCAATATTCGACAACATGGGTTATAGGTTCGAAGCGCTCCAGGAGGATGATGATAAACCGGACAGAGAAGGTGGATACCAGGCGTAGCATGGCCCGTTCCGACCTATAAGCCAGTTTTCTTAAGGAGTCAAACTGTGCGTCCGTTACCCCCTCCACCCATTCTTCTCCCAATCTATAGCCATAGGGAACCCAAGAAGGTAGGCGTCCTTTTTCGAGGAAAAACAAAAACACTTCAAAGGGCTCAGATGGAGGGGCCGGGGCACCCGAAGGCTGACTTATTAACCCCCTTGGCTGTGAGTTGTGGAGCTTTACTGGGCGCCTATTTAAGTCCTTAGCCTCTAAAGATTCTTTGGCAAGTTTTTCTAGCAATGCAGTTCTAAGGGCCTGGCCTAAATGGGTGCCAAATGAATTGAAAAGGAATTTTTTGTTCATTTTTCCCAGATCGATCTCCATCCTTTCAATAAAAAGGTGTTGATGCGGCTCAACAAGATCATCAAAGCAATCTTCAAATGAGCGAGAGTTGATTTGTAAGACCAGTTCTTTGTAGCGGTCCTCAATCTCCTTGGCGTCCATCGCACTATCCGTGGTGATCTCTATCACCTGCTTATGGATGGTGTGGAAATGTTCTTTTGCCATCTAAATGGTTTCCTGATAAATTGCGTTCAAACAAGTCACCAGATTTACCCGTAAGGTTTCCAATGTCGCAGCATCTGGGCTATCGCTCAAATAGACGGCTAACCAAGCCCTGTATCGTTGCTCGAATAAATCAAAGCAAGGAACATCACCAGAAATTACTGTCCCTCTCCTCATTGTATCCACCCAGCGGATTCTAGCTAGGATATGGGCCGGACAGGCTTTTCGAATTGTTCTTTCTGCATAGCGTCTAAATTCCTCTCCCCTAAACCGTGAAGGCTGGTCGGCCTGGCGAACCGAAGTGGGATCGGAGAAATCACGACTATACCCTGAGGGAAATATAAAGCCCAGCTGAAAGGAATATGGTTCCAAGGTGGATTCTGTTAGATCAAGGCCGGGAGCTGACGCATCTTTAGGAGCCAATAAAAAATTTTCTATTAAATAAAATCCCTCTCTTCCATAGTATCTATACAAATGATCTTTCACCCGGACTATTTCTTGCTGGGCTGCTCTCAAGTCAGGAAAAACCGAAACCGAACGGGCAAGCGTGTCTCCCTCGGCAGATTGAAGCGCAACCTGAAATTGACTGGGTGAATTTTCCTCTAAAATATAGTTTTCAGCTTTTGTGCCTGCATCAAGAAGCGTTTCAATTCCTCTTAGGGCATTTTCTGTTGCCGTCAAGTCGTCCGGCCCCTCGTAATTAGCCACACTTTGCAGTAGAATATCACCGGCAGCCCCTGGTAATTCCCGAAGGCGGAAGCGTTTTTCCACCAATGGATCGGCATCAACGGCATCAAAAATCTCAAAATACTCATTCAAGGGTATCACAAGAAGTCTCCGCTGTCTCGTTCTCAATCCCAAAAAATGGTATAGTCTTCTTTCTAGGGGAATTAATGTAAATTCCAACCATTTTTGTATCATCGATTGGCTT
>Ga0233365_1001008_pt1 | contig 12513 bp, 10 predicted proteins | sample ElkDunMinimDraft_27_FD_191535 | JGI IMG/M metagenome (GOLD analysis project Ga0233365, IMG submission 191535) | Fecal eukaryotic communites from dung pellets of Tule Elk in California, USA - Elk Dung C36 | ecosystem: Host-associated > Mammals > Digestive system > Large intestine > Fecal | place... | reverse complement strand
AAAGATTCGTTTTCAGTCCTTCAACTTGTGCACCGTTTAACTCTCCGGCCTCTGCCTTGTCATAAGTCAAGGCCGCCATTTCTTCTAAAACAGGAAAAACTTCCTTACGTTTATAATGAACAAGGATTGCAGCAGCGGAGTAACGCATTGTTTTTTCATTAGAATTAAGTGATTCCAAAGCAAACTCTTCAGCTTTTGGTGACTTTAATGAGGCAAGCGTCAACAATGAAACTTGTTTAAGACCAATATCTAAACTTTGTTGATACAGTGCTTCAATCGAAGCAAAATTAATTCCCTCGCTCGATTCGTAATTACCCAATGAAACAACCGCGTTGAACTTAACCTGAGGATCTTGATCTTCAAGGGCCTTGTTTAACACAGGCAGACTTTTCTCATCACGAAGACTTCCAAGGGCCATAACAACAAAATTTCTTGTACGAGAGTCTACTGATTCGAAGTAAACTTGGGATAAATTTTCGATTACCCAAGGCATATCTTCTTTCGGAATTTTACTAGAAGCTAAAAATTTTGATAATTCATAAGCGGCTACCCACCTATTTCCAAAAGTTTTAGAATTTAATTCATCTACAAGATCTCTGTGATTTTTACCTGAAGAGAGCATTTTGGTCACACCAAAAATAATAAGTGCACCTACTAGGACAATTGCTATTGGCACAGCAATGCCTGAAAGAGGTGAACTTTCTAAAATTTTTTTAGATGGGGATGGCTGACCCTGATTTTCTGCGGACATTTGATTTCCTTATGATAAAAAAGGGGGTAAATACGAATGCAAATTAACAAATTGCCCCCTAAATTGGAAGCTCTTATATGGCATATCTTTTAAGATTTTTAATTATTGTAATGGTCGCTGGCCTTTTTCTAACCACTGCCGTTGCATTAAATTGGATAAATATGGAATTCGGCCACATTCAATTGGCCATTCCTGCATTCATGTTCACAATTTTCATTCAGGCCTTCGTGATGTTTTACTTCATTGGTGTAACTCGCTTAGTAGAAAATGTTTGGAATGCACTTAACAGTGACGCTAATCTCTCGGAGCTTTTCGAAGAAGCTCCCGCTGATCTCGAACCATATAAGAAAAAAGTTGCAAGGTTTGTTCACGAAACTCAGCTCTCTAAGCGCCAAACAATTCCTTGGACAATTCTCATGCTCGTATTAGGAACTATCGCCTTTTTGTTAGGCGGTGCTCACGATACTGGAATGGTTTCTCGCACTGTTCACTCCGGTGTGGCCTATGGATTTTTTGCGGCCATGGCAATTGGCGTAGTAAGACAATGGTATTACCTCGGAAAAAGCCACAAATTATTGCGTGAACTCAAAGGTCTCTTCGGCATGTCTGATGATGCTATGTAGAGACTAAGTATCTAAATTCACAGTATTTCTAATCCTGCTTCGATTCTTTCTAAGAAGAGAGTGAGAATAAGCCGATAAACTATTCATATGAATAAGTGGCTTTTACTAACTCTCGCACTCACCTCGCATTCTCTGTGGTCACAGGAAATGCAAGAAATTGATGATGCCATCAAAAAGCAAGTCATGACTGTCGTGAAAGATGTTGATGTTGAAAAACAACTTATGGCATCTGGTGAAGTGAAGAAGTGCTTGGATGATAATAAATTTGACACCAAAAATCCCGTCAACGCGAGCAAGGTTTCAGGTTGTTTTAAAACAGCTCTAGAAAAACAAGACCCCAAACAAATTGCAAAACTTGTAGATCAGATGCAATTGCAGCCGTTTGGTCTTATAAAAAGTAAATCCCTCAATGAAGTCTCAACTTATTTCACTAAAAAAATTCAAAGAGCACTCACTGGAGTTGATCCTGATGAGAAAAATGTAAAATTTGAAGATCGTAAAATTGTAGATCAAAAAACATATATTGAACTTTCTCTTAACCATCTATCAAAATCAGCTATCTATGAAGTTTCTAGATACTGCTTTGAAGATCTGAGACTCATCACACCTCCTAGTCCCGAACCGAAGACATTCATAGAATACTGGAGTGGGCATAAAACACTCAAAGCAAATATTATTGGAATGGTCACCGATGAGGAAATAACTGGTGCTCCAAAAGTAAAAAAATTCTTTGAGTCAAATAATCTGACAGACACTGGAGATAAAGACAATGTCTATGAAGTCATCTCTAATGGAATAGGAGCAAATGCAAACTCTTTCAATCAAGCAGATTTAAATAGAATTTTTAATTTTTGTGCTAGTGCGATTAAAGAATTGTGTGAAAAGTATACTGCAGTTCCTAATGGGTCTGGTGCAAAAGCTTGCCTTACAAGAAACAAACTCAAAGAACTTAAAACAGCTATCACTAACACAAAAAAAGTTCTTGATAGTTTCTCTGATCTTACAGATCAAGAAAAAGTTTCTCTTACTGTGCAAATACAAAACAGTGGAGGACTGTATAATTATGGAAACTCTGGAAAAGAAAAAAATTTAGATCAAATTTCTACTCTCACAACTGATGACATACTTCAAAACCCTGAAGAAGATACACTCCTTCAATTGAAAGAGAAATGTGAACAAGAAAGTAAAAGCCAAATGTCTGATGACTGTAAACAATTCCTCGTTGTCGATGACTCTTTAGCAAAAGCGGATCATGCCCTCATCGTACAAAATAGTTTAAAAAAGGAATCTGAAATTGTTCGACTTGAAAAGATGAGTAAGGAAGAACAGAAGAAATATCTTGAAGAAAATCATTACTATGATCTTCTAGCACTTCTGGAAGAGGATAAATTAGATATTAGGAAAGAAGTTAGTGCTATTTACGATGCAAAACTAAAAGCTGAGCAACAAGCTATCCAAAACTCGGTTGGGAAACGTCAGATTTCTGAAAGTACATTTAATGACAATAGTTTTGATACTCAACAAGCCGTAGGAGATGCCATCACTGAGACTCGCGAAGAAAAATCACGTCTGGCCCAAGTTGTGCTCTTTAATAATATCATCTCATCATCAATTGCAATCGAGGATGATAAAGGTAATAGTTTAGGATCTAACACCACTGCTTGGATTGAAGAGAATGAGCGTCTTCAAAATGCTGGTGGTGTTGACACAAAACTATTTAAGAATATTTCCACACAAGCAAGTCAGGCCGGAAAATCCAATAGTATTTCTGATAACAAAATTATCGATATGATTCTAGGTAAGGATCCTTAACTAGATCTTCTTAATCCAAATAAAAACTCTGTTATTCCCAGGTCTATCTCCGCCCTGAGAGCGACTCTCAAAGATGGTGGCTTCAGAATATGAAGTTACGTTGGCAAGAAAATCGCGAAGATTCTTGGAAGGAACATGTACGTTGAAATATATCCCGCCTGGAATCTCTGTTCCTGGACGGACATTATCAACTTGAGAGATCCCGTATTTTTCAATAAGCGGTAAAATCTTGCTTTTTATTTCTGCTGCATCTACTGAGGCCATAAGCACGCGGTAAGCTTTTCTATTTGTTACGCCATATGAAGTATCACGATACCCGCCTTTGCGGTTTTCTTCATACAAAGACTGCTCATTCTCAGCATCTACGAACTTTGGAACAGCATCTGCTGAATCTAAAACAACCACATCTGATTCTGGATCGAAGCGGGCCTCAAGGCTTTCATCAACAAAGGCTTGTTGAGCCTCTAATTTTTCTAATTCTTCGAGTTCTTTATTAGAAAGATCTAAGGATTGTCTCGCGAGTGCATCTTGCTCTTGATAGCTCAGAGATTTATCGAGCCAGAAAAAGTTTGATTCAAAAAGTGTTATTTTATTAACAAGATAATCTTCATACCATTTGTTAGAGTTTTTAAGAGCAAAAACCACGAAACTTAAAACTAAAAGAAGAAGGATTACTTCTTGAAGAAATTTTAATTGATGACCAAAGCGAGTTTTCTTTTTAACAGTATCAAAATCTATTTTCAAAAACTTCAGATCCTTACTTAGCTGCGAAACTAAGTTATTCCAGTCTGGATAGAGAGTTACTTCCATATTGGCCAGAATATCATCTTCGAAATGGCCTGTTTCAAGACCTGAGTCTCCTAAGACAGGACGAATATCGCTGAAACGCAAAAATAAATTCTCTGAACTAACATTTGCAATTTGAAATTTCTCGTTCAGAAAATCTTCATCTACTGGATAGGCCTTAATAAAGTGATCACGAAGAATAGTTGCGATCATCTTTTCTTCAAAATCTAGTTCCAGTGCGAGTTCACGAATCGAGATATCATTAAAAATAAACGTGTAAACAATGAACTTATCAAAGATCCAAGTCAGCCAAGAAATAAGTGGACCAGACTTTGCAATTTTTCTAGCATAATCAAATCTCTCAGAGAGCTCAAGATAGCTGATCGTATCCTTAAATAAAGACAGCCAGAATGTATGGAAAGATTCAGCATTTCTGCCTTCCCATGCAATAGAGTTAATATCTAGAGCAAGCCACTTTTCAAACTGCTCTCGATCTTCTTTTAAAATATTCATACTGATTTTAATAATAGAGCAATTCCCTGCCCTCCGCCAATACAAGCACTCGAAATACCTAAATTCTTTTTATAATGCTTAAGCTGACGAGCTAGAGTCAGAGTTATCTTAACGCCTGTGGCACCAAGAGGATGACCTAATGCAACTGCTCCACCCCAAACATTGAGCTTCTCTGGATCGAGCTTGAGTGCTTTTTGCACGGCCAGAGCCTGAGAAGCAAAAGCTTCATTTATCTCAAATAAATCAATATCAGATAAATTAATATTCTGCTTTTTAAGTAACGCTTCAATTGCAGGAACTGGACCAATTCCCATTTTCGTAGGATCTACACCTACAACTGCACCATCAATAATTTCTGCCAGTGGTGTTAGATTTAATTCTTTCATTTTTTCTTCTGAAACAACCAGCATGGCACATGCACCGTCAACTATTCCTGAAGCAGAGCCAGCAGTTACAGTTCCATCTTTTTTAAATGTTGGTTTAAGTTTTTCCATCTCTGCTAAAGAAATTTCTTCTCTTAAATGCTCATCTTTTGAACAATTGATCCTACCTTCCGAAATTGGAATAATCTCTTCTTGAATAAGATTATCTTTATATGCTTGATTCGCTTTCATATGGGATTGATATGAGAATTCATCGGCTTCTTTTTTGTTAATACTATATTCTTCAGCGAGATTTTCTGCTGTGATCCCCATTGGTGTTTGGCAGTGAGCATCTGTAAGGGTATCAAGAAGAAGGTCTTGAGTTTTGAGTCCACCATAACGAGTCCCAAAACGAGAACCATAAACAAGGTGAGGGGCCATTGATAAATTTTCTGCTCCCGCAACCATAATGACAGAAGCCTCATCTAATGTAATAAGTCTTTTGGCCATTAATAAGGCCTCAATACCGGACCCACAGAGTCTATTAATAACAATTCCTGGAGTAGAAATTTTCATGCCACTCTTTAAAGCTAGATGTCTTCCGGCATATAAAGTATCTGGAGTAGAAGGAATAACATTGGCAAAGATCACTTGATCAATCTTTTGAGGATCAAAATTCAAGCTACTTAAGAGGCCATTAGTCGCTTTTACGGATAATTCCACGGGAGTTAAGGTACTTAGGCTGCCTCCAAACTTACCAAATGGAGTTCGTTTGCCGTTAACAATAAACACTCTTTTTTTACCTATCATTTTTTGCCTGCCTTGTAGGTTAACCCTTTAAATCGCTATCATTAATAATATGCCATGGATGGCATTAGCTTTCATTAAAGGATTTGATGTATGTCTGAAATTTCTCCAACAACTCGATTAAATCAGGCCAAAGAATCGATGAACAAAAGAGAAGTCTTTGAACTGAGAAAACTTGAGAATCAAAAAGAGCAAGAAATCAGAACCACTCAGGAATCTTCAAAGAAAGAAGTCGATAGAATTAAAAAAGACTATGAAGTTGAAGTTTCTCGCATGAAAAATGAGAATGAGACGAAATTAGTTAAGCTCAGAAATTCTTGGAATAAAAAACTAACTGAAGAAAATAAACGCTATGAAGTTACACTTGCTGATCTTAAATCTAATCAAAAAGATCAGATGTCAGAAATTAAATTAAATCACGAAGACCAAGTTGCTCGGCAGGAAGCTAAGCATACTGAATATCTAGAAAAAGCTAAGATGAAGTTTGAACAAGAAAAGAACAAACTCGAAGCTTAATTGATCTCAATCCAGGAAGGAGACCTAAATGAGTCACAGCAACGCTGAAAAGAACGGAGTATTTATTAATGGCAAAAAACAGGTCGTTGAATTACTTCAAATGATGGACTCATCGGACAAAGCGAAGTTACTTAAAAACTTAAAAGTAAAAAACCCTACTCTAGCTAGAGAGCTAGCTGAAACATGTCTTTCATTCGAAGGTCTTTGGGACCTGCATGATGAGTGTTTAAAAACACTCGTTTCACAAATCAAGCCTGCAATTCTTGGCCTTGCACTAAGTATTAGTCATGTTAAGAACCAGAGAAGAGCTCTCTCTTTAGTACCTAGAGAAGTAGCATTGAAGGCTTTTGAAATCATGCAGAAGGACTTATCATCAAATCGATCTGAGTGCCTGAGAGCTCAACAAAAAATTCTTGAGCTTGCTATCGGGCTTAATAAAAACAAAATCATTAGTCTTTACTAGTTAGTATCTTTTTAAATTCATTCTCACGCGTGGGAGGGTAATCCTCCTCGCTGAGAATAGAGTCATGTAGAATTCTATTCTGTGCCAAAAGATCAGATGTATTCTGAAAACGTGAAATCATCGTTCGTGTTAAATCTTGAACCCAATTTGGTGCTTCATTCAATGCCGTAACAAAATTAGTCGAAGAAACTTTCACTACAGAGCAATCATTCAATGTTATAGCTGAATAAATGTGTGGAGCATCCGAAAGAAGTGCACTCTCTCCGATAATATCGCCAGCACGTGCCCGATAGATAGGAGTTAGACGGTCTTTATTGTTTTTTAAACAAATGATTTCACCAGACTGAATTATGAATAGACCACTGGCCTCCTCACCTTCGCTAAAAATCAATTTATTTGCAGAAAAACTAAGAATTTCTTCCATTTAAAAATTCCTCTTTAATTGAGCCTTCAAGTATTGTTCCATATCTTAGGCCATAAGTAGAAATAATCATTTCTGAGGCCAATAAGCGGTGGCATAAATGATAAACAATGTGGAGGCCACCCTTAATGCTGGCCGCCCTTTTCTGAAGGAAAGGAAATTGCTCTAAAAACTTCTCTGGTTCATAACTAGAAAACTTTTTAAATAAAATTTCTACTTCCTCGATTTTGAGTTTTAATCCGTGCACTTCATCTTCTATGAATTCTTTATTTTCTAAGTGCATATTACCCAGAGATGTCACAGTTCCCGCCACACAGAAAATTTCTTTTGACTGAAATTCATCAAGTTCGATTCTATAATCGATGAAAATTTTCTGAAGATTTTGAACAAACGTATCATCATCTAACCACTGAGTTGCTCGAACAGCTCCAACAGGCATCGAAATTGTTTTCAGGATTTGAAATGTCTTTGTATTAACCTTAATCAGCTCAGTTGATGCTCCACCAATATCCATAATGGTGATGATTTCTTTTTCAAACTTACTATTAAAAAGAATCCCTTTTGTAGAAAAATAAGCTTCTGCTTGGGCAGAAATAATATGAATTTTCAGACCCAGATCTTGCTCAATTTGTGAAAAATAGTCGGAAGCATTTTTGGCAATCCTTGCGGCTTCAGTCGCAGTTGCAATAATCTGATTGGTCTTCACACCATGAGAGACACATAAATCCACATAAATTTTTAATGCCTCAGTTGTTGCTGCAATTGAATCATCCGCAAACATCTTCGTTTTATCAAGATTCTTACCCAATGAAGTAATACGAATCTCTTTCTTTAATTCGTTGAAGGTATTATTTGTAACATCAGCTATTAATAGCAGAACACTATTAGAACCGATGTCTATTGAGGCACGTAAATCTTTACTCATGATTTAACAACTCTTACTAGATCACCTTTAATTGCAGGATTAATTAGTCCTTTTTCACAAATAATACCTGTAATGAACTGATGATCAGTCACATCAAAACTAGGATTTACTGCCTGAGCATTGGCCGGTGAGAGTTTAATGCCTTTCACTTCTGTTATTTCTTCCATCGGTCTCAATTCAATTTCAATTTCTTTTCCTGACTCAATGGAAATATCAAAGGAGCTCAAAGGTGCTACTACGTAAAAAGGGATATTATAGTGTTTGGCCACAATTGCTAAGGTAGATGTCCCAACTTTGTTGGCCGTATCACCATTGGCAGCAATTCGATCGGCACCCACAAATATAGCATCGACCTTATTGTGAGAAAGTAAGTAAGACGCAGCTCCCTCGACTACAAGACTATAAGGAATATTTTCTTTAGCTAATTCAAAAGCAGTTAATCTACTTCCTTGCAGGTATGGTCGAGTCTCATCCGCATAAACGTGATTAACTCTATTCTTAGTATTTGAATATGAAATAACTCCCAGAGCGGTACCTATACTTCCACAAGCAAGAAAACCGGTATTACAATGAGTCATTAGATTCCAATTTCTATCAGGGATCAGTTTATTTAACTCATTAAAACCAATCTCGGCCATCTTTGTATTGATTCTTTGAGAATGCTCAAACTGAGCATGCCCAAAGTTTACTAATGTTTCTGCTATTGTTGATAAAGAATGCCCAGACTTTATACCTTGTGTGATGAGTTCATAACAGCGATTAACTTCATAAGATAAATTAACGGCCGTAGGGCGAGCACTTATCATTTCATCACAGGCAAAACGAGTTGATTTCTCATCCACAGATTTTTGCGACTTGATCCATAAAGCCATTCCATATATAGCACTAAAGCCAATACAAGGAGCCCCTCTTACAATCATATCTTTAATTGCAAGTGCACAGTCTTTTAAAGTTTTTACTTCAACGAAAATTTCCTCTAAGGGAAGTTTCCTTTGATCTAGCAAATATAGAGTTTCGTCTTTCCATATTATTGGACGGTATGAATTAGTCATTTTTATCAGCTCTCCAAAATGTCGAATTAACTTCTTTTCTAACTTCTTTCCAACTTTTATTCAATGGATAATCTAAAATAACGTAAGAACCTACTTGGGGATTATCTGACAAAACACCTTTAAGCTCAATTTTCTCATCTAAATTCCAGTGTTGATTTTTGAAATCAATTTTTCCATCATGAACTTTTATGTCATATCTCGAATGATCAAAATCCGAGTCGATCGAAAAAAAGTTTAATAGGTGAGCTTCCCAGTTATCAATTTGTCCAAATTTTTCTATACCTGATTGTACTGTATAGTTAATATCCCACTTACCACTCTCCCAACTCTCACTCCATTCTCCTCTGAAATATCCATCGAAAACACTTTCAGAATTTAAGATATAAGGATTCATTAAATGAGAGACTAGAAATCCTGGAGCTTGTTTAAATTTTGACTCTAATTTAAAAACACCTGCATGCCTTTGAAATTTGAGATTAAGACTCTTCTTTTTGCCTGAAAGATCAAAAACATATGTTTGTTCGGATGAGTTTCTAGAAAGCTTCATGTTGCCAGTGTAAGATATTTCTTTGTCAGACAAATTTGTAAAAGTTACTTCAGTACCTACGTCCTTTTCATTATTCAGTACAACTGACGCTAGGCCAGGTAAGAAATTTATAAAACTTTTAAATTCCTCATTGTTTATAACAATCTTTTGAACTTCAGAGTTTTGAGAAGTGCTCTTATTAATTTTGAAGTTTCCATCGTTCGAAGTGAAACTAACTGTCGTATTGGTATTATCTATTTCAAGATTCCAAGTACCTTTCTTAATTAAATCTTTTGAGATTTTAAAATCTTCTTGATGATCTAATGTAAACAAAACATCGAAAGGAGTTCCAGATGTTAGGTTTCTTCTAACTTTTAAACTACCTGTTCCAATTCCTGACAGAGATTGGTTTAAACCTATCTGAGGTCCAAAGACTGACAGATAACTCAAAGGAAGCTTTGAGAAAGTAAATGAAAGATCCGATTTCCTAGAATCAGTTATAAAAGAGCCTTCACCTACTTTTACTTTTTCAATGGCAATATCAAGTGAGGAGTTCATCTGATACTTAGCAGGTGTAAATGCCGCTGCTCCATCTAGAACAATGTCATCAAATTTGAAAGACTCTCCAACTTCAATAGACTTAAATTCTCCGCGATAGTTTAAATTCCAAACAGAATCACTTGGAGTAACATCACCAAACAACCATAATTCAGAGTTAAATTTTTGATCATTCATATTAATTGATACTGGAATATTAACTTCAAAAGCTGAATTTTTGTCGAATTTAAAATCACGTACATTTAGCTTTGAGATCAGAAGATAATTGCGATCCTCTTCTGCAGACTTGATTTGGAGATTCTTACCTTTGAAAGTATATTTTGCGTTCAAAAGATAACCAGGAACATTAATTTCAATTAATGCCACTTTGGGTAAAGTCTGTTTTTCCGTTCCTAGTCCAAAATCTTTCACTTCATTTTCTGAAATAAGAACCTGAACATCCTCAACAGTGAGATGAATATCTCCCTTGTTTAAAAGAATGAGCCACCACGGAATTTTCATTTCGACTAATCTGGCCTGAACGAAACTTTTATTATTCTTATATAAGTCAATATTCTCAAGAGTTAATTTGAAATCAAGGGCCACTCCGTATTTTACATTCCCAACTTTAAGGGTTGAGTTCGGTATGATATCAGAAATTTTATGCTCTAAGAGTTCGACTAACGAATCAGGTTTCAAGCGTGAAAAAGCACTAAAGATAATAAGAGAAAAAATTAATCCCAATCCTATCCAAGACCAAACGATTGTTTTACTTGTTATTCTCATACATATCCTAATTATAATTTTTGTAGTGGTGCAAACTTCACCATGAATTTTTTCCGTACACCATCTCTAAAAAGTATGGTTACTTTCTCTTCTTGACCACTGCCCTCAGAGTCCAGAATAGTCCCTTCTCCATACAATGCATGGAGAATTTTTATACCGGCAGGATAAGCACTTGTGCTTATTGGACGCTTAGTCTGATACACCTTTTCTTCATGATGACTTGTTTGATCAAAGTCATCATAAGCATAGTCTGAGAAATCAGATTTTTTCGGAGCTGTCTGATAAGCTGACCATGTCGTATAGCCAGCAGGGATTTCATGTAGGAATTGGCTCGGTCCATTGAATTTAATTGAACCCCAAAGCATTCTTCCTTGAGCGAAAGTGATAGTTAGTTGTTTCATTGCACGAGTCATGGCCACATAAAACAGTCTTCTTTCTTCTTCTATGGCCATCGCACCCATTTCAAGGCTTTTATACGAGGGAAAGATATTATCCTCTGCTCCCATTAAGAAGACATAGGGATACTCTAAGCCTTTTGATCCATGAACAGTCATAAGAGAGACTATTTCACCACTTGATTCTTCTGAAGATGAATCAAGTGTGATTGTTTCCAAATACTTTACAAGACTAGGTGTCTCTTCAGATTCCTCAAACTGCTTAATTGCATTCATGAGTTCTTCTAAGTTCTCAAGACGGGCCTGTCCTTCAGTGGTTCTATCAGCCTTTAAAAAATCATAATATCCTGATTCATTTAAAAGCTTTTCATAACTAAAGCTAGGAGGATGATTATTCGATTCAAGAATTTGAACTTCTTGAATTAAAAAAACGAGTTGTCCTAAAGCACTCAACACTTTTCCACTTAAAGAAAGATGCTTAAAGTCAGAAGGCACTTCTGAAATTTTCTCAATGATTTCAAAAAGAGATAGCTGTAAACGAACAGCTTCGTCTTCAAGTTTTCTTAGAGATGTCGCACCAATTCCTCTTGCTGGGGTATTAATAATTCTTGTTAGTGCAAGCGAGTCCTTCTTGTTTACTACAACTCGCATATAAGCGATAAGATCCTTAACTTCTTTTCTATCGTAAAACTTCATTCCTGCTACAATGCGATAAGCGAATTTCTCTTTGCGAAGAGCATCTTCAAGCGTTCTTGATAAAGAATTATTTCGATAAAAAACAGCAATATCTTTTAAGGAATGACCTTCTTTTATTATTTTTTTTATTTCTTGGGCCACATATTCAGCTTCAGATCTATCATCCCTGCATTCAACGATTCGAATCGCATCACCCTCATCGTTATCAGTCCACATCTGCTTACCTTTACGGCTCACATTCCTTGAGATAACTTCGGAAGCCGCTTCAATAATTCTTTTTGAAGAGCGGTAATTTTGCTCAAGCTTTATGAGTTTGGCTTCAGGGAAAACAGTCTCATAATCAAGAATGTTTCGAATATCGGCTCCACGCCAGGAATAGATAGACTGATCTTCATCTCCAACCACACAGATATTTCTGTGTTTATCACTAAGCATTTGAACTAATTCAAATTGTGCACGATTTGTATCTTGGTACTCATCAACAAGCACATACTTATACTTATTCTGATATTTTATTAGGACTTCTGGATATGTTCTAAAAA
>Ga0233365_1001004_pt1 | contig 12549 bp, 9 predicted proteins | sample ElkDunMinimDraft_27_FD_191535 | JGI IMG/M metagenome (GOLD analysis project Ga0233365, IMG submission 191535) | Fecal eukaryotic communites from dung pellets of Tule Elk in California, USA - Elk Dung C36 | ecosystem: Host-associated > Mammals > Digestive system > Large intestine > Fecal | place... | reverse complement strand
GCCAGCCGGCTGGAGCGCGATTCGCGATCGGGCGCCTGCAGCTGCGGATCGGCGGGCGCGGCGTCGTCGTCGATCGCGTAATCGCCCGCTTCCATCGCTTCCAGGATCGCCAGCGCCCGCTGCGCATCGGCCTCGGCCACGCGCACGCGGCTGCCGCCGATCGCCAGCCGCCATTCCCAGTTGGCCAGCGCCAGGTGTTCGTCGCCGACGTGGGCCTCGATGCCCTCGGCGGCAAGCAGGCCGCGCGCGATCTGCGCCTGGAGGGGGTCGGGATAGCTGGCGACGGTGGTGAACATGCGGCCGGCGGATGCGTCTGGGCTGCCGGGCAGGCTACGCTAGTGCGGTTGCCGGCGCGTCAAACCCGCTGCATCGCCGCAGGCTGGCGCTCCGCGCCGGCGGCCTGTCGGTCCGGGCCGGTGCAGGCGGGCGGCGCGCCGCGGCGCGGCCGGCGCGATCCCTGAAGTGTTGCGAGGACCCCGATGACCAAGCGCTTGTTCCCCGCCACCGTGCTGATGACGGCGCTGGCACTGGCTGGTTGCGGCGGATCCGGCGGCGATCCGGCGGCGTCCCCGGCGGTGGAGACCGACGTCGGCGCGCCAAGCCGCATCGAGGCCTGGTCCTTGCCGCCCACGCTGCCCGGCTCCGCCTCGCCCAGCCTGGCGACCACGCCCGACGGCAAGCTGCTGCTGGCCTGGACCAATTCGCAGAAAGGGCGTCGCCACCTCTACCAGTTCAGCACCTGGGCGCCGGACTGGGGACGCTGGATGCACGCCATGACCACCATCGCGGTGGGCAACAGCCTGTTCGTCAACTGGGCCGATATCCCGCACATGGCCGCCACCGCCGATGGCGCGCTGTGGGCGCACTGGCTGCAGAAGAGCGGCGATGCGCCATACGCCTACGACGTGGTGCTGTCGCGCTCGCGCGACGGCGGCGCCAACTGGGCCGCACCGGTGATGGTCCACGACGACGGCACCCGCAGCGAGCATGGCTTCGTGTCGATGTGGCCGCACGACGGCGGCAGGCTCGGCATCGCCTGGCTGGACGGGCGCCACACCGCCAGCGGCGGCCACGACGCACATGCCACCGGCCAGGGCGGAGCGATGAGCCTGCGCGCGGCGGTGTTCGACGCGGACCTGCAGCGTAGCGCCGATGCCGAAATCGATACCCGCGTGTGCGATTGCTGCCAGACCGCCGTCGCCGTGACTGCGAAAGGGCCGCTGCTGGTCTATCGCGGGCGCAGCGACGAAGAGGTGCGCGACATCCTCGCCACGCGGTTCGACGGCGGCCGCTGGCGCACGCCGGCCCCGGTGCACGCCGATGGCTGGGTGATGCGCGCCTGTCCGGTCAACGGCCCGGACGTGGCCGCGCACGGCAACGCGGTGGTGGTGGCCTGGTATACGGAGGCCGCCGGCGCGCCGGAAGTGCGCATCGCCGCCAGCAGCGACGCCGGCGACGGCTTCTCCGCGCCGGTGGTGCTCGACAGCGGCGAGGCGGTGCTGGGACGGGTGGCGGTGGCGATGGATCCGCGGCAGGCATGGATCCTGTGGCAGCGCGAGGAGGGCGGGCGGCAGTCGCTGTGGCTGTCGCGACGAAGCCCGGACCTGGCCACCGAATACGAGCGCATCGAAGTGGCCAGTCCGCGCGGGCAGGGCCGTGTCACCGGCTTTCCGCAGCTGGCGCTGGCCGGCGGCGCGGCCCATGTGGTGTGGACCGATGTCGCCGACGGGGTGCCCAACCTGGCTGGAGTGCGCGTCGTGCGCGGGCGATGAGCGCCGTGCCCGGCATCGCCGCCCTGGGCGAGGAGCGCGCGGGCGAGGTGGCCGCCGCCCCTGCCCCCGCTGCGCTGGCGCCGGTCCGCGTGCTGCACGCCGACGCCTGGCTGGCGGTGGTCGACAAGCCTGCCGGCCTGATGGTGCACGACAGCGCGCTGGCGCGCGGCGAGAGCGACTTCCTGGCCGACCGCCTGCGCCAGCAGTTCGATCGCCCGGTGTTCCTGGTGCATCGCCTGGACCGCGCCACCAGCGGCTGCCTGCTGCTGGCCTTCGACCGCGACACCGCCTCGGCACTGGGCAAGGCGCTGATGGCCGGCGAGCTCGACAAGCACTACCTGGCGGTGTGCCGTGGCTGGCCTGAGCCGCGCTTCACCATCGACCATGCGCTCGACGGCGGCCCGGGCAAGCCGGTGAAGAAGGCGGCGGTCACGCACTTCGAACGCCTGGCGACCTGCGAACTGTCGCTGCCTTCGGCGCACTTCCCGACCTCGCGCTATGCGCTGCTGCGGGCGATGCCGCAGACCGGCCGCTTCCGCCAGATCCGCCGCCATCTCAAGCACGCCTCGCACCACCTGATCGGCGACACCAGCCACGGCGATGGCCGTCACAACCGCCAGTTCCGCATGCTCGGCATCCATCGCATGCTCCTGCACGCCTCGCGCCTGGCCTTCCCCCATCCCGCGGACGGACGCAGGCTCGAGGTCGAGGCGCCGCTGGAGGGCGAGTTCGCCCGGGCAGCGGCCCTGTTCGACGGCGCGCCGGGCGCAGCATGAGCATCGAGATTCCGGAGCAGGAACTGGTCGAGCGTTTCGTGCGCGCCTCCGGTGCCGGTGGCCAGAACGTCAACAAGGTCGCCACCGCGGTCGAACTGCGCTTCGACGTGGCCAACTCGCCTTCGCTGCCCGAGCCCGTGCGCGCGCGCCTGCTGGCCAAGCGCGACCGCCGCCTGACCGACGAGGGCGTGCTGGTGCTGCAGGCGCAGCGCTTCCGCACCCAGGAACGCAACCGCCAGGACGCCCGCGAGCGCCTGGCGGCCTTCATCGAAAGCGGCCTGCACGCCCCACGCACGCGCGTGGCCACGCGCCCGACGCGCGCATCCAGGGAACGGCGCCTGGGCGAGAAACGCCAGCGTAGTACGATCAAGGATGGCCGCGGTCGTCGCGATTGGGATTGATGCAACAACAGCCAAGCCGAACGCGAGCGCGCATGACCGCGACTGGCGATGACCTCGTCCCCGCACTGCCGCCGAGCGCGCCCAGGTCCCGGGCCGGTGGCTTCAGCCGCTGGCTGGGCCGCAGCCTGCTGCGCCTGGGCGGCTGGCGCGTGGTCGGCGATCTGCCCGACGTGCCGAAGCTGGTGGTGATCGCCGCGCCGCATTCGTCCAACTGGGACGGCATCTGGGGGTTCGCGGCGAAGCTGGCGCTGGGCCTGGAGGTGCGCGTGCTGGGCAAGGCGCAACTGTTCTGGTGGCCGCTGGGCCCGCTGCTGCGCAGGCTCGGCGCCATCCCGGTCGACCGCGCCGCGGCGCAGGGCACGGTGGGCCAGGCCGTGGCGCTGATCCGCGGCAGCCGGCGGATCTGGTTCGCGCTGGCGCCCGAGGGCACGCGCAAGCGGGTGGAGCGCTGGAAAACCGGCTTCTGGAAGATCGCGCACGAGGCGCAGGTGCCGATCCTGCCGGCCTATTTCCACTATCCCGAGCGCGTCATCGGCTTCGGGCCGCTGTTCCAGACCAGCGACGACATGGCCGCCGACATCGCCGCGCTGCGCGCGTGGTACCGGCCGTGGATGGGAAAGAACCGCGGCACCGTGTGAGCGCTGCCGCGCGCGCCCGACGCGCACGCGGGGCCCGCGGCAATGGACAGGCCCGCCTCGCGGCGGGCGCGTCGCATCGCCCTGGTCCGGCCGGCTACAGCGCCGAGCCGCCCAGCTTCCAGGTGACCTGGACGAAGTAGCTGCGCCCCAGCGAATCGAACCACGAGGTGTCGTAGTAGGGGTAGTTGGCCCAGGTCGCGTCGCGCGGCGGCATCTTGTCGAGCAGGTTGTTGACGGTGAGCGCGACGCGCAGGTGGTCGCTGACGCGGTAGGCGGCGCCGGCGTTGAAGCGCCAGGTGGCCGGCGTCCATGCATCGTTGTCGTAGTTGGCCACGCGCCCGACATAGGTGCCGAACAGGCTGCCGCCCCAGGCGCCGCGCTCCCAGTTCGCGCCGATGTTGCCCTTGCTGCGCGGCAGGGTGGCGGCGCTGAAGCCCACGTCCAGCATGTCCTCACGCGGGTCGCCCGGGTACAGCTGGCGGCTGTGGCGGTGGGTCCAGTTGTAGCTGGCGCTGAAGCGCAGGTCGCCGGCCGCGGTGGCGAGGCGGTAGTTGGCGGCCACGTCCACGCCCGAGGTTTCCTCGTTGGCGATGTTGACCGGGGCGAAGCGCACGCCGGTGATCACGCCGTCGGCATCGCGCACGACGCGCGCCAGCGCATCGACGCAGGTCGGCGAGTCGCGGTCGACGCTGGCGCCGCTGTCGGTCACGCCCAGCCGGCAGTCTGCCTCGGTCTGGCGCAGCAGTTCGCGGTCCTGGGTCTGCACCTGGTTGGAGACGCGGATCCTGTAGTAGTCCAGGGCCAGGTCGAAATCGGCCGATGGCGACCACACCAGGCCCACCGAACCGGAGCGGCTGGTTTCCACGTCCAGCTGCAGGTTGCCGGTATACGCGTCGATAGTGCTGACGTCGTAGCCGCCATCGTCGTAGCAGTCTCCGTTGCTCCACCCGGCCTCGGCGCTGCGGCACTCGTAGTAGTCGGTGGCGAAGCGCGTGCGGTAGTAGTCCTCGCCGGCGAACAGGTAGTGCATGTCCGGGGCGCGGAAGCCGGTGCCGTAGGAGCCGCGCACCAGCAGCGAATCCAGCGGACGCCACTCCAGGCCCGCGCTCCAGGTGAGCTTGCCCGGGTCCTGGTCCGCGTAGCCGTAGCGGTCGTAGCGGGCGGCGAGGCTGGCCTGCAGCGAGGACAGCAACGGCAGGCGCAGCTCGCCGGCGGCGCTCCAGCGGTCGCGGTCGCCGTGGCCGTCGCCGTAGCGCGGGCCGTAGTAGGCGTCCTCGGTCAGCGCCAGCGGATCGGGATTGATCGCGTAGGACTGGCGGCCGTACTCGAGCGCGCCGGCGAAACCGGCCTCGCCCGCGGGCAGGGAGAACAGCGCCGGCGCGGTGGCGGTGAAGCTGACATTGTCGTTCTTCGCTTCCGGATGCCAGCTCGACATCGCCGCGATCGCGTCGAACTCCTGCGGCGTCAGCGGCCGGAACAGGCGCTCGGGGTCGGGGTTGTAGATGGCGTAGCCGTCCTCGTCGTAGCCCAGCCGTTCACCAAGCAGCAGGGCGTTGGCGGCGGCGGCGCGGATGCGCGGCATCCGCACCTGCGCCTTGTACTGCGAGTGGTTGTAAGCCGCTTCCCAGTCCCAGTCCTGGCCCAGCACGCCGGCCAGGCCGGTGGTGATCGCCAGGGTCTTCTGGGTGGTGGTGTTCATGCGATTGCGCAGGCCGCCCATCTCCTCGGGCGCGAACTGCCGCGACCAGATCTGGTAGGTGCCCGTGCCGGCGTTGTAGAACATCTTGTTGCGGTAGTTGTTGGCCGAGGCCGGGTCGTGGAATTCCCAGCCCATATGGTCGCTGGCCACGTCGTTGCCATTGGTGCCGGTGAGCAGCTTCACTTCCTGGCGGCCGGCCTGCAGGTCGGCGAACCAGCGCAGTTCGTCCGAGAAGCGGTACTCGAGCGAGCCGTAGGCGTTGTAGCCGCTGCGCTGGTTGGTGATGGTGCGGTAGGCGATCGCGCGCTCGCTGCCGCAGTAGGGCTCGTCGAAGCGGTCCTCGGCCAGCGTGGTGGTGCCCTCGTTGAGCCCGCCCAGCGCGGCGCAGCCGTCGGCCGGGGCGATGTTCACGTCATCGTCCCAGTCGTAGACCTGGGCGATCAGGCGCGGCAGCCGGCGGCGCGCGGTCGGCGCGTCGAGCGTCGAATCCTGCACCTCGCGTTCGTAGCCCCACAGCGGGCGCTTGTCGATGAACTCCACGCCGGCGATGCCGCTGAAGCCGCCGCGCTCGAAGCCGGAGGTGAGCGTGAGCGAATGCGACTCGCCACCGCCGCGGTGGGTATCGCCGTAGCGGTAGTCGACGGTGGTGCCGTCGGTGGATTTCTTCAGGATGAAGTTGATCACGCCGGCCATCGCGTCCGAGCCGTAGACCGCCGAGGCGCTGCCGGTGAGGACCTCGATGCGGTCGATCATGCCCAGCGGGATGTTGCCGATGTCGGTGAAATTGCTGCGGCCGTTGAGCGGCAGCGGGAAATCGGCGATACGGCGGCCGTTGACCAGTACCAGGGTGTGGTTGGGGCCGAGGCCGCGCAGGTCCACGGCCTGGGCGCCCGGCGTGGACTGGGCGCTGGTGGTGTTCTGCTGGCCCTGCACGCTGCCGCTGGCCTGGCTGAGCGAACGCAGCACGTCCGGCACGCTGGTCAGGCCGGCGGCCTGGATCTGCTCGGCGGTCACCACCGTGATCGGCGCCGGACCCTCGACCTGGGCACGGGCGATGCGCGAGCCGGTGACCTGGATCGTCTCCAGCTCGGCCACCTGCGGCGCGGGGAGCGGTGCCGGTGGCGGCGCGGGTGCGGCGGCTGGCGCACGCGCCGGCGTGGCCTGGGCGAGCAGCGGCGCCTGCGCGATCAGCACCGCGCCGGAGGCATCCTCGCGCGCGCTGAACCCGCTGCCCCGCAGCAGGGCCTGCAGCGCCTGCGCCGGCGGCAGTCCGCGTACGCCCGCCGTGCGCATGCCACGCATCTGGTCGGCGCGGTAGACCAGCTCGACCCCCGACTGGCGCGCATAGGCATCCAGCGCCGCGGCCAGTTCGCCGGCGGGGATGTCCACCGGCGCGGTGGCGACGGGCACCTGCGCGTGCGCGGACAGCGCCGCCGAACAGGCCAGGGACAGGAGCAGGACGCGGAACGGGCGTGACGGTTTCAAACGGCTTCCCCTTGCGGCGCGCGGACGGCGCCTTCTGTCTGTCAGGACGAACGAGGCGCGCGAATCCCCCGCACCCTCATGGGGCGTGCAGGACGATCCGGTCGCTGCGGTATTCGGCCCGGACGGGGAAGCCCTGCTCAAGCAGGCGCACGAAACCTTCGGCGTTGGCCCAGCGGAAGCTGCCGCCGATGCGCAGCTCGCCCACGCGCGGATCGGCGATCACGATCTTGCGCGCGTTGTAGCGGTTGAACTCGCTGGCGGCATCGGCCAGCAGGGTGTCCTGGAAGACCAGCAGGCCGCTGCGCCAGTCGACCAGGCGCGCGGCTTCCGCCAGCGGCATCGCCCGCACCAGCACGCCGTCGCGGTGGACGATGGCCACGCTGCCGGCCGGAAGCAGGGTCGGCCCCGCCGCTTCCCCGCCGGCGTCGGCCTCCAGCCGCACCAGGCCTTCGGTCACCACCACGCGCAGCTCGCCGGCATCGCGCCGCACCGAGAAGCGGGTGCCGACGGCGACCACGCGGCGGTTGCCGGCCTCGACCACGAACGGTCGCGCCGGGTCCCTGGCCGCCTCGAAGTAGGCCTCGCCGCGTTCGAGCGCGATGCGGCGCTCGCGCCGCGACAGGCGCACCGCGATCCGGCTGTCGCTGCCGAGGCTGGCCTGGCTGCCGTCGGCCAGGTCCACGCGGCGCACCTCGCCGAGCGCGGTGGCCTGGCGGACCGGCTCGGCGCCGGTGAGCACATGGCTACCCCAGCCCAGGGCCAGGACGCAGGCGGCCAGCGTGGCGGCGGCGACCGCCCGCGCGCGCCGGCGCCGCGGCGGCCGCGTGCGCGGCGCGAACACGTGGTCGCGCAGCTGCAGGAGCGGATCGGGCGCTGCGGATGCGACCGGGCCTGCGCCCTGCGACCACAGGCCGCGCCGCGGTGGCGTGCCGCGCGGCAGGCCGGCCGCCAGCGCCTCCAGCCGGCCGGCCTCGGCCCAGGCCGACTGCAGCCGCAGCAATGCCACCTTGTGCCGGACGTCGCGCGCCAGCCAGTCCTGCAGCCCGGCCTCGTCCAGCGCCGACCACGCCGGCCCGTCGCGGCGGGCCAGCCAGTCCGCGGCGATGGCGTCGATCCGGGTGTCGGCGCTCATGGTTCGTCCGCCCGCCGCAGGCCGTCGCCGCCCGATGCGGCGTCGGCAGGCGCGGGCGCACCCTCGGCGTCGCCACCGTAGTAGTGCAGGGCGATCAGGCGCATTCCCTTGGCGATGTGCTTTTCCACGGTTTTCTCGCTGATCCCGAGCCGTTCGGCCACCTCGCGCTGCGACAGGTGTTCGACCCGGCGCAGCCAGACCACCTCGCGGCAGCGATCCGGGAGCCGGTCGAACGCGCGCGCCAGCCGCGCCAGCCGCTGGCGCCCGCCGCACCAGCGTTCGGGCGACACCTCGTCCACCAGGACGGACGAAGGCTCGAAATCACCCATCGGCTCGATCGAGACCACCTTGCTGCGGCGCACCCGGTCGGCGACGAGGTGGCGCGCGGTGGCGAACAGGAACGCCTTGGGCTGCCTCGGCAGCTCGCGCGCGGCCGCCTCGTAGACGCGCGCGTAGATCTCCTGGCGCAGGTCGGCGACTTCGTCGCGATGCGGCCAGGAGCGCAGCAGCAGGTGTACCAGCGGTCTCTCGTGGACGAGGATCTCGCGTACGAACCAGTCGTCCAGCGGCGTGGGCATGGCCGGAACCATAGCCGATCGCGGCGCGCGATTGCCGGCAGGGGGAAATCCGGCCAAGGTTCGTCTCCATTGCAAGGGGCCGGGTTCGGCCGAGGGGACAGTTGGATGACAAGACGCGCGACCGGATCGATCCTGCTGGCAATCCTGCTGGGCCTGCTGGCGGGGCCCGCCGCAGCGGCCGGCTACGAACGCCATCTCATCGGCGACCCGGGCCTGCCCACGCCCGGCGCGCCCGCGCCGGGCCTGTTGCTGATGGGCGGCGGCGACCGCAACGTCGAGGCGCTGCGCTGGTTCCTGGACAAGGCCGGCAACGGCCACGTCGTGGTGCTGCGCGCCTCGCTGGGCGGCGAGATCGGCGTCGAGTTCCACGACGAGGTCGGCGGCGTGGCCTCGGTCGAGACCTTCGTCTTCAGCGACCGCGACGCGGCCAGCGACCGCAGGCTGCTCGCGCGCCTGCGCAGGGCCGACGGCATCTTCATCGCCGGCGGCGACCAGTCGCGCTACATCCGCTACTGGAAGGGCACGCCCGTGGAGCAGGCGCTGGAGGCGCATGTGCGTGCGGGCAAGCCGCTGGGCGGCACCAGCGCGGGCCTGGCGATCCTGGGCGAGTTCGTCTACGGCGCGATGGATGGCGGCAGCCAGACCAGCCCGCGTGCGCTGGCCGATCCGCTGGGTCCGGACAACACCATCGAGACCGGCTTCCTCGACCTGCCGCCGATGCGTGGGGTGCTCACCGATACGCATTTCCGCGAACGCGACCGGCTCGGCCGACTGCTGGCCTTCGTGGCCAAGGCCGAGACCCTGTCCGGCGGTCGCCCGGTGCTGGGCCTGGGCGTGGACGAGGACGCGGCGCTGGCGGTCGAGGCCGATGGCCAGGCGCGCGTGTACGCCACCGCGCCGGGTGCCGGCGCGACCGTGGTGCGCGGTGGCCTGGCCCAGGCGCAGCAGGCCGACGCGCCGATGCGGCTCGACCGCGTCGAGACGATCGGCGTGGGTGTCGACTCGGTGCTGCACCTGCCCTCGGGCGAGGTCCAGCGGCCGATGTGGACGCGCCACTACGCCGTGCGTGAGGGCGTGCTGCTGGCGCAGGACGCGCCGCGGCTGGTGATCCACGGCGGCGCCGGCGTCGAGCCAGGCGACCTGACCGCGCAGGAGGAGGCGGCCGCGCGTGCCGCGCTCGAAGCGGCGCTGCGCGCCGGCCACGCCGAGCTGGCGGCCGGCAGGCCTGCGCTCGACGCGGTGACCGCCGCGATCGTCGTGCTGGAGGATGCGCCGATGTTCAACGCCGGCCGCGGTGCGGTGTTCACCCATGACGGCCGCAACGAACTCGACACCTCGATCATGGACGGCGCCAGCGGCAAGGCCGGCGCCGCCGCGGCGCTGCATCGCGTGCGCAACCCGATCACCCTGGCGCGGGCGATCATGGAGCGCTCGCGGCACGTGATGATGGTTGGCGAGGGCGCCGAGCGCTTCGCTAAGGAGGAAGGCATTCCCCTGGTCGATCCGGCGTACTTCCGCACCGAGAAGCGCTGGCAGCAGCTGCAGAAGGCGCTGCGCGACGACAGCAGGCCGCACGCCGTGCTGTCGAACGCACCGGGCAAGGCCTACTTCGGCACGGTCGGCGCGGTCGCGCTGGATGCGCAGGGTCTGCTGGCCGCGGGCACGTCCACCGGCGGCATGACCAACAAGCGTTATGGACGCGTGGGCGACGCGCCGATCATCGGTGCCGGCACCTGGGCCGACGAACGCTGCGCCGTCTCGGGCACCGGCTGGGGCGAGTTCTACATCCGCACCGCCGCCGCGCACGAGATCTGCGCGCGCGTGCGCCTGTCCGGCGACAGCCTGGCGCGCGCCGGGGAGGCGGTGATCAACCGCGTGATCCCCGAGGCCGGCGGCGACGGCGGCGCGATCGCACTGGGTGCCGATGGCAGCGTGGCGTTCCCGTTCAATACGCCGGGCATGTACCGCGGCTGGATCGGCGCCGATGGCGTGCCGCACGTGGCGATCTGGCCAGAAGAAGCGCTGCCGATGCCGTAGCCGTCATGCCGCAGCCCCGCGACGGGCTCCGTGGGGCACCGGATCACCGCAGGCCCCGGCCCTGCGCTGGATGGCATCCCATCGCCGTCCGCGGCCGGGCGGCGATCGGCCATGCCGACCGATTGAGCCGCCCCGGCCGGCGCGCTATGGTGGTCGCAGGAGCCCGCGACCCGGCGTTGCGGGAAGACATGGAGGTGGGCATGGAAGCGCAGGCAGGCGCTTGCAGTGGTGGACCGGCGCGCTCGCGCCGGATCCTGGCGGCGCTGGTCGCCGCATCGCTGATGACGATGGGATGCCAGGGCATGGCGGACACGAGGCAGGGGCCGACGACGGCCGACGGCGAACGCATCGACAACACCGTGGCCGACTGGCCGCTGACGTTCGTGCAGCACAATTTTGGTGCGTACTGCTATTCGACCTACGGCTGCCGGGTCGATTACAACGGGTTTCGTCATCTCGATGATCCAGACGATGAGTTGGCGCCATCGACCGAAGGCATCCATCCGGATGCGCGGAGGAATGCGCCTGCGGGCTACCTCGGGGTGATGAATTTCCCTTCGCCGGCCCGGGTGACCTGGCGGTCCGCCGACGGTGAGCGTCATGAAGCCCTGGTCGACATCGGCGAGATCTTCGGCGACCGCCTGATCCTGCACAACGTGCCCAAGGAAGACATCCCCGAGCGCGTGTCGATCATCAACCCGGCGATCATCCTGGAAGTCGAGGACCGCACCATCAACGTCTACATGCGGGCCTTCATCCCGACCAAGTCGCTGCGCACCCCCGGCAATCCGCACAGCGACTACCGCGATGACCTCGTGCTGGCCTGGACCCGCACCTACTGATCCAGCCCGACACGGAGGTCGAGGATGGGAGGAGAGCGACACCCCGATGGCGTGGCCGCGTATCCGGCGAGCGCCGAGCAGCTGCAGGCGTTCGAGCGCGCCAGCGCGCGGCTGGGCGGGTTTCGCGCGCCGCTGCTGCTGCGGGAGGATTCGGGCGACCGGCTGTTCGTGGCGGCGTTCGACGGCAGCGGCAACAGCCTGCACCGCGATCCGCCGGCCAAGCACACCAATGTCGCCTGGATCCACCAGCAGCTGGAGCGCCGCATCGCGGATGACACGCGGGCTTCCGGAGCCTCGTCGCTCGGCGCCGGCTACGTCGAAGGCGTCGGCACCCAAGGCGGGCTGGCTGGCGCGGTGGACCTCGTTACCGGACGCAGCTACGAAGCGCGGCTGGAGGAGATGTACCTGCAGTTCATCCATCAGGCCAAGCGGTGGATCGACGCGAACCCCGGCGCCGACATCCGCTTGGTATCGATCGGCTTCAGCCGTGGCGCCGAGCAGGCGGCCGGCTTCACCCGGCTGGTCGAGGAGCGCGGCATCCAGAATCCCACGGGCGCCGACGTGGTGCGCGGGCGCGACGGGCTGATCGACCGCATCGTGTTCACCGCGCCGCCGCTGCGCGAGCCCGGGAGCGTGGTCCAGGCCATCGGCCTGTTCGATCCGGTGGGGACCGGCACGCCGCTCCGTCACGACCGCCGTCCGGCCGCCTCGGTGGTGTCCGGTTACCAGCTCACCGCCGAGGACGAGCGCCGCAACCCGTTCCCGGGTACGCACATCACCGATCCGGGCATCACCTTCGACGGCCGCTTTCTCAACGAACTGTTGCCCGGTGCGCATAGCGACATGGGCGGCGGGTACGAGCGCAATGGCCTGTCGATCCGCGCCGGCAACCTGATGGCCAACTACGTCAACGCGCTCGCCGAGGAGCCTTTGCTGAGGCTGCGTCCGGTGCCGCCCGATCCGGCGATGAGCGTGATCCATCGCTCCGAGCAGCACTTTGCGCTCTACCGCACCTCGCAGTTCGACCGCAACGGCGTGCGTTCGCATCGCGACGAACTGGCCCCACCGGCGCTGTGCCGGATCGACTGCCGCGACGCCGAACCACGCAACGAGGCGATGGCCGCGAGCCTGCAATGGCGGCAGGTGGCCATCGCGCCTGCCCCCGCAGCACCGGCGCTTGCAGCGTCCG
>Ga0233365_1001002_pt1 | contig 12566 bp, 13 predicted proteins | sample ElkDunMinimDraft_27_FD_191535 | JGI IMG/M metagenome (GOLD analysis project Ga0233365, IMG submission 191535) | Fecal eukaryotic communites from dung pellets of Tule Elk in California, USA - Elk Dung C36 | ecosystem: Host-associated > Mammals > Digestive system > Large intestine > Fecal | place... | reverse complement strand
CGAACTGGCCCGCCGCACGTCGGCAGTGATGGGCGTGGACCTGTCGGTGACTTACCTGCCGATGCGCAACGAGGTCCACAGTGCCTACGCCGACCACTCGAAGGCCCGCGCCGCCTTCAGCCTGGCCGACTCGCTTCCCCTGGAAGAGGGACTGGCGCGGATGGCCGAATGGGTCAAGCGGCAGGGACCGCAGGAGCCGTCGGTGTTCAGCGACATCGAAATTCACAAGAACCTGCCGCCGTCATGGGCTGCGGTGCTGGAGACCGGGAGTCACTGATGCCGAAACTGCTGCGATCGTCCATCGCGTTGGCGCCGGTGGCCCGAAACGTGGTGGTCGCGCACTCTCGGGACCGGTTGAAGGCCGACGCGGTCAAGGAACTGCAATCCCGGAAGTTGCGTGAGCTGGTCAACCAGGCGTACGCCAACGTTCCGTACTTCCGCAACACGTTGTCGGAGAAGCTGGTGTCCTCGATCCGGACCGCCGCCGACCTACAGCGGTTGCCGATCCTGGACCGCAAGACCGTGCACGACCTGCCCGAGGGTGAACTGCTCGCCGAGGGGTTCACCGCCGAGAACACCCGTGCGGCCACCACCAGCGGATCGTCGGGCATCCCGGTCACCTTCCGCAACTCCGAACGCGACCTCGGGTACCTGCGGGCGACCTACCTCCAGGACATGCTCGCGTGTGGACTGAAACTGTTCGACCGCATCGGTTACTTCCGCACCGCGTCGTTCCTGCGGCACCCGTTGGAACGTTTCGGGGTCATGCGAAATCTCCACGTCGACACCAGCCTGCCGCTGGACCAGCAGGTCGAGGCGTTCCTGGCCGCACGGCCGACCTTCCTGTTCGGTTTCCCCAACGTCATCGGCACCATAGTGGAGGAACTACAGCGTCGCGGTATCGAGTACGACCAGGTGCACACCGTGGTGCTGGGCGGTGAACGACTCACTCCCAGCGCGCGGGCAAACATCCTGAACTACTTCGGAGCGCGCGCCCACGAGATCTACGCCTCGGTGGAGATGTTCACCGCCGCCCGCACCTGCCCGTCGGGAGCCATGCACCTGAAGTCCGGCAACGTCGTGGTGGAGGTCGAACACGACGACGGCACCGTGTCGGTGGAGGACGGTGAGGGCGAGGTCGTCGTGACCCGGCTCAACAGTGAGGCGATGCCGCTGCTGCGGTACCGCGTCGGCGACCGGGTTCGTATCCGCCCCAACGACTGTGACTGCAAGGTCGCGCACACTCCGATCGTGGAGGAGATCACCGGACGCAGCCAGGAACGTCTCACCGGACCCGACGGTCGACAGATTCACGGCGACTTCCTCACCAAGGTGATCGAGCGAAACCGGGAGGTCCACCGGATGCAACTGGTGCAGCACCGGCCCGGCCAGGTCACCGTGTCGGTCGTCCTCGATCCCAACACCCCGGAGGTGACGAAGCGAATCCACGACGGCCTGATGGCCGCGATCTCGAACTTCTCCTTCGAAGTCGTCGCCGTCGACGAGATCGCTCCCGAGGCCAACGGCAAGATCAAGACGGTCAAAGTGGAGGCTGCGACATGATCGGTCAGCTGAGCCTGGGATACCAGGCGTGGCGCGCGCAGTGGCTGTCCAAACCGAAGCTGGCCCGGTTGCGGGCGAAGCGACTCCGGCACACCCTGGACATCGCCGCCACCCTGCCGTTCTACCGCGATCACTGGGGCGGCGTCGACGCCACCGCGATCACCGACCCGGCGGGATTGCGGGCACTGCCCACCATCGTCAAGGCCGACTTCCGGGACCGCCTGGACGACATCACCGTCTCCCGCTACGACGAGACCAACGCGCGTGTGACCCACACGTCCGGATCGTCCGGCGCGACCCTGCGGTTGACGCACGACTGGCCCAGCACCCTGTACTGCAACGCCGCCTGGGTTCGCGCTCACATGGCCTACGGTTTGAAGCCGCATCAGCGCACCGCCTACTTCCGGTTCGAGCCGGTCAAGCAGGGACTGACGGCGAAACTGCGAATCTTCCGCAACGAGTTCGTGCCGTTCGGATCGGGTGAGGAGATCCTGGCCGATCTGCGGCGCATCCGGCCGGCGGTCCTGGGCGGCTACCCCAGCTACTTCGCCGACCTGATCCGCATGGTGCCGCACGACGACCTGCGGTCATTGGGGGTGAAGTGGCTGTACGCGGGCGCCGAGACGATGCCCGCTTCGTTGGCGCGGCAACTGAGGCGGATCTTCGACTGTCCGCTGATCGACCTGTACGGCTCCACCGAGTTCGAGAACATGGCGTTCCAATGTGCTCACGGCAACCGGCATGTCAGCGAGGACTCGATCATCCTCGAAGTGCTGAACGCCGATGGCGAACCGGCCGCCCCCGGCGAGACCGGCGACATCGTCGTGACCGGTCTGCGAAACGACGCGATGCCGCTGGTTCGTTATCGCATAGGTGATCGAGGCGCCTGGAGTGACGAGACCTGCCGATGCGGCCGGAACTTCATGTTGTTGTCCTGTCTGGAGGGACGGACGCTGGAGGCGGTCGTGACCCCCCGGGGAAAGCGATACCCGGTGATCCTCCTCAACGAGGACCTCATGAAGATCGACGAACTCTTCCAGTTCCAGGTCGTACAGGAGGCCGCCGACCGGCTGACCCTGAACCTGGTGTGTGCACCCGGCACCGAGGAGGAGACCACACGGCGATCGGTGAAGGCACTGGTCAAGGTGTTCGACGAGCCCATGACCGTGACACCGAAGGTGCTGTCGGCGATTCCGCGCGGAGCGGGTGACAAGGTCAAGGCGATCATCCCACTGCAGCGGGCTTCGGGGAACTGAACCGCGCGTTCCCGACGTCACCGGCACCGCCCGAACTTCGGGCGGTGCCGGTTCGTCACATCGTCAGCGCCGGTTCCGGGTGGGACGGGCAGGAGATCAGGGCCACCGGACTCCGTGAGTCCGAGTCGGCCGCGGCGACGTGCAGTAGTGTCGGGTTCTCCCGGTCCAGCCGTGTGAACACCGGCGTCGATCCGAGGAGCCGGACATCGATCCCCGGACGCACGTGAACCAGGCCGCAGGACGGTCGGCGCGCACCCAGGTACCCGAGATTGGTCTCCCACAGGACATCCAGCTCGGCCAGATCGTCGAAGCCGCCGCGCCGCAGCACCCGATCCCCGATCGGTACACCGCGCTCTCGCAGCGCGGTCGTCTGGGCGGGGTCGGCCAGCAGCAGGGGGCGGGTTGAGGCGGAGTACCGGGTCGCGGTGGCCTCACGCGGATCGACCACGGCGGTCGGGTCCACATCGGCGTCGGCGGCCAACAGCACCTGATACCGGCCGGTTCGCTTGGGCGCGATGAATTCGACATCGCGCAGTCCGGATTGGACATCGAACAGCGTGTCGTCGGCAGTGTGCCGTTCCGACAGCGACAGCGTCTCGAACAGGTCGTCCAGCGACGGCACCGGACTGCTGGAGTCGGCGCCGATCGGAACGAACCGGTGATCGGCGGCCAACGCCGCGACCGGCACCGGCGTGGCGACCGGCTTCGCGGTGCCGGCGGCCGCCCACTCCTCCCGGTAGTAGGGGACCCGCTGATAGGCGAGCCGCGACAGGCGTTCGTAACGCCTGTCGCGGCCGCCGCTCCACGATGTTCGCATCGTCAGCGCAGGGTGTTCTGGTCGTGGACCAGCAGCCAGGTGTCGCCCTTGCGTCGGAAGGTCAGGCTGAGCAGGTACGACATCGAGTAGGGCTTGCCCTCACCGTCGAGGTCGTCGTAGGCCACGTCGCAGATGAGGACGCCGGTGTCGTCGTCGGAGCGCGTCGACACCACGGTGGTCGTCATCTTCCAGTCGGGGTCCTCGAACCAGCCCTTGTGGAATTCCTCGACCTCGGCGCGGCCGGACAGCAGGGTGCCGTTGGGCAGCACCACGGTGACCTCGTCATCGATGGTCGCGGCGAATCCCGTCAGGTCTCGCCGGTTGATCGTGTCCAGGTGCGCGGTGACGGCGTCGTCGAACTTCACCATTGATCCTTTCCGAAGTGGAATTACTAGAAGGCGGCGGCGACCGCGTACTGGGGCACTCGGACGCAGCCGAACCGACTCTTCAGGTCGAACAGTCCCTTACCGAACTCCACTGTGTTCAGTTGGTGTTCGATCAGGTAGGAGATCTCCCGAAGGTACAGGTCGTGATACAGGTGCAAACGTTGGGACAGCCGGGATTCGCGTGACCCGGTGACGGTCGTGGTGAGGACGCCGTCCTGGTCGAAGGTCAGGTCGAACGACTCCAGCGCCCCTGATTCGCGAGACTGATGCGCGAAGTAGCGCACACCGGAAGCGCCGTTCAGCCGTTCGAAGTACGCGTGCGGCAGCGGGAACAGATTCTCGCCGGAACCGAGGTACTTGGAGCGGGTCAGCACATCCAGCCGGCTGGCCTGCTCGGGATCGACGTGGTCGACCGCCGACAGGACCGCCACCTCGTCGGATTCGGCCACGTTGCGGTAGATCTGGCCGAACGTGCGTCGCCGGGTACGCGGCAGACCGTCGAAATACTCATCCATCGTGGACCATTCATTGCGCAGCACGATGTTGGGCGAGACCGGACGGCGCAGCCGCAACCATCCGTCCACCAGACCGACCGAGTCGTCGGTGACGTTGCCGTAGACGATGCCGAAGCAACGCAGCCCCAGCCGCAGTCGCAGCGCCTTCTCCAGCGCTCGGCAGGCGTTGCGGCGATCGGCCCAGCCGAGCTCACCGTGAAAGGCCAGCCCCTGACTGAATCCCGCCAACATGCGACAGAAGTAGAAGCCGGTCGCCGGTTTGCCCGGGGTCGAATAGCGCGGTTTACGTGGTGTGTAGGGGCCGAACTCGCCCGTGAACAACCCGACGGCCTCGTCGCCCTGATATGCCAGTCCCAGGTAGACGGTGCGCGCCGATCCCCACGACAGCGCGGTCAACGCGTCGGCACTCCACGCCGCCGACAGGTTCGCCGCGCCGCGAAGCTTGTCCCATTCCGGCGGCAGCGCGTCGACCCGGGGATCGAACAACTCAACCTTCACCGGTGCCTCCGTTCAGCCGGGCCAACAGCAGTTCTCGAAGCGGCCGTCGGCCGGTGGCGCGATGATCGGCCACGGCGGTCAACAGAGCCTCCTCACCGAACAGCTCCAGCAACACCCGAAGCGGTGGGCCGCTGCGCACCCCGAACAGCGAGGTGTGCAACCGCCGATGCCGGTCGCGATCCCATCTGCCGGTGAGGGAGTCGCCCTCGAACGACGGCAGATCGCCCGGCGCGTCGGCGAACAGCCACGAGGTGGCGTGGCCGTGCCCGGCGATCCAGGCCATCGCGTGGTCGACACGTTCCCGAGCCGAATCGTCCTCCGCCGAACCGGCCAACCGGTCGACGACCCGATCGACGTCGTAGCACCAGGAGTGCAGAAGCCCCATGACCTGACGCATCCCGGGCAATGGCCCGCCGGGCGGGGCATCGGTGATCAGGCGGTGCAGGTCCCGTGCGCGACCGCCCAGTGTGGCCTGTTCCCGGAACTTGTCGTATTCGGCGTGAGCGGCCAGGAACCAGTCGCGCCGCATGGTCACCCGAATGTCGGACAGACAGTTCTGGCGGCTGTACAGCCACAGGATCATCGTCGCCGGCATGACGGCCATCAGGTCGGCGGCAACCATGCCGCCACCGCTGGAGCCGGAGATCTTTCGCCGCTGGCCGGGCTCGCGAACCAGGCCGTAGGGCACGATCACCGGTTGATGAATCCGCAGGTAACGCTGGTACAGCGGCCGGGTGCGGTCCATCGTGCTGCCCGCGCTGCAGTGATCCTGTCCGGCGGGCTCGCAGTCGATGTTCTCGTGCGCGACGCGCAACGTCCAGTCCAGCGCCCACGAGGGTTTCACCGGGCCGACCCGCGTGGTGGTCAGAATGGCGGTGCAGGAGTGGCAGCGGTAGCGAACCCGATCGGGGTGCAGGTGAAGGATCTCGGTGTCGTTGCGCCCGCACTGCTCACAATAGACTGAGAACAGCCGATCGGGCCGGCTGACTCCCAGCAGCTTGGCGAGCTTGCGTCGGCCACGCACCATGTCGCGCTGAAGATCCCGATACGTTTCGGCGGTATAGCGTTCCCACTGGTAATGGGTGTCCCAGGTCGAGCCCGGCGGGGTGCGGCCGTCCTCGTCGGCGTCGGCCGGGCAGATGCCCAGCCGCTTGAGCTCGGCGATGTAGGCGCGGCAGATCGCGGTCGCCCGCTGCCGGGCTGCGGCCAACGGCCGACCGACGAACCGGCTCAACGCCGGGTCCGACGCGGCCCGACCGGGCCGGAACGGGTCGTAGTCGTCGAAGCTGAGCAGAATTCCCGAACGTCGACCCATCGCGGTCAACGCCCGGTGCACCAGGTGCGCGCAGATCGTGTCCCGGAGGTTTCCGATGTGGAACGCGCCGCTGGGGGACATGCTGGTCTGTATGAGAATGCGGTGGTCGGTGGGGTGGCGGCGCGCCAACCGGCTGGCGTAGTCGAACGCCCAGTGCGGTTGGGAACGATCCTGAGCGAACAGGTCGGCGTAGCCGGTGACTCGCTCGGGCGTCGAGGCGGCCGCGGCCACCGGCACCGAGGCGGTGGGTTCGGTGATGGTCACAGGCTGGCACCGGTGACGTTGGCCAGCAACATGGAGCGGGTCAGGTCGGCCTTGTTGCCCAGCTTCATCTTGGCGCGTGCCCGCTTGACGTAGGTGTCGACGGTGTGCCGGCTGATTCCCAGGCGCGTGGCGGTCTGGTCGTGGGTGAGACCCTGCGAGATATGTGTCAACACCGAGCGTTCGCGAGGCGACAACCGAGTCGTGTGCGTCGATCGCGTCGTGGTCTCGGGCACCGTCTTTCCCTCGGCGACCAGTTGCACGGTCTCGACATACCGTTCGGGAGACGCGCCCTTGTCGATGTAGGCGCGCGCCCCGGCGTCCAGACAGGCGCGAAGCTCCGGGGTCCAGCGCAACGCCGACACCACCACCTTGGTCTGACCGGCCAACCGCTCGATGACGCTGAGGCAGGGATGGTCTCCGGTGACGTAGGCGTCGATGATGACCACATCGGTCAACGCGGCGTCCAGCTGATTCGGATCGGTGTGCATGGCGACCACATGCATACCGGGAACATCGTTGTAAACGCTCTGCATGCCGCGCAGCGTGATGGGATGGCTGTCGACCAATCCGATATCCACAGTCAACCCTGCGTCGAGGTGTGATCCCGATGTGGAGCAATCACTGGGTCGAGTGGCTACGGAGCTCATCATGCGATCCAATCGTTGACGTTCGCCGAGTCCGGTCGCGGCTGTCGGTGGGCGGGAGGCGCGTCGGCGACCTCTGGCTCCTCCGGGCAGGCCCGATCATCACGCGCGTTGCAGGCGCGAGGCGCTGAGCGACTGCGGATTATGGACCCGGAGGTGCTCGGCCGGACGGAGACAGACTATCCAGGCGATGCAAAGTGGTTTATCAAGAGTATCGATATGGTATGACCGTGATTAGCTGCGGCCCTTGCGATCGAGCTCAGGGCATGTTCGGGGCACGTACTGTGCGATTCGGACAGAACCGACATGTCTGTTGTGCGATGGTGTTTTCTGTCTGAATGCGACTAACGATGAGTGAAGATTTGTCGCATTGCGTCACAACGGTTCATTCAATTGAATGGTGCCGCTTGGCACGAATGATGAGGCACGCGTTTTCAGTGATTCGACGATGACGGACCGCATGGTTTCCGATTCGGTGGGTGGTCGGCTCACTGTCGTGTGCGAGCCGACCACCTGACGTGTCGGTCACCGGAATTCGGTGAATTGATCGGACCGATCGACCCGGGTCAGGGCAGCTCGGCGAACCGGTCGATCGCGTTGATGAGGGCCTCCACCGTGGTGGTCTGACCGGTGCCGTGACCGGCCTGGTCGATCAGGACCAGTTCGGCCTCGGGCCACCGCCGCGCCAGTTGCCACGCGATGTCCGGTGGTCCACTGATGTCGAGCCTGCCGTTGACCAACACCCCCGGGATTCCCGCCAGCCGATCGGCGCGAGCCAGCAGTTGACCGTCGGGCAGAAACGAGTTGTGGGCCCAGTTGTAGCTGACCAGGCGGGCGAACCGCATCCGGAACACCGGATCGGCGTAGCGGGGATCGGGGGAGTGACCGGGATGAGTGGACACGTGGGTGTCCTCCCAGTCGCACCAGGCGCGGGCGGCGCGATCCCGAACCGCCGGGTCCGGGTCGGACAACAGTCGGCTGTAGGCGGCGGCCAGATTGCCATCGCGTTGGTCGACGGGCACTTCGGCGATGAATCGCTCCCACTCGGCGGGGAACACCCGGCCCATCTGACGGGTGATCCAATCGATTTCACGCGCGGTGCCGCCGACGACGCTGACCATGACGATCTGGCTGACGCGGTCGGGATGCTCCTGCGCGTAGTTGAGCCCCAGGATGCTGCCCCAGGAACCGCCGAACACCAGCCAGGAATCGATTCCCAGGTGCTCGCGCAGCCGCTCGATATCGCCCACGTGGTGGGTCATGGTGTTGGTGGACAGATCGGTGGTGTGGTCGGCGGCGTCGGGTGTGCTGCGCCCACAGCCGCGCTGGTCGAACAGGACGATGCGATATCGCTTCGGGTCGAAGAAGCGGCGTGACCCCGGGCTGGCACCCGAACCCGGGCCGCCGTGCAGGACGACGGCGGGTTTCCCGTCGGGATTTCCGCAGGTCTCCCAGTAGATGTGGTCGCCGTCCCCGACATCGAGCATTCCGCTGTCATAGGGCTCGATCGGTGGGTAGCGCTCGGACATGATGTCTCCTGTTCGCTGCGGCTGGAGGACGGTGGCGACATTCCGTGTCCGATCTGGATCGACCAGACCCGGACACGGTGACGCCGGCGGTGGACTCGTGCGTCGGGGACGTGTGGCGTCGAGGCGGTACTGCGGTGTGGTGTTGCGGGGGGCGAGGAACGGTGGTCACGGTGGAGCCGGTTTCGGCCACTTCGCGGTGCCGCGTTTCTCGCCGTGCATGTCCGATGCGGTGCCGTCATGGTGCGGCCCCCGCCTGCGTGATGCCGTTCGCGCTGTCGCGGTCCGGGCACCACGTTCGGCGTCGCCAGCCCAACCGGCCACGACATCCCCGGGCCACAGACTATAACAGCGCTGTCATAATAATCGAATGCACCACGAAGCACTGGGAACGGCCATGAGGCACCTGCTCGACTCGATGGAAACCGACATCGCCCGGTACTACGCCGACCACGGTCTTCCCGACTACCGCCCCAGGTTCTCCCCGGTTCTGCGCCACCTGATGGCGGCGGGGCCGACATCGATCCGAGGACTGGCCGAGGCGATCGGTGTCACCCACTCGGCGGCCAGTCAGACCGTCGCGCAACTGGTTCGCGCCGGCTACGTCCGGCTGGAGCCCGGTGACGACGCTCGACGACGCATCGCGCACCTGACTCCGCGAGCCCGGGAGGCCATGGGCGTCATCGAGGCGGAATGGGCGGCCTCGGTCGCAGCCGTTCGCGGGTTGGACGAGGAATTGCCGGTGCCGCTGGGCACGATGCTCGCGCGGTTGCGAGAGGCATTGGCGCGTAAGTCTTTCGGCGAGCGAATGCGAGACCAGTCCACTGCGGAGTTGCCATGATGCCGAGCTGCCGGTATGCCGGGCCTCAGCACCCGGTCAGGCATACACGTTCGTCCTGAGACCACGTTCGCGCTCTCTAGGGCGTGTTGATCTGAGGTCTCGTTCGGTGAGTCTGGATGTGTGGCCCGTCAGGAGACCTCGGATGAGGGCTGTTCTGGAGCCGTTGGTGCCGGTTCCGCCGGGGCCTTCGCGGCCGTGGACGGATCATCGTCTCGCGGCCGAGGGAATGGTGTGGAAGTACCGCACCGGCGCGCCGTGGAGGGACATCCCGGAGCGGTTCGGGATGCCGTGGAGGGACATCCCGGAGCGGTTGGGGAAGCTCATCTGGATCAGGACAGACTTGATCTACCCGACCTAGATGTGTGAGGCTTCGTTCGTGCGCGACCAGTCAAAACCGTTCGTCGAGGCGCCGGCAACCGATCCGGTGCTGCTGAGGACGCTGACGGCCGCCGGTCTGCCGGCAACCGGGCGCTTCCTTCCAAAGGCCGGCTGGGTCAGCCGGGTGTGGGTCGGCGACGAATACGTCGTACGACTGAACAACAACGGCCAGTTCCGCGACGCGTATCGCCACGAGGCGACAGTCGTCAACCTGCTCGCCGACAGCGAGGTCCCACACGCCCGAATCCTTGCCCACGGCGACGGCCCGGACGGGCCGTGGTCCATCTCCGAACGGCTGCCCGGCCGAACCCTGTACGACGCATGGCCGGCGGCGGACTCGCACACGCGCCAAGTAATCATCGAAAGCCTCGGCTCGGCCTTGCGCGCACTTCACCGTGTTCCCGTCCCGGCCGACCTGCTGCCGCCCTGGCTGGCTGACGCGCTCGTCGGCAAATCGTGGCCCGCGTTCCACCCGCCCGTGGTGAGTGCGGCGCTCCAGCAGGTCGAGGCTGCCCGGCGACTACCCGGTCATGACGCGCGCCAGCTCGCGGACGTCGCCGATTGGATCCAGGAGCGGCTGGCGTTGTTCGCCGCCGACGAACCCGTCCTCGTCCATGGTGATCTACATGGATCCAACGTGATCGTCGACCAAGGACGCGTCACAGGTCTCATCGACTTCGCGGAGGCGTTGGCCCAGCCGGCGGATGTCGAGCTCGATACCATCCTGCGCTGGTGCGCGAAAGCGCGAGAGTACCCACCCACACCCGATGAACAAGGGCTCGACGAGGCCACTCTCACCGAGGTCCCCGGATGGCTGCACGGCGCGTATCCGGAGCTGTTCGAACGCGAGCATCTGCGCGAACGGTTGAACTTCTATGACATGCACCGAGAGCTCGCGCTACACGCCCACCACTCCCAGCCTGACATACGCGAAGCGGCGCGGGACCGCATCGCTCACCTGCTCTCCGGCCATAACCATCTGGATGGACTCATCTGGTAGGTCGTCCTCACGTCCACACGGGACATCCGCACCCAAATCTGGGCGCGCGAGCCGGCCCAAGTCCGTCACTGCCGACACCGTCGTCGGACACACGCGGGGGGACGGGTAGTCGATCGAGTCGAACCGTTGATCAGGAGGCTGTCTTCGCCCCCATTCCTAGTCAGCGACCTGACCGCCAAGACCGCGCGCCGGTTGGGGCGCTCGTTCGACGAGCACCAGGAGCTGAACGCCTCGAACATTCCGGTCCGTCGCGTCGGGCGACCCGAGGACATCGCGCACACCACGTCCTATCTGGCCAGTGACGGCGCCGGATACGTGACCGGTCGGGTCATCCATGTCGCCGGAAGTCCACAGGGGTGAGGTCCCCGGGGCCCGGTGGCGGGGCGGACCCGCACCGCCACCGCGCCCTAGGACCATGCAGCCCAAGGACAACGCGATCCATGACGGGGCGCCCAAGGACCATGCAGCCCAAGGACAACGCGCTCCTTGACGAGACGCCCAAGGACCATGCAGCCCAGCGCGCCCGCCCCTACAGGTCGGCTTCGATCTGCTCGACCGCCGCCATCGCGCCGAACGACAGCAGGTAGACGGTGCAGTGATCGCTGAAGTTCTCGTCGGTGGCCCGCCACGTCGCCACGAGAGCGTCGCTGATCCGTTCAGGCGCCAACGCGGTCAGGATCGCCAGTTCCGCCCCGGGACGTTCCACTTCGGCCAGTTTCGACAATGTGGACTCCCACGGCGTCCCCTCGCGCACTCGGCGGCCCCGATGACGCGCGATCACCTCCGAGGCGACCTGCCCGGCCGCGTCACCCAGGAGATGCCTTCCCTGGGCGGCACTGGCCGCCAGCGCGGCGTAGGCGGTTCCGATCGGGCCCGAGGGCGCCCAATCGGGCAGCTCACGTCGAGGGTTCTTCGTCAGCAGCCGGATGCTCTCGCCGGGTTCTACCGCCCTCGGTTCCCGAAACACCGGTGCACCCTCGAACGGCGGATCATCTGCCTCCCGCAGGGTGCCCGGGTGCAGCCCGGCGGGCAGCATGGCCGCCGCGACACGATGAATGAAGTGGGAGAACAGCGCCGTGCCGATCAGCTCCGCGCGGTGATCCGGCAGGTCAACAGGGGACGGTCCATCGGTGGACCTCGCCCACAACAGCGGCCTGGCCAGTGCCGGGTCGGCGGGGGTGCCGCCCGACTCGATCACCGTCGCCGTGTCCGGCATTCCCGCGATGCGCAACATCGCCAGGAAGGCTGCCTCGTCGTACCCGAACCGGTTCGCCTGAGCCACCCCCAGTGCGACCATGACCTTGTTCACCAGCGGTATCTCACCGGCCGCCAGTTGGGATTCCCGAAGCAGCGCCCACGCCGCCGCGGCTATCTGATCGGCCGGTGTCAACATCTGGACCGCCGGTCCACTACTGCTGAATTCCCGGTTCACCTGTGCGTAGACCTCGGCCAGCAGTCCGGTCGCCGACTCCGGTGCGATGGGGGTGATGTGGCGCACGATCGATGACATGTCGCCGAACCTCCTCGATTGATTGGTTCGGCAAGCGTGGCGCGCGCGCCGAG
>Ga0233365_1001001_pt1 | contig 12568 bp, 11 predicted proteins | sample ElkDunMinimDraft_27_FD_191535 | JGI IMG/M metagenome (GOLD analysis project Ga0233365, IMG submission 191535) | Fecal eukaryotic communites from dung pellets of Tule Elk in California, USA - Elk Dung C36 | ecosystem: Host-associated > Mammals > Digestive system > Large intestine > Fecal | place... | reverse complement strand
GGCGAACGTGCAGCCATTGACACTACCGAAGTGGTTTCGCAACTGCAGAGTTACGAAGTAGAAAAGCAGGACGCTTACCTTAAATTTGTAAAGGCAACACAAGAACTTTCGCTTTATTTATGGACAGAAAACCAGCAACCTTATGATGTGGAGCAGTTGATAATTCCATCGCAAAAAATAACACAGGCAGAATCGTATGAAAATTACGGTATGTTGCTTGCATTGATTGATCAACGAGATATTAACCGACATGCGGCACTGCAATATTATCAGCAGAAATTCAATATTCTGGAAAGTCAGCGCAGATTGAAAAGACAGAGTTTGTTACCAAAACTGGATTTTACCTATAATTTTTTCAACAAAGAAAGTTATGAAACCGAATTACTACCCCTTTTTGAAAACAATTACCAGTACGGTTTAAAATTGGAAATTCCAATATTTTTAAGACAAGCCCGTGCTGATTATCAGATTGCCAAATATAAAATTGAACAAAACCAGTTTGATGCCGATTACAAACAGCAGGAACTGAATGCAAAAATCACTGCATATAAGAATGAAGTTTTAAGTTATCAGTCGCAAATCAGCCTAATGCAAAACAATATTGAAAACTACAAACGTTTATTAAATGCCGAAGAAATAAGGTTCAGCAACGGTGAAAGTTCACTTTTTTTAATCAACACCCGTGAAAATAAATTATTAGAAGCAGAACAAAAATTGTTAGACCTGCGGTTGAAATTCATTAACAGCTACAACCAGCTAAAATGGTTTAATGAAAATTTTGAGGCTAACTGATAACAATTTTACTTTTTAAAATAAATATCATTAATTTGTGCTGAATATTTCTTTTGGGATAGGTTTAAAATACAAAAACGTAAAACATTACGACAGAGATTTCCCGGCAGATCAAATTGACGAATCACGTCATTTTAATGTCTATGATATCGCAAATCAAGAAATGAACGGTTTAACATTCAACCTACCGGCAACTATAAAAATAGGCTATGTTTTTTTTAAGATATAACACTTATGTCACAATATTTAAGCCTAAATTTTCACATAAAATGATATTAGATAACTAGATAGCACTTTACATTAAACATCTCATTTGATCGTCGAAGTTTTTTTAATTTTTACTAAATCCAGTAATCATAAAATCAGTACTTCAAATATTAAAGGTTTGAAAGATTTGATATTTTAATTTTTTAACTTGTTATAACTTTAAAATAAGTCAAATTTTTGAAGGCTTAACTTTTAAAGTATTAAATCCATTAATAACTCATCTTGGTAAGTTATAATTATTATCTTTAAAGTTCACAATAACAAAATTTTATAGTTCTAACAGAACTCATTAATTATTTCCAAATAGTAATAGGTGCTAAATCAACTAAAGATTTATCTCTTGATAGTGTTAGTTTAGATGTTGTTACTAAATTTTAAAAAAATGGAGTTTCTAACTTTACATAGGCAAAAAGAGTATCGTTTTATGTGGTTATCTCGGAAATTAAGAATTAAAAAAGCCAAATAATTTAGGCTGATGAATTTAACTTTAAAATATAAAAGATTACACCGTTGTATTAAGTCATACGGGAAGTGTAAATTTGTATGAGAATTATTAAAACATTCAAAAGTACAAGAAGAAATTTTCCTATTAAAACATCCATTATGGAAAGTAAAGGAAGAACTTGATATTTAAAAAAATGCTAGGCACCTTTCATCATTTCTAAAATTTAAAAACCAAACCATCGTCCGCTAAGAACGTAGATTCAAATACCGTATCAGCTTCTTTTTTAAACAGATTAATATCGGAATATCTTGTGGAATAATGTCCTAAAATTAAATTTTTAACTTTGGCTTTTTTTGCAATAGTTGCAGCCTGAATGGCAGTTGAATGCCCGGTTGGAATACATTTTTCAATATCCTGTTCCAAAAAAGTACTTTCGTGATACAGAACATCGACATTTTCAATCAATGGAATAATTTCTTCGTTATAAATAGTATCCGAACAAAAAGCATAAGATTGTGTTGGCAATGGATCAAAAGTTACGGTTTCATTTTCTATAATTGTTCCGTCTTCTTGTTTTAAATCGCTGCCTTGTTTCAGCTTGTTAAAGTAACAAACATCAATGTTTTTTTCTGTTGCGGCATCGATATTTATACGGCGCAAACCCTTTTTTTCCTTGAACAAATAACCATTTGTGTACACGCGATGCTTTAACGGAATGGTGTAAACCGCAATTTTATCGTCTTCGAAAATCAGTTCCGATTCATTGGATTCCAATTCATGAAAAAACAGATTGTATTTTGTGTACGATTTACTCAATTTAATTTGCAGCAGAATAATTTCTTTTATGCCTTTTGGTCCATAAATATGCAGATCATTTGGTCTGTTTAAAAGAGAAAATGTAGATATCAAACCGATCAATCCAAAGAAATGATCGCCGTGCAAATGAGAAATAAATATCTGATTTATTCGAGAAAATTTAATTTTATGCTTTCGCAACTGTACTTGTGTTCCTTCGCCACAATCGATCAAATACATTTGATTTTTGATTTCCAATACCTGCGATGTTGGATTTGTTATGGTGCGCGGAGTTGCCGAATAGCAGCCTAAAATACTTACTTTCATTTACTTTTAATGCTAAAAAAAGATTTAGAACCCTAAATCTCTTTCAATTTCTTCCATTTCGATAATATCGAAACCTTCTTGAAGTGTTGGTACAACGATTATTTCTTCTGAAACTTCGTCAAAATCAATATCTGCAACAATTACAAACGATTTTTTTTGTTTTTTTTGAAGAACCGCCAATGATTCAAAAGGAATGATTTCTGACGGACGCAATTCCGTTTCTTCTAAATCAATAATGATATTTTTATCTTTAAATACGTTTGGCTGATCGATTATTTTTTCGGCGAAATCAGTAAGATCTTCACTACTTTTTTTAAATACAACAACGTTATTTTTCTCTTTCACTTTCATATTTTTCTTTTAAAAATACAATTATTTTATTTTAGATGCAAGCAAATAAATAACTGCCATACGTATTGCTACGCCGTTTTCTACCTGATCTAAAATTACCGACTGTTGAGAATCGGCAACATCAGAAGTAATTTCAACTCCGCGGTTAATTGGTCCTGGGTGCATAATGATGATTTCTTTGTTTAAAGAATCTAACAACGCTTTATCTACACCATATTGTTGAGCATATTCGCGCGTTGATGGAAAATAATTTACATCTAAACGTTCGTTTTGTACACGCAGCATATTTGCAACATCGCACCATTCTAAAGCTTTACGCAAATTAGGTTCGTATTTTACACCTAAATCGGTAATATAACGTGGAATCAAGGTTTTTGGTCCGCAAACCATTACTTCGGCTCCCTGCATCTGCAAAGCAAAAATATTTGATAATGCTACACGCGAATGCAAAACATCGCCCACAATAACCACTTTTTTACCTGCAACTTCACCCAAACGTTCGCGAATTGAAAAACTATCCAATAAAGCCTGTGTTGGATGTTCGTGTGCACCGTCACCAGCATTTACAATACTTGCCTTTACAGTGCGCGACAAAAAATGAGCCGCACCCGGGTTGCTGTGACGCATTACCACCATATCAACCTTCATTGAAAGGATGTTATTTACTGTATCAATCAGCGTTTCGCCTTTTTTAACAGACGATTGTGCTGCCGAAAAACTAATAATATCTGCAGACAAACGTTTCTGCGCCAGTTCAAAAGACAATTTGGTTCGGGTACTGTTCTCGAAAAAAATGTTGGCAATTGTTATATCTCTTAACGACGGAACCTTTTTTATAGGGCGATTAATTACTTCTTTGAAATGATCTGCTGTTTCAAAAATTAAATCAATATCATTTTTGTTGATGTATTTAATACCTAATAAATGGTTAACGCTTAATTCTTTCATTTTGAATTTGCTGTTGTGTTGTTTTAAATTATGAAGGATTAGATATCAGATAAACTTCGTCTGCCGGTGCATCTTCGTTTTTCCACTGAACTTTTACTTTTTCGTTGTTGAAGGCATCAACCTGACGACCACGATAGTCGGGCTGAATTGGTAAATGCCTGCTGAATCTACGATCTATCAATACCAATAATTCAATCTCATTTGGTCTGCCAAACGATTGAATTGCCGTTAAAGCGGCACGAATGCTTCTGCCAGTATGCAGTACATCATCTACAAAAACCACGTTTTTATCTTCAACCAAAAAATCGATCTGTGTTTTATTTGCTTCTAAAGGTTTATCGTTTCTACGAAAATCGTCTCTGAAAAAAGTGATGTCTAAAAAGCCTAAATCAACTGATCGAATTCCGTATTCGTTTTTCAATATAGTTGAAATACGCTCTGCCAAAAATTTGCCACGCGGCTGAATACCTATTAATACCGTGTTAGAAAAATCGTTGTGTTTTTCTATTAACTGGCACGCTAAACGATGTAAGATGATATCAACTTCTTTGGAAGTTAATAGTATTTTTGAACTCATAGCGAAGTGTTGTTTGGCTGTAAAATTACTATTTTATAATTATTTTAGCTATTATTTGATTGGATTTTTCAGGATTGATTCCATAAAAAAATCTAACTTTTAAAAAGTTAGATTTTTTTATTATTTGTCATCGTCGTCATCTTCCTCGTCGTCTTCAAAATCTTCATCATCCTCATCGTCGAAGTCATCCTCATCAAAATCATCGTCATCGTCGCTGTCATCTTCTGAATCATCCTCGTCGTCATCATCTTTCTTTTTCTTTTCAGACTTCTTTTTTGATGTTTTTTTAGATTTTTGATCATCTTCGTCTTCATCAATATCCAAATCTTTTACATTGATCGAATCAACCGAAGAAAGATCTTCTTCCTCAAAATTTTCAATTCTGTCCTGTAACTTGGTACTTACTTTTACTAAATAAATAGTATCGTTGGTTTTTACTTCAACAGCTTCAATAAGTTCACCTTTAGCATTGGTAAATTGGATGACATCGGCATCATCATATCCGTCGGGAAATCTTTCGACTAACAAGCTTAAAATTTCGTTTGTTAATTTTGCGTAATCAACAATTATTCTCTTCATTATTGTGGTAGTTATTGTGTTTCAAAAATACAATAGCTGTGCTGTATTATGCAAATTATTTGAAACTTTTTTTCTGTTTTTTTTATTGTCCTAGGATATAGGCGAATACCAATGGCGCAACAATAGTAGCATCAGATTCGATCATAAATTTAGGTGTATCGATATCTAATTTACCCCAAGTAATTTTCTCGTTTGGAACAGCACCAGAGTAAGATCCGTAAGATGTTGTTGAATCAGAAATCTGACAGAAATACGACCAAAAAGGTACATCTTCCCACTCTAAATCCTGATACATCATTGGAACCACACAAATTGGGAAATCACCCGAAATACCACCTGCAACCTGAAAGAAACCTACACCCTTACCACCAGAATTAGCACGATACCATTCTGTTAAGTAGATCATGTATTCGATACCAGATTTTACGGTTGATGCCTGTAAATTTCCTTTAATTACGTTTGATGCAAAGATGTTTCCTGTTGTGGAATCTTCCCAACCCGGGCAAACAATCGGCAGGTTTTTCTTTGCTGCTTCAACAATCCATGAATCTTTTGGGTCGATCTCATAATACTGCTCTAAAACTCCAGAATTTACTACCTGATATAAAAATTCGTGCGGTAAATAACGCTCTCCTTTAGCTTCTGCAGCATACCAAACATCTTCTAAATGTTGTTGTAAACGGCGAAATGCTTCTTCTTCTGGAATACATGTATCTGTAACACGGTTAAAGTGCGTATCTAATAATTCGCGTTCTTGTTCCGGCGTTAAATCTCTCCAGTTCGGAATTCTTTTGTAGTGCGAATGTGCCACCAAGTTCATTACATCTTCTTCTAAATTGGCACCTGTACATGAAATAATATGTACTTTATCCTGACGGATCATTTCTGCCAACGAAACTCCTAATTCTGCTGTTGACATTGCGCCACCTAACGAAATAAGCATTTTACCGCCTTCTAATAAATGTTGTTCGTAACCTTTTGCTGCATCAACCAAAGCTGCTGCGTTGAAATGACGGTAATTATGTTCGATAAATTGCGAAATTGGTCCTTTCATAATTCTATTATTTTTCTTTATTATTTTGTTTGTTTATTATTTGAATATCCTAATATTTTTAAAACATCGTCTGCGGTTTGCTGTTCCGAGAAAATTTCGGTCGCCAAAATTCCGTTTTCGTCACGATCTATTAAAATATGTTTTGGTTGCGGAATTAAACAGTGATGAATTCCACCTTGTCCGCCAATTGTTTCTTGATATGCACCTGTGTTGAAGAAACCTATATACAATGGTTTTTCTTTGTTGAATTTAGGCAGATAGATCGCATTCCAGTTTTGTTCAGAATTGTAATAATCATCTGAATCACAAGTCATTCCACCTAAAAGAACACGTTCGTATGATTCATTCCAGCGGTTTACCGCCAACATGATAAATCTTTTATTAATAGCCCAAGTGTCTGGCAACGTGGTGATGAAAGATGAATCAATCATATTCCATTTTTCACGATCGTTTTGTTGTTTTTGATACAATACTTTATAGATCGCTCCACCTGATTCTCCTACCGTAAATGAACCGAATTCAGTAAAAATATTAGGTAAATCTACATCTGCTTCCTCACATGCCATTTTGATCTGATTGACAATTTCATCAACCATATACGCGTAATCGTAATCAAAATTCAACGAGTTTTTAATTGGAAAACCTCCACCAATATTTAAACCGGTTAATGTTGGGCATTCTTTTTTAAGACTTGTGTAAACTTTTAAACATTTACCCAATTCGTTCCAATAATACGCCGTATCGCGAATACCTGTATTAATAAAGAAATGCAACATTTTAAGTTCCACATTCGTATTTTCGGCAACTGTTTTTCTGTAAAAAGGAAGAATATTTTTGTAACCGATACCCAAACGCGACGTATAAAATTCGAATTTTGGTTCTTCTTCTGATGCAATACGAATTCCGATTTGAAATTTCCCTTTAATGCGTTCTTGTAACAAATCTAATTCTTCGTAATTATCAATAATCGGAATGGTATTTTTATGTCCGCCGTTAATTAAACGTGCAATATTTTCAACATACTGATCGCGTTTAAAACCGTTGCAGATTACAATAGTTTTCTTGTTTATTTTACCGTTCGCCAGTAAATTCTCTACAATATTAATATCAAAAGCCGACGACGTTTCAACATGGATATCGTTCTTAAAAGCTTCATTCATAACATATTCAAAATGAGAACTTTTAGTGCAGTAGCAATAGTAATAATTACCCTCGTACTTATGCTTTTCCATTGCTTTTCTAAACCAGCCTTTTGCTTTGTTTATATTGTTTGAAATTTGTGGAAGATAGGTAAATTTCAATGGTGTTCCGTATTGTTCTACCAATTTCATTAAATCGATATTATGGAACATTAAATTGTCTTTATTTAATGAAAACTCTTCTTGCGGAAAGTAAAATGTTTGGTTTATTAAGTCGAAATATTTTGTATTCATAAAAAATCTGCTTTAAAAAATTATTAATTAGTTAAGTGTATTTGATATAAATACGTTTTTCAAACCCTGAGATTGGCAAAAGCAATCGATAATTTTTGATTGTAGATTTTACTTACAATTACAGCCTTTAAAGGTTTATTTAAAGTAACAGATAAACCCAACTGTTTTACAACCCGACTGATTTTTTTAACCAACGGATTTAAAACATTTATTATTGGAAGGTTATAATTTTTGTTCACTTACAAAATTTAGTAACGTTAATAGTAAATTAATTGTACAAATAATCGTTAAAAGCTTCAGTAATGAACTCACTTTCAACAACTTCATTAAAAACACCTTTACCAATACTATTTAACAACGTAAACTGCACAATACCGTTCACATTCTTTTTATCGTGTATTAGTAAATGGGTACAAATTTCAATATCATTTTCGGTAAAAACAATACTTTCAAACATCAAATTTAAAGTTTCTTTTATTTCTAAATATGAATTTTTTGTTAACAAGTCTTTTTTGTACGAAATAAATGCTTCTAAAATCATGCCTATTGCAACAGCTTCGCCGTGTAACAAAGGTTGAATGCCTTTTCCGGAATGACTGTATGTTTCGATTACATGACCTAATGTGTGTCCGAAATTTAATAATTTTCGAACATTTTCTTCGAATGGATCCTGCAAAACAATTTCATTTTTAATGGAAACCGAATGATAAATCAGCAACAATAAATCTTCGGTTGTTAATTCGCCTAAATTTTTAAGCTGATTCCAATACGATGCATCGGCAATTAAACCGTGTTTAAACATTTCTGCCAAACCAGAACGCATTTGATTTCCGGGCAATGTTTCCAAAAAAGCAGTATCGATCAAAACCATTTGCGGTTGCGAAAAACTGCCCACCATGTTTTTTAATCCGCCTAAATTAACGCCTGTTTTTGTTCCAACTGAAGCATCAACCATTGCCAATAGACTTGTTGGTATGTTCACAAAATCGATTCCTCTTTTATAGGTTGCTGCAACAAATCCACCCAAATCACAAACCATTCCGCCACCTACATTAATAAGGAGTGCTTTTCTGTCGATATTCAACTCAACCAAGCTTTCCCAAACAGCAGTACAGGTTTCTATGGTTTTGTTTTCTTCGCCCTGTTCAATTTCAATAATTTCAAAAGTAACATCAACAGCCAGCCACTGCAACACATAATTTAAACAATGTTGTGCTGTATTTTCATCGACCAACAATACAATTTTACTATATTTTTTATCATTAATCAACTGTGAAAGAGTAGAATAATAGTCCACTCCGAAACCAATAATGTAATCTGCTGCCTGTATTTGCATGCTTAAAAAAAATTTGATGTAAAAATAAAGCAATTTTTATAACTATTGTATCTTTGTAGCACAACTTTAAACCTAATGGAGAAGATATTTGATAATACCGAGGTTGCTTTTGCATTAAAAAACAACACCGAACTAAATAAAGCATACTACTTGTTTAAGTTAATAAGCAGTAATGCATTAGTTAAAATAGGTACCTCTTTAACAAGTTTTGCCATATCAACAAACCTGCCTGTAAAAGGACTGATAAAATCGACTGTATTTGATCATTTTTGCGGCGGTGTTACCGAACAAGACTGCTTAAAAGTGGTTGATAAAATGTACACAAAAGGTGTTTCATCGGTTTTAGATTATTCTGTTGAAGGAAAAGAAACCCAGGAACAGTTTGATCATGCGTTGCAAATGACCTTGAAAACCATTGAATTTGCTAAAGAACGTACGGCAATTCCGTTTGCTGTTTTTAAACCTACAGGTGTTGGTAGATTTTTCTTATTTGAAAAAAAGGGAGAAAATTTACCTTTTACCGATGCTGAACAACAGGAATGGAACAGAATTGTAGAGCGTTTTGATATTATTTGCAGAACGGCATACGAAAAAGATGTTTTATTGCTGATTGATGCCGAAGAAAGCTGGATGCAGGATGCTGCCGATGATTTGGTTTTGGATATGATGCGTAAGTACAACAAAGAGAAGTGTATTGTTTTTAACACCGCACAAACGTATCGTTGGGATCGTTTTGATTTTGTAAAAAACACGCATGCCATTGGTTTACGCGAAGGTTTTCATGTTGGATTTAAAGTGGTTCGTGGTGCTTATATGGAAAAAGAGCGTGCGCGTGCTGAAGAAAAAGGTTATCCCTCGCCCATTTGCGCTACCAAGGCTCAAACCGATGCTACTTTTAACAAAACGGTTACCTATATGGTTGAAAACCTGGACAATAAAATTGCTTTGTTTGCCGGTACACATAACGAAGACAGCAGTTATATGTTAATGGAATTAATGACCAAAAATAATATTCCGCACACAGACAAACGCATTTGGTTTGGGCAATTATATGGAATGAGCGACAATATTAGTTACAACCTATCAAACCATAATTACAACGTTGCGAAATATTTACCTTTTGGACCTGTTTATGATGTGGTGCCTTATTTGATACGTCGTGCAAATGAAAACACATCGGTAGCCGGACAAACAAATCGCGAATTAGATTTGTTGGATAAAGAATTAAAAAGAAGAAGATCGAAATAAGTTCTATTCTTTAAAAATATAAAACCCTGTAAGATTAAAATTTTACAGGGTTCTTTTATTATTTTAAAAAGATTATTAAGAAGTTTATACCAAACTAAAATATAATTTAGATTTTCGTCAGTTCGAGCTTGTCGAGAACTTATAATTAAAGACTTCTCGATACAGTTTTCTATCGAAAACTTACTCGAAGTGACGAGAATACATAACTTGGTATAAAGTTAATAGCAGTCAATTTATTTCGAATTCAACTTACTATGAAAACGCGAATAGCTAAAATAAATCAGTAATCCTATAATCAACCATACGCTGAAATAAAGCCAATTCCAAATGGTTAATTCTGCCATCATATAAATACAGCAAATTAATCCTAACATTGGTATTAAGGAAAGATTCTTTTTAAAACTCCAGATACACAAGAAAATCATCGCTACTAAAAATAACCACATAGGTATTTTATGTTTGAACAAATGAAAACCTGTTTCGAATTTTAATTGTTGATCTACCGGAGCTTTTTCAATCAAAACTACATATTGATCTGCCGATTTTTCTTTTACAGATGAAAGCATCGCTTCCAAATCATTATTAAAATCTGTTGGTTTTAATTGATAAGCAGTTTCTACATAAGAAGACATTTTTATGGCATCATCTTTAGAAAGATGTGTAACAAAATTGGTAGGTTCGTAAACTTGAGGTGTATTGTAAACAAATGCTTCTGCACCGCTTTTATTCCACATGAAAATCGAAATCAATCCTAAAATAAACCCGACAGGTAAAATATATTTTCCGTTTAAATAAGGAATACGGAATTTTCCCCGTGGAATATCCTTATCCTGCAAAACCAAAACACCGGCGCAAACCAATGAAAAGGCAAACAACGTTCCTATACTGCATAAATCGGTTACCATTGTTAAATTCATAAACAAAGCAGGAATTGCCACAACAAAACCTGTAACAATAGTAGCAAATGATGGTGTTTTATATTTTGGATGTATTTTAGAAAACTTCGGTGGCAATAATCCATCTCGGCTCATACTCATCCAGATTCTCGGTTGTCCCATCTGAAAAACCAAAAGCACACTCGCCATAGCAACTACGGCACTTACAGCTACAATTCCGGCAAACCATTTTAAATTCACCTGATCAAAAACATACGCCAACGGATCGCCCACATTTAACTGCTTGTAATTAACCATACCTGTTAAAACCAAGGCAATAGCAATGTATAAAATAGTACAGATAACGATAGACCAAATCATGCTTCGAGGCAAATCGCGCTGCGGATTTTTACATTCTTCTGCAGTTGTAGAAATGGCATCAAAACCAATATAGGCAAAGAAAACTGCCGACACTCCTTTTAAAACTCCAGATAAACCGTTTGGTGCAAAAGGATCGAAATTATCGGTATCAACATAAAAAATCCCCACAATTAAAACCAACGCAATTACCGCTAACTTCACGTAAACCATGATGTTACTTGCATTACGCGATTCTTTCATTCCTCTATAAACCAACCAGGTAATCAACACAATAATTGCCAATGCAGGAATATCTGCCACAAAATGAAAACTGCCAATTTGCGGAGCGGTTGTCCAAGCGGTATGTGCCAATTGTAAATTATTCGGCAGGTTTTCAAACGATTTTCCGCTGGTCATCAATGCAACAGCATCGTCAAAACCTTTGTGTGCGGACAGGTAATCCATCTGAATCCATTGCGGTAAATGAATCCCCATATTGCTTAACAATCCCGTAAAATAATCGCTCCACGAAATAGCTAGTGTAATATTTCCTACTGCATATTCCATAATCAGCGACCAACCAATTATCCAAGCAATAACTTCGCCAAAAGCCACATAACTATAGGTATAAGCACTACCCGAAACAGGAACCATCGACGCAAATTCGGCATAAGCCATGGCTGCAAATCCACAGGCTAAAGCGGTAAACATAAATAGGAAAATCACAGCCGGACCACCATCAAAACTCGCCTGCCCAATGGTACTAAACACTCCGGCACCGACAATAGCGGCAATTCCGAAAAATATTAAATCTTTCTGTGTTAAGAATTTGCCCAAGCTGTCTTTTTTACCTTCATTCGCCTGTAATTCGGCCAAAATATCGGTCACATTTTTTTTACGGAATATATTCATTTACTGTAAAAAGTATGATAATTGTTATTTTTTATTTTGGTAAATCTAACTAATTTTACAGAAAGATTACAAGCTATTTGAAATTCATTTACTATAACCAAAATTTATTGTTTGATAAATTTTAACGATAAAAAACTTATAGTTCATTTAAAAATTGAAGGTATCTTTGTACTACAAAATTGAGAAACAACAAATAATCAGTAACTTAAAAAGATAAAAATTATGGCTTTAGTAGGAAAACAATTCCCAAACATTACAGTTGACGCAAT